>JGI24158J21664_10009176_pt1 | contig 13201 bp, 8 predicted proteins | sample Ectturendosymbi3_FD_21664 | JGI IMG/M metagenome (IMG submission 21664) | reverse complement strand
CATCACGAGCGTTTCTTCAACGCCCTGTTGCAACCTTTTGTTTTTCACGAATCATCATCATACTGCTGTTCTTTTCTGCGGCTGCGCCATCACGAGCGTTTTTTCAACGCCCTGTTGCAACCTTTTCGTAAATTTCGTGAAACGAAATCAGTCTCGTCTAAATTGACATTGTTGTTCAGGAGAAATGTGGTTTACTATCTGCAAACATCAGTGCGTTCAGTGTTTGCCAAACGGCTCTGGAAAAAAATCGTTTCGGGCGCAGACTGCGTTGTGCAGCAACCCCAGCTGGCCAGCAACGACTTCGCCGCCACAGGCGTGCTGTTGAAGGACGCTCGAGTTTTTCGGCATTCTCCACCTTTTCTGCAACATAATGACAGCCCGACAGCAACTGCCACATGTTCCTGATTGATTACCGAGGTTGGCGAATACCAATATCCCGGAATGTTTTATCAAACAACCAAAAATTTCCTTGTGCAATTTACCAGTGTCGCAAGATGTCTGTAATACGAAGTGGATCGATTTACTGGGCTGCGCAGCAAGAAACGAACAAAAAGTGACAAACTCAGTGTTTCCATTTTGCTTTACAGGTGACCAATCTGCAACAATGGCGAAGACTTTCTCTTCTAGAAGTAATCCAGCGTAACTGTTGAACTGTTGAAGTGGGTCGTTGTCCTAAAACTAGCTAACTTTTAACCACATCCGTATCACTTCAAGAAAGCACGCTGTGAACAACATTAAAACTCTCTTTCACCAGTGTATACTTCCCACTGAGTCAGAGTTTCGTGTCTCGCCTGCCGTGATTGCTGCACTGGTTAATTCGCACAAATGCCAGACTGTTTGACGCGCTCTTATGGCACACAATATTCGTAGAAGGTCTGTCGAATAACATGAATTAATTTGTCACATGTAGATTTTACGGCAGCGAAAAAAATTTTAAATGTTTTTTTACCAAGAAGTTCGTTCTCATCTGTGGCACTTGGCTGAAACGTCGTGGAAAACTTTTACTCCGAGTGGATTAAATCCCGGTTTTGTTCAGGAATTAGATGAACTTAATCAAACTTCGCTTGTGTGACGAATGCGCCAATATTGTACGAATGTCGCTTTGGCACAAATTTTTCTTGGTTGCGTTTTTGAAGTGAATGACTCCCCAGGTTTGATTTGAGCTGGTGTGACTGAAATGCTTTTTCATAATGGGTTGCCATTCGAACGCCATAAATAATGTCATTTGGAAAACTCAGCAGAACTCATTTTTGCAAAACTGTGGTTGATATAACACAAGCGATTGCCGTCAAAATATACTGAACTTCAGTTTATCTGGGTATAAAAAATATAATATTCAACCTGAATGAAAACAGAAACCCTTCAAACAGCACATTAAGATCTGAACAGACTAATTTGACGCAAATATCAATTTCACTCCAATTTCATTCCACAAAGAACTACCGAGCAGAAAACCATTTACGTGCTCGGCAGTTACAACTTCTTACCTTGCGCATTTACGCCGTTAGTTGAGTCTTCCCTCTTATGCACCGTTTCTACGGCCCCAGTGGTGACTGCTTGTGTTAAGATCAGGGTGTAGACAAGTGCAATTTGATACATCCACACTTCACTTAACATCTTTTCGGGGGTACTCTTGTCTCTAGGGCAGATCGCTTCAATTAGTTGGTGAGTCAGGAGCTGTACTCCAGATGGTAATTGACAGCTTCAGTAGGTAGTCTGGATGTTGACTTGACCAGCAGTATTTTTAAACTAAGATAAGCTGCGTGAACAGCTGCTTACACACGTGGCTGACACCAAAGAAAATATTGTAGAACTTGTGTATCCCTCGACTGTGTTCAATGGTTTATGCATTAGCCTTTACAGTTAAAAACTTGGACACGATATCGTTTCTACAACAAAATTGGTTTGCTATGTGATAAACGCATTTTTTATCAAATTGCTATATAAGGTTATTGCAATAATTATATCGAAAAAATGCGTAGTCGGGCGCGCTGTACGTCTTACGGCAGGGGTCGGCAGCCTGCGGCACGCGTGCCACACTAGGCACGCCAAGCAATTTCCAATGGCACACATTTATATTTTTCATGATTCACAAGAAATATTATTTACCATGACTTGTACAAATATACGGATGCAGTTGGAACAATGAATGATTTGGAACCTTAAATCGGCACGCATTTATCAACAGGTTGCCGACCCCTCTTTGGGGCTATCCAAGAATATTAATATAAAAAGATCGCTTTTAAAATGCAAAGACATTAATTTATTAGTAAAACTAAATCACAAAAGGGAAACTGCAAAACTATTGCTTATCACCATTTTACAGTATTACAGTTTAAACGACATAAGATCAAAATGAAGACACTTCCGCCACAAACTCGTGCTCAAAAAATCCATATTAGTGATAGAAACTACTGTATTTGTGGCTTTTTGCCTGCAAATCATTGACAATGTCCTGGCAGCCGAATTTATGCACATGTTCCAACTCGATGTGCATCAGTAACAAATGCCTCAACCCATCGGCATGCATTGTGGACCTTAGGGTAATTCGTGTTAAGAGGATAAAAAGATGCCATTCCACTGTAGTTGGATACCATCAAATAAACTATAGACTAGAGGTGCACCAACGTGGCCTTTGATGGAAGTTTTTGCTACCGTGCACATGTAATTTAAAATATATGTTATGGCGGCCGTGCATTAATATAAACTTTTTGTCTACTCTGTATGAGCATGCTTAGCAGAAAGACGGCCAAACAGATGTGTAAAAGCAGGCTAGCCTTAGTGTGTGGAAGCAGAACAGAAGCAATGTAAAACAAACAAAAATATCTTGAACTGATTGGCAGCCGTAATTCATGAAAATGAACGTAATGCGGCCGGCAATAGCGAAAAGGTCGTGCACGCTGCAGTAGACACATTTCAAGGGAATTAAATTTGCTTAAATATTTGAAGCTCGCAACTGCCATCAGACTCAGTGTCCGTAGCCTAATATAAATACATTCAGTTTCATATACTCTCTGAACTAAAACCAATTCATCGCCAAGGCTGGATTAAAGATGCTAAGAGTAGTGAGAAATCAGGTGATGCACAACCTGCTAGAATTCTTCATCTTTCAGCTGCAAAAGATTTGTCAAGAATCCATACTTGATGATCAAGTTTGAAGTATCCATCCGCTTTTTCAAGTCGCTACACAGCAGATCAATGATATGTAGAAAAACTTTCGCACGGAAGGATTCACGTGCTGAGCCTGGCCGGTCAGGCTTCGGTGCAGGGCCATCATAAAACTTCATTTTCGCGTTGCACCTGCGTTTTCTGATTAGTTCTTCCTTGTAAGTTCACGTAGCAGTCTTCAAAACGCCATTCTTTTCAAAATCTTCGAACAAATATCTCTATGATGCAACAAATTCCTGCAGTGAGTAAAGATATAATGCCATAATCAGATCCAGTGTTGAACGTTGCACTAAGTCTTGTTAGGTAGAACCGTTGTAGGAGGGTTGTAGAGACTCTCCGTGCAATATGATTTATGTGTATCAAGGAACCAGGTCATACACTACTAAGCCTAAGGCCCAGAAAGTGCTAATCCACCATTCATTTTCTGAAGCTGGATCATTTTGAACAGTACGCAAGACAATGCGTAAAAGCATTGTGTAAAGAAAAATAGGACTAACATGGATAGCCACGCCATTTGGAAAGGAAATATTTTCTTGGTAGGCTAGCTTACTGCACTTTCCGCTGAGCTTGTGGTGAAGCTCGTAACCTAGCTCGCACCTAAAATCGATGACAGTGTAATTACTGGCTCTGGTCTGCATCTTGCATCACTTGGGTAATACCTGCATCAAACCTGGTGTCATGAGTCCTTTGGGTGTCGTCACGCTAGCCAACTCCACCGAGAGTTTCTCGTGCACTTTCTGCCTGCTGCTACTACACTCAAATGAAGCGGTAGTTGCTGCGCCGGCCGCTTTATGTCTAGCTTCGCGGCGCGATTACGTCACTACCTCAGAAGAGATTTGAAGATTATCGGCAAAGCGGCTGCTTTGTTATTTTGTTTGCTTGGCTATGCGGTTGATTCATTTTAGAAGTGAACGGGTCGATCTTCTCAATATTTCGACTTAAGCGGCATTTATTTGTGCACAAACTCAGCAACGATTGGCAACTTTACTGTCATCTTGTTGAAGTACAGCATAGGCTGAACCCATCATTTTCTAAGTGAGTGATCTTCATGATACATGTAATCCCCTATCACCAAACCTACTTTGTAAAAACAAAAAAATGTACTCTCGTGCAGTGCATATTCCCGCTCATCTTTAGAGTTGTTTTGCAGTATACTGTCTTTTACATTCAGCCCTTCCTTATTTATTATCAATTCTGCTCAAGGTAATCTTTGGCACAGCGCTAGAAAGAAATTTATCTGCGCATCTGCATAAAAATTAGCTCCCTAGAAAAAGATCGTCAAAGACACTCTTTCGAGCCAGCATGATTCAGCAATGTCTTGTTCAGTTAAGTTTTCATTCACATTCACCCACAGACGACAAGTACGACAACAGCTTTTCAACGCACGCTCTCTTGGAAAACCGCCCGGCAAGTTTCACAACGGTCTGGTGATTTTTCCGTTTTCACTGCGCTCAATCAATCCAGGTCATGTAAATGACGTTGTTTAGACTTCTGCGCCACACCAAATTCCCACCCGCACCTTGACATTCGTCATTCTTTAGCAATGTTGCTGTCAACCCTTAACTCCCGCAGGAATGCTTAGGCAACACGAACGTCAGTTGGGACGCAACTAACATTATACGATGCTTACCACAATGCTACAATAAAAGCCAAGCACGCACAGGTCGCATGACGTGAATGTCAGTGGTTGCCTTGCAAGAAATGTCACACGTTTTTTCACGCAAGGCCAGTGATTCCCGTCTAATAAAACGTAGCTTTTTTTCGGATCCGTAAGCGTCCGAAAACGCCGGCCGGTTGTTGTTGGTGACCGATTGCTGTTTCTGCCTTTGACAGTTCCGGACAAGCTCACACCCAGCAGTTGTACAATCGTTGCATGCTTGGCACGTGTGAAACATCTGACTCTTCCTCTCTCGCTGCGGCCAGATTTAGCACGAACACGAATGCGTCCAATCAAGTGGAAGGGACAAGAAAAGAAACCTTGTCGCTGAGCCTGGCGCTGGAAACCTTTGACTGTAAATTCTGTTGGTCGCAAGAAAAAAGCTTCTCCAAGTCTCCTTTTTTCAAAACGAGGCACTCAGACGACTTCAATCATTGCTCCACCCGTTACGTGATAGGTGATCAAGTCAACTACTTACAAAACTGTAAATGAGGGAGCGATCGAATCTTGGTGAAGACAAGCTATTTGGCTTTGATGCTGTTTCTCCTTCGAAGGTTGCGTAACTAGGTTTTGTAGGCTTCACAGCTTCACATAACCTCAGTTGCATGAATTTTAGAATGATCGGAACTGAACAGATTTATTTCGGTTCCGCATGCCATTTTCTGTGCTTGGAAACCATTGATTTTAATTTTTGTTTTCACAACAAAACATGTTCAGTAACTCCAAATTCTTCCTTGCATTCGATAAAAGACCGTTCTTTAGGTTGTGGACCATTATATCAACGCCAACACTCGAAAACAAAAGTTTGAAATTGGAGTGAAACAAAACTTATAAAAGCATTTTTTCGCGTTGAGTTTTCCTACGCAGCTGTGTAGATTTATGTCATCAGCTGGTAAGAACCGCATAAATTCCTTGTCATGGTCGCCTTTTCCTTTAAGTCAAAATAAACAAAAACCACCACTGAAGGCCGCAAGAAACAACCGGCGAGAGAATTTTCGACACTCCGAGTTTTGTTACAAAAAACGTTCAGTCGTAACAATCGACCTCAGGCTTGAAGCTGCAATTTGGATAAGCTCGTGGGATGCTTAGGCTATAGGATAAGTTGGAGGTTTTCGCTTGCACTGAATTTATTCGAATTGGTGTTGGTGTCTACGTTGTAATTTGAAGGTCTTTGAGGGTACATGACACATACCTCCCACGCTGAATCTTTGCAGGTGCCAATTTAACCGTTCAACGTCTTTTTCAACGAAAGCCAATCGGGATGAAATGCACGAACACCAATCTTGTGTCTCGTGATCATGCCAGACCCATCGCCAAGCTTTTTTCTGTAGGGGGAGGAAAACTATGCGTAGGGGCACATATCTTCACTGCATCCGAACTGATAGGAATATAAACTACGTTTGATAGGAAAATAATTATAAAGTTTTAAATAAAATTTCCCCGTGCTTGCCAATGCTTTTGCAGTGTCCTTGGTGGATAATTAAAAGAAAGACAATCACAGTTTGATGATCTATCTGCGTTCAGCTTTGCACGATTTTTCATTAACTTTTATTTGCAGATACCTCCTGCGTTTTTATGGGTATGACTGACACTGCTTTATTTTAAAAAAGCAAACATAAACCGGTGAGGCCCTAGTTAATATTGGACTGGCCAAGAGCACCTCAACTGATTATGCCCCTGGGTCAAACGTAACCAGACGTAATCTAGATCTTTTATTACAGGACTTTTATGGTTTTGCATGTTGCTGGACAAAAATATCTTTACAATGAAAACGGGTATAAGAGTCCTCGAACATGAAAAGTTAAGTTTCGTACAGTTTTTTAAATGATCCGATCATATCAATTGGTCTTCTACTAGACTGTGTATTTTGCATTACATTGCCTGAAAAGCGTTATGAAAAAGAAACTGCAGACCTTGGATCTGTAGCATGACTTTACATGATATGAAAGGGTTGCACGCACCGGGAAAGCGTTGGATCGTTTGCGGTACCCTGTCAGGACGGTGCATACTGTCATCCGAGCACGAACAGCCAGCTGCACTTGAATATTGCATGAGGACCTGCTTTCTTACTGTGCCAACGTCATCGTAACGTCAGGCTTTATCGATTATGTGCATTGGACCGACCTTATACAGTACTGATGTCACGATGGGACACACGAACTGTCCAGAAGGCTGCATCGATTTCGACAGGTGGTTGTGTAAAATACAGCGTGGACCAAGCAATATATTTTCACTTGATCATTTCGAAACTGTTAGTACGTTGCAGCGGAACGTGCATTTTTGCTGCTGTTGCAGGTGAACACAGGCTTCTGGCGTAGTCTAAACTGATTGGATTTCTGATAAATGATCGGCTAAAAGCTGAGGAATTTTAAATCAAGGAATCGCTTGGTGAACGCATCAAGTTAGCTGGTGAGTAGGAGGCCTGAAAGTTTGTGTGTGTTGTTGAAGAACATGAAATATTCAAGTCAGTCAAACGGTTTGAAGTAATACGCGTCAAAGCTTTTTAATATGCTGTGCTTTGCTCATTTCCTGATTGCTATAGTAAGAGCCGAGCAAACATCTGCTGCTTTACTCGGAAAACAGCCTTGCGGTTTCTAGCGGCAAATCGTCTTTTTGAAAGTTGAAACTGTCTGGGGTTAGTTGATAAGTCTCATTTTTGTCACTGTGATTGCGTGTGAGTGAAAAGATGCTATCTTGCAATTGTACCTGACAAACGTTTGTTTGCAAGTTTTCCAGAAAAGCAACTACAAAATTGCCTGCGTACAAACTTTAATTGAAATACATCCTTTAACCCAGCAAGCTGACCAGTTTGTTCCTATTTGGCCACCCAAGATACACACGGGCCCTTCCTTACGTTCCGTAGTGTGATGTTACTTAAATATGTGTTGTCTCGACCGCTATTTCAGTTTATGTCGTTTTGCTCTTGTTTTCTCCCTGACATTGTTTTAATTGCATAACTTTTTATCTGTCTACTGATAATGTTTTGTTTCGCTTTGTGCCGCAACATGTGTCCCTTTACAATAGTGATTCTTAACGGGGTCCCTACTGAAAAATCTGTTGGTCTCCAGAAGGAATGCCAAAATGTTTTCTTTTAACCCTCAGATATGCAAAGAACAACGACCACCACTTTGACCAATGACATTACGCAGACAATCGGTCCCCAAAACAATATCTTTAGGGATAGTGGTCCCGGGGTTGAAAAGGTTAAGAGCCACTGCTTTACGAGCTATTGAGGTATGGGCTGAGGAGACTTTCAGGCTTGGCCTGCCCTGATTAGGCTAGCCGTCGAACGAAACAAAAGAAGGGAAAATAAATGAACTCATCAACATTTCGCGATAAGGATTCCTTCTCCATCATTTTGTCCTGTTTGAAATCACTGAGGACTTGGAACGAGTAAAAGGTTATCCTCCGTGCGGCTGAGCGAGGCTCGACAGTTAGTAAACTATAATACTGCACTTGCGGGTAATGCACCGTTCCAACAGTGGCAGCCTGTGCTAGCTTCTAGAAAACTAAAACAGCAATTAGTAACTTTGCAGGGAAATCCCATTTTAGTTTTTGCAAGCACATTTTGAACTGTTGAATCGCTTGACAAGAAGACTGTGCGTGACAGCTGACTTCGCAGGCCGTTGTAGCAGGCTACTGAAAACAGATGAAAGTTGCTTGAAGTAAACAACAAATGGTTCACAAGATTGCGTTTCCACAGCTGAGGCCGAGGTTAAACTTTGCTCTTAGTCATTTCTTCGACGATGAGCAATAGAACCGCCTTTAATTATGCAAAGTTAATTCAGATCCACAGTGACGATCTAAGCTTTACGACTTTTTGTCTGAGATGTAGCTATGCAGCAAAACAGCATTTTTGCTGCATGTTACGTGTACAGAAAAATGCAGATAAGCTGTTCGTCAAAGCTGGCAAACACAAAGTTTTGCCATTCAACTGTGCTTCGTGGAGACCGCGACAGATTGGGAACCCAGACGAGCTTAATCTGAGCTTATCTGAACTGTCGAAGAGTCGCGCTTCCGCTGTGGAGTATATTTGTAGCTGTGCCCTAATGTTTGTCCAATGAAACAATGAACTTTAAGTCTTCCAAGTCTGAATGTGAGTGAATTGGGCGCTTGTCACCAAAATTATAACCTTGTCATTCAAAATGGATTTTGTCATCTTGACCGTCACTGAAATGCTTTTGGTTTCCTCAGCTGTACGCACTGTACAGCTTTAGAAGACATACACCATCATTCAGGCTTCAAGCGGTTCGTGTTCTGCAAAACCGCACGCACAACAAATAGCTGGCCTTTACTTCAATAGGTAAGTCAAATAGATATATTTGCGATTCTGCAGTGTGTTAGACAGCAAGTACTGGCCAACTTTTAGCGCAAACGCGTATCAATTTTCACACCATATCTTGCATTAGGAGTTCTGTTTCCTGTTTTCTTTTCCTTAATCAAAAACAATTATATAATTGTTCTAGAACAGGGGTGTCCAACCTTTCTGAGTGAAGGGCCACAAATGTTTATAGCAGGTTACTTTGTTGACCATGTTTCATGTTGGCGTATTAATTACATTGTAACTTTTACTTTATGATGTTAGCCATACACACGAAGTTAAATCACCAGCAAAATCGTATAGATCAATGTTCTTGATGCCCATTTGACATGATGAGCAATGTGATTGCGGTTTGTACAAAACTATTTACTGTAAAATAGGCAACAAAAAAGTGTGGAAATTCTCTGCCACTATCGCCAACTTTTGCTTGACGTTATCATAAGCAACTTAATTGAAACAGAAACCTGCGTTTAAAACAGTTCAGACATACGTGAAGCGAGCTTCATCTCTGATTAAGTTTTTAAAGCTTTGTAGGTTGCAGCACAGCACGCCTACGAAAGGTAAAAGCAGGGCTAGTTCTTCACAGTAATGCCGCAATTGTTCTATCAATTGCCGATCTATTGTGACCATTAGTGACGTTACAACGACCGTTTGCGATCATTCCCGTAGCGACGTCACTCTGATGGGAAAATGTCGCTCGGCTCGAATTTTANATCGGTATGGGTTAACTTTTACTTTTGGAGAAAATTATCTCCCNGGACACTTTNAAAGAATCAGCGGGCCACATGCGGCCCGCGGCTGGACACCCCTAGTCTGGAGCCTCTATTAAAACGCTTGCAAAGATAAGAGAGTACGTTTTATGCACCTGACGTTGTTTCTTGATTTTTGTTCGTACATATATTTTAAAGCGTTTCACTTTCTTGTCAAACGCCACTTATCTTCTTACTTTAAACAGCGCGTTTTCTGTTCAGTACATCAATTCTAAAACTTTAGGATTTAGAATATTACGCTTAATTTGCAATCCATCCAGGCCCGTAACTATGGGGGCGCAGGGAGATTCTCCCCACTGAACAATTTTCGCCCCCTTCGAAAAATATGTTGGACATAGTTTAAAACTATTGGACATATTTTAAAAAATTTAGGCCCGTCTCAAAAAACTCTTCGTCCCTCTTTTGTCCCAAGCTGGTTACGGGCTTAAGTCCACCCATTGCCCAAACCCCAAGACAGTGGTTTTCAATCGGCGTTCCGCGGAATGTAAGGGTTCCGCAGAAACAAACCGAAATTGCCTGGGACGAGATTCGCAACCATAGCTCTATGCGGTTGTAGCAAATTACAAAGTTGGATCATTGCATAGGGTCCCATGAGCAACGCAAGCATTAGCGGAAGGTTCCGCTGCAGCAATAAGGTTGAAAAACACTGCCCCAAGGTATACCGCCTGGTCACTAATGAAAACAACTTGCAAAACAGGAGGACTTTACATTCTTGAGTCCAGTTTTTTAAATTTGCACATTTGTGAGCATCATAGTCCTGCAACAGTTAACGCCAAAACATTTTCTCAGCTATGTTAATTTCCACGTGGGAGCAAAATGGAACATGTGAGCTCCATATTGTATTGCTCACTTTGTTTAATAAGTGAGTAACAATCAAATGAGCAAGCAATAGTAGGTTCAATAATGACCTTTCAGGACAATCATCATAAACTGAGACATTTGTTTCATGCGCGCCGCGTCAAACATCGGCTCATTTCAGATGCGTTTGCAATTTCTGTAATTCTTCTTGAAACTTTTTCTCTGGCAGAGCTCACCATTCCTTTCAGTGTAACAAAGCCAAAAAAGTATAGTTCAACTCAAAGTAGGGTTGTTTTTTTCGCCACACTTAAGCTGTAGCCTCGTCCCATTAGAGCGGCATATATCGAGCATGTAACAATGGAGAAGCGAAATAGTGACACACAGGCACTTGTAGACGGTGTGCTGTGTTTACTTACTCTCCTTTTTTCCCTCAAACAGCAATTTGTTTTTTCTTTTTAATCGTGTTTCAGCAACATCTGGAAACTACGCCGCTTCCGTTCAGAAGCTTCGTACAGCGCGCGGCAAACGTCCCCTGGTCTTTGCGTCACTGCGTCCAGACTATTTTCAAGCATCATTCTGTCTGATGTTGCTGTCTGTTAGTCATTCACCGGCGGGTGATTCACTCCATACTGCGTGTCGCCATTAAGCTGCATGCGGGTGGGTCATGACATACATACGCTATAGTTTGTTTACGTAGGGTCAATGGATGTGTGGACATCGCGTTAATCTCTTCGTCAAATGTTAACACCGTCAAAATCATCATAAGGTTCGGCGCCGGCGGAAGCTGTAATTTAAATGCATGGGAGGTCCTCGTCGAAAATTGGGAAGAAAATCGTTCCTACAAAACCTTGCGCAATGTTTCGCAAGAAAACGCGCACTTTCGATATTAAACCACGCGCATGGAATTTGAAACATGCAAAACCAATTTCAGTTCAGCAATGACACAGAGTCACGCCCCATTGAAATAGCCATAACTGCTTGAGTTCTGTCGCAAGTCGTCTCATCTTGTGTGTTGTCACAATGGCTCATTTTGTTGACAGAGCATTGTAAAACACGCACTTCCCTTGATTACGACCGAACACCAAGTTACAGAAACAATGTGGCATCCCCCGTAAATGACTCAGCGATTTTTGCAAGAATTTGCCACACAAAAGTACAGCGGCAGTATGACCATAACCATGACCGAAAGAGTTTGACGTTTCAAGCACCTCCACGTGTTGTCATTAATTTTCTTTGGCGCTCACAAACATTCTTCTGAATCTGCAATGAGGAAATTTGCAATTTTCAAAGACCGTTCTTCTCATATTACGCAAATGGTCTTTCAGTAGTGCGAGCACCTAAACGTACGGAAAAGAAATCTCGCTCACCAAGTGGAAGTTTGGTATAAAACCTGATTGCAAATTGCAACATTTCGAATGAAAAGGTTTGTGAGGGTTCAGTTAGAATGAAAGAGCTTGTTGAATAAGTGCCAAATACTGGCGACCCTATCAGAGCTTTGCGAACAGCGGTAAACAACATTTAATTAACTCGAGATTACTTGAGCATTTTTTAAAGCTCTTTATTAGACTGCTTCATATGTGAAGAGATTTCAGCACAGTATTAAGCTCCTTCTTCTTGGGTGTCCCTGCTCCCCCTGCCCTTGTCAAATGCTGCCGTTGAAAACATTCGATTCACATCTTTGTTGAGGCGATCCTACTTTGCCGTCCGATTTTGATGACTTCAGTTATTCCGCGTAGTTGAAAAGGGCGAAAGACCTCTTGCTTCGCAGGACAAAGCATTCTAACTTACACCCATAACTAAGGTGCGTCCCACTTGGAGGCAAAACGAAATGTATGCTTCTCCCTCGTCTGTGATATCAAAGACGCACAGGTGGTCAACAATGGCTTGACGTGCCGCACTGTGACGTCGTTTCGCACGAAACTTTTGAGCTTTCCGAAAAATCTTTCGTTTTTAGTTTACCTCCCGGACAATTCAGTGTTCAAAGTTTCTCAGCGGTTCCGCAATAGACCTCATGTGTAAAGTGTTGTTTCTTACAAACCACAACGGTGTCAGCAAGCTGTGAAATCACAGTGCGCTCCACAGTTCTGGTCATTTTCTGGCGTGACACGTTTCGGCTTCCCAGTGGATTGTCGGGGAGCCAGAAGCACTTGGGACATCTGTCACTTGCGATGTTAGTGCGATTGCGAACGTCGGGTGGGAATGAGATGTCAGTCTGTTCGCACCGACTCCGGTACGTGCCATCAGCGCAACGCCCCTCTCCACGACACAGTGTCGAATGTCTGAACAAGGGCGTACGCAAGGAGGGGTTTTGGGGTTAACCTCCCCCCCTTGAGCTTGATATTTTACAAAAATTTTATTACCTTCGCAAGGAGATTAATTGTTTTCGCATACTTGTTGCTTGTTAATTTGTCGACTTAATGCAAATACCACGGAATAAATTTGCATGCAAATTTCAAGGAGCATTGTGAATGGGCTAAAACAGTAATA
>JGI24158J21664_10009174_pt1 | contig 13201 bp, 13 predicted proteins | sample Ectturendosymbi3_FD_21664 | JGI IMG/M metagenome (IMG submission 21664) | reverse complement strand
GTTTGCAAGATGTCAGTTGTATCGTTTGCTTTGGCCGTAGTATTTATTATAAGGCTATTTAGCACTTCCGCTTTTCGTGTACCAAAACTGAAAATTTATCTTGAAAAATCTTCGCTGCAAATAAAAAATAACTCACCCAAGCAACTACGGTTGTTTTCACATGCTTGGACAATAGTAGCAGCGTTCTCTTAAAAGATGTCTTAGCGACCACAGAACCTGGTCACAGCAAATACGCATTATACCAAAGTTTGTTTTTTGCGCAAACAGGAGCTGATCCCAACGTACAAACAAGAAAAATCACCGACGCCGTGAAAATTCCCGACGACGTCCCAGGAATCAAACCGATAAAAGAAAACCACGCTTACCTGGAAACAGCGTTGCATGTCGCCATCAGGTGCCAGCACTATGATGTCGTGCAGACCTTCCTAGAGCACAGAAGTAAGGCCAGTGGTGTTCACGAGCGTTTTTTTTCTACGGGCGCCGTTTGCAAAAAAGTTATTTTCGACACATTTCGCACAAAAAACTGCTAAATCGGAACAGACTTAACTAAATCTGTTTGATTTAGTAGTTTTTGTGTTGAACGCGTCCGATAAGACTTTTTTACAAACGGCGCGCCATACTTTTTTCTTCTTTTTTTCCGATTTGCGAGACATTCCTTTCGTCAAATGTCGCATTTCTCCTTCCTTAACGCAGCAAAGGTCTTCCACTCCGACGCCATCTCCAGCCTGTGCGCCCCCGACTTCAACATCAAGGACAGCGAAGACCAGACCGTGCTGGCGCTCGCCGTCTGGTCGGGCTACTACAAGATATCGGCGCAACTCTTCAGCTCCGGAGCAGACATCAATTACAAGTGAGACACCCCCCCGCTGACCCCCTGAGTGTCGGCCGTGGCCATTTCGGCCGAGCAGTGACCGTTAACGGCCCGTGTCGCGCAGGACCAGCAAAGGCAAGTGTCTGCTGCACATGGCCATCGAGAAAGAAGACATATCGTCTGCGCTCTTCTTGCTGGAGCATCAGGCTGACATTGGAATCAGGTATTCAGCGTTGCGCAATGCTTCAAGTGCCTGCGGTCGAAGTTTTTTGTAGCTTGCATTATTACGTCACAAACGGTCGCTTGGCATGCGAGTGCTGCGAAGTTTCGCGTGCAGGTGCTGGTGGATGATGCTGTAACAAGCGCTGGATGTACATTTCAAACCGTTAGTGTGTGATGTAACAAGTTAGTGTGTGATGTAACAAGGAGACGTGTGATGTAACAAGGAGACGTGAAGATTTGTTGCGCGCATGCTCTTGTGGCTGTTGACCGATGCGTTTCTTCCCCGGATTGCAAAAAAATGAGGAAAAACAAAACTCGGCCTCGTTCTTTGTCCCTCCGCTTGAGGCAACATTTTGTGTTTATTCGGTGTAAAATGTGAATTAATCAAAGAAACTGCGTGTCATATTTTTATTTTTTTACCCTAAACTCTAACGAGAACCGGTACGTGGGAGGTATCGCTTTGAATTCCTGCCGCATCCGAGCCCCCCCAAAATACTGATCAGCACTGCTATCGCTCATGGCTTCCTCCCCCCCGTTTGCTCCATACATTGTTGCTATGATGTGGTGACTGATGACGATGCATTTCATGGTTTCGACCTCCCTGAACAGGACAGACGACCACCAGACCTCACTGCAACTTGCGGTGAAACACAACCTGCCCGTTGTTGTCGATGCGCTTTGCCTTCGAGGGGCAGACATGAACGCAACCGATGATAAGGGAGACTGCCCGCTGTGGACAGCGTTGCAAGCAGGTTGGTGATGAAGTTTGCTTGCTGCTGTGTTTTGTGTTGTACTGACCGACGTTCAACCGCGTTACTGTTCGTGCACTTCCAAACTTACATCCAAGCTGCAGTTGTCATCAACTCGCAACGTTGAGTGTGTCAAAGATATCCCCCCCAGCTCTCTTTGCTCTGGAACAGGGGGTTCACAGCCTGTGGTCGTACGGCCGCAGGTGGCCTTGGATAAAAATTCATGCGGCCGTGCGCATGCAACTTAAAGTATTAGTTACGGCGGCCGTGCATTATTGAAAACACTTTGACTGCTGTGCGAGGACACCTGGCAGAAAGACGACCAAACAGACGTGTGAAAGCAGGCTAGGCTCTGTGTCGAAGAAGAACAGAGGCAATCGAAAAACTAAAAATGTTTTGCACTCACAAGCGGCCGTCATTTACAAAGATATGCTTGATGCGGCCAATAATAGCGGAAACGTTTGTGCACCCCCCTGTCCCAACGTTTGTGCACCCCCCTGTCCCAAACGTTTGTGCACCCCCTGTCCCAAACGTTTGTGCCCCCCCTCTGTCCCAGGGAAACTTTTTGGTTGTTCTGAGTTTGACCTGTGTCATGTTTACTTCGTCATAACGAAGCCGCTTTCGAGCTGAAGTATTTGAATCATGCTGACGACTGGGTGTCTTCCGCCCCAGGCCAGGAAGATATCGCATCGACCCTCGTCAGGCACGGTTGCGACACAACCTTCTGGTCGCCAGGCCCCGAAGGTTGCAGACAAACCCTCCTCCACCGAGCGATCAATGAAAGCAATGAAACAATCGCCACGTTTCTCATAAAGAGGTTGGTTTTATGTCCAAAAGAGATAAACTCAGTATCTGTGTTGTTGCGTCCCGGTGTGTTGTGTTGAAGATATCAGCAGATAATTAAAGCGATGTTTTAGAACTTGCTGCTATTTCGCCTCCCAGGTGAAGGTTTGCTGCTGGCAGCGGTATAAACGAAAGCTTTGCGCAGTGAGCGTTAATGCGCACTTCATTACAGCTGCGCTTTTTCTCTGATATTCGGGGATTTTTTGGCGACGTACTGTTTTCCTACCTTGGGCGAGAAATCAGCTAAAGATCGAAGCATTCATTTTTAGCGAATGCTTGTGGAACCAAACTCTCGTTAAAATCGCCAACCACTACCAGCGCGAAACGTCGATGTGAGTTGTTGGGCGCGGTGACGTCATTTCCATTCAGCTGTGACAGGACAAAGGCATGGTTTACGCCCAACGCACTTTGTGTTAAAGAGTCAACAAGATTTTTTATGGTTGGCTGCTTTCGCTTTCAACATTTGTTCAAAGTGCGGCAACCATGAACGTAATGCGCCGCTGATCAAAGGATATTACGTTTGGGTCACGTGAGAATTCAGTGGCCCGTAACGTCGTGGTGGCGTGGATTCTTAAATAACCTTTTTTGTTCTTTCACGTTTTTGAAACACGTTTTAATTTGTCAAGCGTCGTAGTAGGATTTTAGTGGACAGAGCTTTCGTTTGCGAATGGATTACACGACTGTTTTGGCAAAATACGAGGCAAAAATGTGTTTTGGCAAAACCGTACGTCACTCGTCATTTTTTAAATATCAACACTGCATCAATCAGTGTCGTTTTTTTGGTAGTGGTTGTGACGTCGATTTGGTCAGACAGCCTGGGCCGAATGGGGAAGGGGGTGAAGTGGTGGACGGACAGACCCCCCTGCACATGGCGTCGTCCTGGGGCTTGGAGAGGACAGCAGAGATGTTGTTGCAGTACAACGCGAAAATCAACGCCCAGGTGAGAAAGCTTTTGTTTTCGAAGTTCAAGTCAAAATGTGTTAGAAACCTGCTGTACGTGCTGTCATAAAAGATACAACGAGTATTTACTTCTCTGCAGCCACTTTAAACCTGCGTTACTCTGCGATGCAAGTATTTTCGCGTTATGAATGATATGAATGCACAACAAAGCGCGTGTCGCAGTAGGTTGCATCGCTGAGTAACTTTGAAAAAACCGAACCGGTTGCCATTAAAAGGTTTATTAACACTATCGAAGTATATAAAAGCTTCTTTCAGAGTGTGTCTTGCACCTGTCTGCGCCCTAAAAGCTGTGTCATTACCCCGCATCTGGCGCTGATTGTGGCCAAGATTTTGTTGAAGTGGATCTAATTTTGTGCAAAATACGACATCTTCAGTTTTTTTGTGAAAGCTGTCCTGTTGATTCCGGTGCTTAAAATTTTCGACGATATTTCACAGTATTGTCGAAAATTATTTTTTGTTTCTCGTCGATCTTTTGTGAAACATCGTCGAAAATTTTAAGCACAGCAATCACCAGAACACAAGAGCAATCGCTGTGTCTGAAAAGTTATGGCCTGCGATTCAAATGTTTACTTCTGAAACTATCCGTGTCCTGTCTGTGCTGATTTGTCTCTTTCGCCTTCAGAAATATATTTTCTGCTTCGAAAAAAATCGACAAACACTGTCTTCAGCCCTCCGAGACGGACGGATGAGGAAGCCGAGCTAGTTCTGTTTCATGTTGAAACTAATCAGAACATTCTCAAATAAATGAACATTCTGCGTAAAGTGAATGGATCGATTTGATTGTTGACACCTTCTCCCGCCCCCCATTTATTGACCTTAAACAATGCTCTCCTGGTCATTTACATATGGTTGGATTCTGCTGTCGTCGTTTACATTATAAACTTCAAATGTAATCAGCAAAGAAAGAAAATTTTGGATTACAAAAGTCTTTGTGACGTCAGCCAATCTTGTGCCTTGATTAAATAGGTCGTAGGTGCATACTGTCGAAACGTTGCCTGATACTACAGTATTAAAAACATTTCAGTACAACAGACAACTCTTTCATCCCTATTCATTGTGAATGTTAACTAAGCGCAGTGTTTTGATATTGTAAGTATCACTTAAACCCATTTGTGGTATTGCCGTCTTCATCTTCCTTTCGCTGAGTACACCGCGAAGTGCAAATAATCTTGCATTGCTCGCCCGTGTGATGCATTCCTGATCTATCTTCGGCTCTCAACCGGTCGTAAACGTTACACGTGTCCACTGGACGGGAAACGAATTTCCGGTTCCCACGCACAAACCATTGACGGATGCTTCGAGCGATTGTAAGTCTCGCTCTCAGCGTGTTTTGTCATTGTGACGTACATTGCGAAGCTACATTTCATGTTACCGACAAAAATTTTCCAAAACGTGTGGCGACTGTCACCATTTTTGTTACAAAGTTACGTCGATGTTCTTCTGATCGCCCGAATTAATGCGCATCTCCTTTCGGAAATACATTAACTCCAATTATACTAGAAGCACTTCACGCATAAAAACCTTATACTCAAGAACAACAGACTTGAGATATATATTGCCATTAAGCAACTGTTCCCTCTCAACTACAAGTGGCTTCGACTGCTCCCAAATGACCGCTGGCCCTCCGCAACGTCCCAATCCAACGTTTAACGTTATTTTGGGTTTTATGGCAGGAACAAACAACAGCATCTATGACGGCTTCTTAGCATCGTCGATGTATGTGTTGCTTTCTTTGTGTGTCACGCGAGTGCGAAACATCAAACAATTTCGTTAGAATATACATCTGACGTCTGAAATCTGTGACGTGTTCAAAACTTCCACGTCAGCGACTCTTGTTGTCAGGACAACGAGCAAAGCACGCCGCTGCACATCGCCGTCAAGGACGGGCACCTGTCAATCACCGAACTCCTTCTCGCAAGCTCCTATATTAACCTCACACTGACTGACGCGAAAGGACAAACGCCGTTCGCGACTGCATTGTTTTGCAAGAACAACAAATGCGCGGAAGCCATTTTGAGAAGAGAGCCGGGCACCGCCGAGCAGGCGAGTGGTCCACGCTTACCATGTGTGTTTGTTGTGCGTGTGTAGCTTAACACAGGTGCGGCAAGGGGGAGAGGGTTGGTCCAGACCTGCGCGCTGTTGCTACTGCGCAATTGGTCCCTCTCATAAAAGCATTTTTAAACAACATTGCCGAACGGCTCAGAGACACGGAATCAAATGAAAAATCGTTTGGAGAGAAGTAAGTTTCGAGGTTTCGTTACTTCTCTGAGTTGCGAATTCAATGAATCTCAATTTAAATCATATTTTCTCTCAAATCCACGTTTTATTTCCTGGCCATGATTCTCGACGTCTGTTCTTACTTGACAAAAGTTACACATAACGACTGTTATTTATTTAAACTGTTATTCTCGGTCACGGGTGTTTGGGAAACAGTGGAAAATCGTTGGTGCATTCTAAGTTTCGCTTGTCTTTTATGCAATTCATCAAAGCATGTGTTGTCAACCCTGTAAAACAGCAGCGACCAGGTTGCTTCGCAGTAGACATGGCTACTCTTTAATCGAAGAACATTGTAAAAATCTTTCCGCGTCTAATCACAAGTAGCCACTACCCACTAGTTAACAAGCACCTTTAAACTATCTGTCAATGTCCACTGTTTTGGGATCGGTGAACCAAATCGACGTGTTGCTATAGAAACGCGCAGGGGTTCGCCAGTTTGAAATAAGAAGTCGACCATGAAATTAAAAAAATGCCCACAGTGTTAGTAGAATTTGACCAACATAGTATCGGTTGTTCAGACAAATCTGAGTAGAACTCAGTATTTGAGTCTGAGTAGAACTCGGTATTTTGATTCTTTGCCGTCAAACTCAAAACATTTTTATGATAATTCCTCTGTTGTCTGATTTGTACTTACTTCGAGTTTTATTATAAAATTTGATTTCTTCGTCGTAAAAGTTTTTTAGCGCCTGTCCTGTTGAACGGGGCGAGCAAGCCGCTGTTTGTGCTGGGGGGTGTTGTTGAAAACACGCGCCTGTTGTCTTCCGGCCTAATTCACTTCATCCAGTTATGTGCGACAGCAGAAGAAAGTACAATGCTTCATTTGCTCTCCTCTGCTGTGTGCCACGACAACGATCTCGTCCATAGCCATTCGTTAAATTCCCAGCGTTCGGAAATGAGCGCTTAGCCGTCTGGTGTCGACATTTTGCGTTTGCAATTTAAAATCACTGATCCAGGAGTGAATCCTCCCCATCAACAACAACCGCCGCCGCTACTTTTCGCTCCACACCAGCCTTTTTTGCCAAAAACTCCGCGTTCCCACTTTCCTCGGCCACGTCATCAGAGCGATTGCATTTTTCCAGATGAACAAAAAAGGCCAGAATTTCCTCCACGAGGCCGTGGCCCTTCGCGACCTGGACGGAGTTCTCTTTCTCATATCAATCGGATCTGACGTCAACTCCGTGACGTGCGACGGCGCCCAATCCACCCCCCTCCATCTGGCCGTGTGCGCAGGCGCAGTGCTGATTGTCCGCAATCTGGTGAGTCGCTCAACGTTTTCACTGGTAAATAAGAACTTTTTTGACGTATGAAGAGGTGTGAGTGTTGCATTTCAAAGGTCCACACGTCGTTGTTGATGACGTGATGCGATTTGCGGACATTTTCTGTCCGGTCCGGAGCCCCCTCACTTTAAATCAGAGGCCGTACCGGTGGATTTTATTTCAAGCAAAAGTGAAAGGTGTCGACGCAGTTTTGAAAACAAGCTCAGACAAAGATCAGTTCGTGTTCAATAAACTGCACGTTTTTTCACATATCTTTACTTGTAGTGGCTTCAATTGTCCTGCGTTGAAAATCGCGCCATTTTGTGAGTCATGACCCCCCTGTATTGGGCGACCGAGGGGTCTTTCGCCTTTTTTTTATTTAACGCACTTCTGTGCGGTAGCGCGGATTGATGCGCGTACCAATCGGAAGGTTAAACTCTTACAAAGGCTTTTCGCCCGAACCGTGGATTTCTGTTTAAAAGTGAAACGTTTCTGCAATTTTGCGCCTGAAGAAAATAAACACAACGCATCAAGCACAGGTTCAGTCAGCCCCTCCCATCCATGCCAAGCCACTGTCGTTTGCAGATGAATACAAAGTTTATCTGAAACAATTTGAACCTGAACTGTTGGCCCAAAACAATGCCTGTAAATGTTGTATTGAATGAGCGTTTGCAACGGAATCAATTAGGTTTGAAAGTCAACTTCCTCCGAGGTATATTTCAAAGTTGTGCCGGGCAACAAGATGCTGTATTTTTTCGGGCCATAAGATACACTTAAAATCCTTTCATTTTCACGAAAAATCGAAAGCGCGCCTTACAATGCGCTATGTATGAAAACAGAACAGCTGGCATTCAATTTTCGATACTGCGCCTTGCAATGCGGTTCGCCTCATCGTCCAAAAATACGGTAGTGTTATTGCGGGCCAGATTCCGGCTCAGCGCTGCTGATTGGCTGTTTCGACAATGAACATCCTGAAATGCATTGTGTCGCATTTCAACAGCTGCTCGCCGGAAGTGACGTGAACGCGGTGAACAAACCGAAGCAAACCCCCCTCCATCTCGCAGCGATGCGGAACGAGGCGACGATCGCTTCCGTCCTGATCGAGAATGGAGCGGATGTGGGAGCAGTCGACCAGAACGGCAACAATGGTTGGTGCTGTGTGCGACGTTACTCATGCGTGTCGTAGTGTGTTGCATCATTCAAAAACACACAGACCGCAATGAACGTGTTGCTGTTGTTTCTTTTTTGCCGTGTCGTTGAATGAGCCTTCAAATGCAGGGCTTGTGATTCTCATTGGTTGTTGTCGGCAATTTTACCCCCCCTGTGCGACTAAAGCGGGAGAGCAGGAAATGTCGTCACACCAACAAGAGCCCTGCTCATGTGTACTTGTAGAGAACTTAACACGTCGCCTGAGTACGGGCCTGAAAGGACCCAAAATTGGATTCGTCCTTGTAGGTCACGTGACCCTCGCACCGTCAGACCAAGTTATTTTTGGGATACCTGCAACCACTTTTACTCAGATTCACAACAAAATTTGTTTGTGCGGACCGAAGCACTGATTTTTTATAATAATTTTATATAATAAGTGCCCCGCTGTGACTGTTGTGTTACGGAAATTTTAATTTGGCCGTAACAAATGTTATTTTCGTTTCCGATCTGTTTTGTCTTCATAATCATTTAGGATTGAGGCAGCCACTGCAAAAGTCGACATTCCGATGTTGCATCTGCAAAAAAATTCCTCATTGTCGGTCAAAACCCACCCCGCGGAGAACACGTCAGGCAAACAAGGGTCACAAAGGGACCCAAATCTTATATTTATGGGCTTACGGGGACATTTTCGAAAAAAACTCGTATGCCATTTGATTGGCCAGAAAAACAGGAAAATTAAAAAAGGAACAAATTTCTAATTTTTTCTGATGTACATTTTTATTTATAAAAAACTCTGGCTTTTCGATGCTCAACGTTACATTTGCTGCAGTTACCCCGATTTTTACAAAATTTGCTGTAATTTCCCCTTTTTAACCAGTCCAAAGTGAAGCGCTGACAATAGTGTTGAATAAAATTATTAAATGAAGACACAAGATGGCATTTGTCATTAATCAATGCTGATCAAGCTTGATGAGTTGTCTGATCATTTGTCTTTTCTGCTGCGTCTAATCTTCGAGAATTTTGCGCGTCTGAAGCCGCGGTAGGCTGACGTCTCTGTATACGTATTCAGGAAAAATCGTTCCCTCCTCATTTTCCCAAAACACGCTCCCCTGATCAAAATGGGGACCTTCATATCAAATCACACTGTTGCTGTCCTTGGCAGTGTTTCAACCTATTTTTCCCGTTTGACCGCAGTGTTTCACTTGGTCGCCATCCACGCGAGACTGGAGGCGACGCAAACTCTGACGCAGATGGTGAGCCGGATACAGAACGTTGCCACTTGCGGCAACAGCAAGTCCCAGAACCCACTCCATTTGCTCGCAACGCACGGCGCCGCGAACGCAGCGGCCATATTCGAATGCTTCTTGGCCGCGATACCCAGCTACCCACTCAATAACTTGGATGAAAATGGTTGTTCAGGTAATGAGGAATGGGTTCTTGCCATGCGGTTGCGGTCGACTTTTGTTTTTTCGTTCATGCATTCGTTGCATATTGGTGCAGTTTCATCGCAGGTACATTTTCGCATAGAAGGGTTTTGCTACAAGGTTGTAAATATATTAATGAAAATGTTTTTTCTTTTGGCAACCGAAGCAAAATCGTCTACTGTGCTGTTTTGTTCGTGTGCTGTGTTGTTTTCTTCGTATGTTGTTGTTTTGTTTGTATGTTGTTTTGCTCCTATGTTTGTGTGTTGTTTGTTCGTGTTTTGTTAGTGTGTTGTATTGTTTTTTTCATGTGTTGTTTTGTTTTTGCGTTGTTTTTTTTCTTTCTTGTTCTGGATCGTAAAAAATCGACATCCTGTTCTTAGGTTTCGTCTTTTATTTGTGCAAGTTTGACCATACCGCTCCTCTTCAAAAAAACTGTTGGTAATGGAAGCAAAGCACCACAACCAGACCCGAGAAACTTAATGTTTAGCAACTGTTTTCCTCATCGCTCTGCTAACCGTGCAACGTGCGTGATGCATCGCCCGCTGCTTATGACGTCACAATGCAATGCGCACTCGCTTGTTTCGCAGCCGTCCTCCTCGCGTACATGAATGGTCACGGTGGTTTGTGCCGAGCTCTGGTCAGGGCTGGTGCGACGCTCGCGTTGCCAAACAACGCTGGTGTGACCATTTTCAACCATCCCGTCGCAACCAAACAGCTTCTCTTCAGATTGCTGGACACTCTGCACCAGGTGGGGGGGTGGATTGCGTGGCGTTCAAACACCTCGTTGAGAGAGTTTGTTTCGCACCATGACCCCAATTATTTTACCGTTCAGTGAAATTATTTCTTGCGATTGACATTTTGCTTCTCCTGAGCAAGACTGAAGACTTCGGCCGCATACAATGCGAGTTCATCACCAATTAAATCACAAAACATGTTAATCACCGCATTGCTCGTGTAAATGCGACTTGAGCGCAATGTTTGACGTAACAATATCGCAATGTTTGACGTAACAATATCGCTGTGTGGCTTCTTAGATTCTAGAAACCCAGAACGTCTCAATGTTCAAATGTCGTTACAGGAACCCCCCTGGGTCGAGGGGAGCCACTGCATGGAGTGCGGGGTCAAGTTCGGGGTTGCCACGCGCAAACACCACTGTCGTCACTGTGGGAGGTTACTCTGTGCCAAGTGCTCATCGAGGCTGATACCGATCATCAAGTTCGACGTGTCGAAGCCCACGCGAGTGTGCGATCTGTGCTATGACGTGCTTACGCTGGGGGGGACGCACTGATTTTTGTTTTGCACGATTTCGTCAATTTCTTTAACGTCGTGCTGTTTTCTAATCGTTGTCGATGTGTGATGACGTTGTTAAGAAGCTCATCATCAGTGTTCTACGTAATCATTGTACGTCAACTGCAGCTGGTTCTTCGTCACCGTCTACAGAGTTATTCTTGAGTGTTACGAAAGTTCCACCACCCCCCACCACCCATTGCATGGCAACGCACCCCCCATCCGTGCGCAACTCATTCACAGTCATCGAGCTGTCATTGTTCCCTGGCAACTTCTCGTCATTTGCTTGTTTGAATTTTTCCTCCGTGCTTTAATTTGATGAGGAATGTCAAAAATTATTATCTTTTCACCTTCATGGCGACCTAATGAAAGACACAGGGATAATTGTTATGCAAGAAAGGGGGTGAGTCACTGGCGCGACCTGACCCACACAGTGGCGTAGCCAACACAGGGGGTGCTAAAATGTTTCATTTCAAACAACAGTATATTGTTTGGGATACCGCCTCTCAAAGAAGAAAATGACTAGATTTTCTAAACATTTTGTGGGACACGGACCTCTGGCTACGCCTATGGACCCACACCCCCTTTGCCTATGGACCCACACCCCCTTTGCCAATGGACCCACACCCCCTTCGCCCATAGATGTATTTGCTTTGTCTGTAACTTTCTGTGTGCAATGTTCCTTCGCAACGAACCCGGTGTGTGAGAGATTCATGAGCTGTCCAGGTCGAGTGAATGACGTCGGCGTTAAATGAAGCGGTTCGTTCGAATCGATGCGCCTGAATGAGCTTTCTCTTCTCAGCGAACCGTATCCGCGTGATTATTGACCGAAGCTGCTTCGGTCCACTGACCAGCAGTGTTGCTACTTCAGAATCTCCAATTGCTCTACAAATGGTGTGCAGTGATGCGTGCAATATTTATTCTTGTTTCGTCCGTTTGTTTTTCTTCCTACTGTTACGTCACAAATCATTGTCGATGTTGCATCACGTGTTCGTATAATCGCGCGCGGGACTCGAATCCGAGTTGAGATTCTCACTTCTAATATGTACTCGCCACAAGAGGTGGGTTTACTCGAGTCACGTGATCGGGGATTTGACGAAAAACTAGTTTATTTTTGCGATTACACCTAAAAATTGAAAGTATATTTTTGCCGTTACCACTGATGTTAAAGTAACAAAAAAATTGTTTTGACAATAATTGTATCAAAAGGGAATTCCCCGCCCTCTTGTTTCTCTCCGAAGCAAGAAACGTGTTCGAGAGACAAACTTGATTAAAAAGCGAAGAAGTCGACTGTGTGCCTGATTCAACAAGAGCGTGAGTTTTTCGATGCAGCAATCAAATCGAATCTTAAGCTTCACCTTCCTGTGGTCGCGCTTTTTACTCAGGGCGGGCGTAAACAAAGCCCAACCCTGCCCCAGGCCCCGTCTGCGGTGGAATTGCTCCCCCGCTTTCTCCGTTCAGACCCCCTTTATACCCGGTGCCATAATAGACAGCTCTCTCCCATCAACAAACCCCATTACAGGCCCCCCTCAACGGCCAGCAGGATTGCTGCATGTCCGAAATGAGAAGTGCACTTTCCAGGTGCTTGCCAGTATTCCTGTATGATGCACTTCGCTTATCTGTATCCCCCGCAACCAGTGTACTGCAGGTCTGTTCGCCAGTGCGTGCATCGTGGGAGGATCCGTTCATAATCTGTTCGCGGGTGCTTTGAAGGATCCGTTCATGAGAGTCGCTGTGCATGATTTTGACCACTGTTGTTGTTTTTCTTGTTGCTGGCTTTCTTTGCAAACCGTTTAAATGACAATAAATTCACTTTCTGTATGTCACGAACTAAACTGGACTTGGATCAACTACTACTGCAGCACCGAAGTGGAGGTCCTGGTTTCTAATAAGATGAAGTCCGATATAAAGCCATGGTGCTAAAAAAGTTGCGACTAATCGAACAAAACTGTTGTGTTTCACTCGCGACGGTAAGTTCAAACATAAATACCGATAGAGCACCGTCCGTTGATATACAACAGGATCTCCAAACTTTTTTGTCCGAATGCCACATAAGCTGTTGCAGAACAGAGCATGTCGAGGCCGGACGTTTTCGCAATGTGATTGTTGCGGGATGTTACATTCCACCAGGGATGGAGCCAGACATTTTCATTTGGGGGGCCACTGGAGGGGCCAGTTTTGCAACAAGGGGAGCTGTCAATGGTCTGTGTAGGACTTCAATGC
>JGI24158J21664_10009172_pt1 | contig 13202 bp, 9 predicted proteins | sample Ectturendosymbi3_FD_21664 | JGI IMG/M metagenome (IMG submission 21664) | reverse complement strand
GTTACCAAAGAGCTCCAAGAGTTACCAAAGAGCTCCAAGAGTTACCAAAGAGCTCCAAGAGTTACCAAAGAGCTCCAAGAGTTACCAAAGAGCTCCATGAGTTACCAAAGAGCTCCAAGAGTTATCAAAGAACTCCAAGAGTTATCAAAGAACTCCAAGAGTTATCAAAGAACTCCAAGAGTTACCAAAGAGCTCCAAGAGTTACCGAAGAGCTCCAAGAGTTATCAAAGAACTCCAAGAGTTATCAAAGAACTCCAAGAGTTATCAAAGAGCTCCAAGAGTTACCGAAGAGCTCCAAGAGTTACCGAAGAACAGCAGCGCAGTCTGTCACTGCCGGAGATAAGAATCGCCAGAAACCTTCACCTCGAGTTGCTCAGTCAATTCTTGGTTGTGCTTCGTCACGGTTTGGCTGAAATACTCCAGGCGGTTTATTTTGTCTTCGGCCTCTGTGCTGCCATCCATCGACGACGTGCGGTTGTTGTTCACCTCAAGACCGAATATCTCACCGTCTTCCAGAACCTCGTACTCAACGGCGTAGACTTGGAGCTTTTGCACGATGTCGAGTTCGAAAACCTGGAAGATCGAACATGCAACACTTTAAACTTCGTGAAGGGACAAAGTTCTTCTGAAACGGCGCAGTCGAGAAATGAAGTGCAGAACGAAAACACGTGACGGCACAATGTTTAAATCGCTGACCCTTTTTTAAGTCCGAAGCCAAAAATCACTGAACTTATTTATGGAAGTCACAGAAACTCAAAAATATTTTGTGCAAACGTTTCCTTTCCTAACTATCCACCAAGGGAACTAAGTTTACGACAACGCATTTGACGAAGATTTTTAAACTCCCCTACTCTTCGGTATACCACTGTGAACTATAAAGAAGTGAAATTACCGGGATAGCAATGATATCAAACAGGGGCAGTTAAAGGAATTCCCGGAACCCGGGGTAGAATTTTTATCTTATTGCGCGCACAGACCTTGCACAACACTTCATCGATGGCATCGTCATCTATCCGCGGCAACTCGCTTTTCAGGTAGTAAACGATCGTTTCAAAACCGTCTTGTTCGAGAATCTTCTGTTTGTGGCAACTCAACAGGCACAGAGCAACTTTGAACAAGGCCGTCTTGCCTTCCAGGAAAAGAAGATCTGTGCGCACGCCAAAGAATACAAAGCTTAGCTCCCACTTTTCATCCCATTTTGTCCAAGTTTAAACGCAGTGTTTGTATGACAGGCAAACAGTTAATGAAGTATTAAAAAACTGTGGCATTTAAGCGCAAAAATGCCAACACAGCTTTCGGCACAACTCGTTTCGTACGCCAGGATGGAAGCGCGTTGAACCCAATGGGCGCATCATGCGCGAAATATTTGAAAAAAGCGAGTAAAACGTCTCAGAGTTCTTCGCTCAAAAGCGAACCAAACTGCTTAAAAAAGGAAAGAAAAACATTCGCTAAATCTGTGTTCACATCAAAGGGCCCTTTATTTATTTTTCCGAATCGCAGCGCGTCTTCGAACAGAACTGGCAACAACCGGAACGCAGCAGAGAAACGGGGATTTACCGAATATGCGAGCGGTGAAGGCGTGAGAGAGCACGGAGCCGAACATGGTGAGAAACCACGGCGTGGCGACCAGCATCAGTGACACGTCATTCGCTTCGAGGTGATCGTAGAGGTCTCTGAACAGGAAGCGTCGATTGGTTGCTACGGTAACGGCGGCCAATTGCAAGTTGCTCCGAGTTCGAAAAATGCGACCTGTTTACGTCGCCCGTGTCTTCTACAAAGCGCCCCACGGGGCCGTACACTTAACAAGCGTCCATTTTGAAAAATTTTAAAGCTTCTCTTTTGACAAAGGATTTTGAAGTAGACTTTCTTATGCATTGAAATTTTCTTTAAAGCCCTTCCTGGAAAAAGTGGGTGTTCAGGAAAATTGTTTTCGTCTGAAAATTAGATTTAAGAAAAAGCTGCGATTTGCACCAAAACTTCGAACGCAGTATTGCACCGGCGAGGCGAGTGCAGACAGTAACTATTTCTGATGATACAGCATCCAAAACTATGTTGACTGGCATAAGACCCGCCGGAACAAGCTCACCAAGACAACTGGGCATCACACACCTGTGAAAGTCGTACAACAGTCTGGACAGCTGATACACGGAAACGCGAAGGGCGGACATGTCAGGCAAGTAGAGCACTCTGCAGCCGACGTCGGTCATCAAGTGGCAGAGCATGGTGAACGCGTGCTCGGCAGATTCGCTCTGTCGCCGTTTGAAAAAAGCGGGTTAGAAAAAGAACTGCAAATTTGTTTTGTTTTCCATCACGACTGAAAGAAGCCGATCAGAAAAAAAGTCAACAGAATTTTCAAAACGTCCCACTGCGAATCGTATTTTTCATTTCAAATCTATAAAATTCAAGATCTATCTCGGCAAGTTTCGTGGCCGAAAACGAAATAGCAGTAGAACAACCGAAACATAGAAATTTGCGAAAACAAGCCCAAATTCCAACATTTGGTCCGCACCAACATTGGTTCCCCGGGTAAAACACAGTCTCCCTATTCCCTTTTGAACAACTACGACCAGTTACTACTTTCTGCTCACATGCATCAGTAGAATCCCAGCAACAAAACTCAAGCCTTGGCAGTAACCGACGGCGGCATCAAGCAGGGAGTACGCTTTCAGGATGTTGAAAAGTTCGAGCTGTCCGTTTCTGAGCTGCTGGTTGAAATGTGGATGCGCCGGGAAGGTCCTCCCTGCGCGAATCGAGAAGCACAGAGCTCGATATTGACTTCTGAGAAACGTTCGTAAGCCACGCAATCATGGGTAAAGAAAGCCCAGAATCTTTTGAAGCTGCTATCGGTAAATGACGATCGCCGAGGACTTGATTGTTCCACAGACGGCCGCGTAAGAAGAAAACGAGACTTCAGCGTTTGCAGCGTGACATGTAGCATACAACTTTCGTGGAAAGTCTTAAAAGCGTCTACACGACAGTAACCAAGTAAGCGGAGTTAATTTCCTAATTTTTGCAAATTTTTCGACTTAACTTCCAACATCAGGGAGAAGCGATTTACGAAAAACGTTCAGCAAGGCGACAGCAACGCAACTGCAGCGTGTTGATGCGCGAGTCGTGTTTACCCAGGTCGATCAAGATGGCGTGTTGGTGCGGTGTCAGTGACTTCAGGAGTTCGTCGTAGGGGAGGTCGAGCAGGTTGGACGGAGACTTGCGCTCGTCGCTGTGGCGCAGCTTCCATTGCTCGTGAAGGAGGGTCCACACACGACCGCGGAGGTGCTTCGACACCCCTGCGCGACAGACACGAATTCCACTCGAGAGCGAGGGTATAGTTAGTGCGGGAGCACATTATAGTCAGAAGCAAATCAGTTCGAAGTCGCCGACGTTGCAGTGCTACTGGTGATCCAGTGCAGTGATAGCGGTGTGATGGGCCGACCAATCAAAAACATGTAGCAGCCGACACTGACTTACACGCAAGATTGTTGTTGAAATAGCTTTCATAGACACAGTAAACGTGCTAAAGCACGCTTTCACACGGCCGAAACACTCCTGAACCCATTTAATCACACGCAGTCGAATTCACACGCGTTTGTTTTCAAATCAAACACTTAGCACATTGGCCACCACTTGCACCGATCTTCCGTCATTTTTTGCTTTCCNTCTCACGTTTTACGCAACTTTACACGTTTTACGCAACTTTTACATGCTCTTTCGGATCAAGAAGGTCGTTCACGGAACGCATTCAACGCCAAAACCCAACCAACACAACTCGAAGGAACTTCCGCGCTCCAAGGTCACAAGACGCACATCACAGGTCCAAGCGTTCGTGATCAGCCCATGCAGGTCAGAGCAATCTTTTCTTTGCTGGCGTAGCGCGACTAACCTCGACGCACGGCGGCTGACAAGACGCTTTCGTCCATTCTGTACTGAGATCGGTTGTCGGTGCTCAGCAGTTCGGCCCAAACAGCGTCCATCTCGGAGCAGCGAGGACCGATGTCGTCGTAGTGAAGCTTGCCAGAGTCGGGGCCGTTCACCACGTCGCCTGATCCTGCAAAGACGGGCCGGGAGCTTTTGACTTTTGCTGCCTCTAGGTCAACATTTCGACGGCACTGTCGCCACGGATCGCGCTTGGTTGTTGTTGAGTTCGGTCAACACAAAACTCATGATAGCTTAGCAAAGAGAGAAAGGCCGGCCTTTGCATAAGCAACGGTGGGTACGCGCAAAATGACTCTCAGTGACACCATGTTGGACGTACGAAAACGATTTTACTCATTTTTGTTTTGTGACGTCACAATAAACAGACATCTTGTTCGTATTCTGCAATGGGACACATAAGGCAAGGAATACTGTTTTATCCTAATTGCATTTCGCCGCCATTGAACTTTTTTCTCAGTTTCTAAATTAGTGAAGAATTGTATAGTATTGTGTAACGTCTTCACTCCCACACGCAAAACGCTGGACTTTCAACATGCATCGCAGTAAAGAGAAAAAAACACAAATACATGAAATAAGACGAGGAGGTATACTTTGCGGAAGCATAGAGTATACGCTTGATGGCGCTAATGCATTTATTGTACTTTGATGAAATACAAGCTTTTTAAGACACAGGCATGAATGACGCCATCATGATTATTATAATGAAGAACTGCAATGACTTCCAAGGGTCATCTAGGCTGCAGACCTCGCATAGACGAAGCTGCTTTCAGTGTAAAGGGAACAGTGTATAAGACTTAGTAAAAGTCTTTTACTCTGGGTATAAAATGTAATATATGCAAAACGGTTATATGGTAAATTGAAGTAAAATGCGTTGCAAGCAAGGAAAAGCCACGAGAAGAAAACGGTATAAATTTGTCACGTTAAACATTTACTGTTTTTATACATTCAAAAATATTCGTGAATGCCAAAGAGGAAATGCGTCAAAAGCTATAGACCACTGAAACATCGCAACAGTGTCACGAGATTTAAGCAGGTTGAGAACCAGTCGCGCAATCATTCTTTGTGGAAAAGAACTCGTTAATACATGCGTGAGAGCGGAAATGCGTTTGATTTGTAGGCATCCCTGCATTTGTTTTGTTTTTTTTCCCTGCATTTGTTTTGTCATCCCTGCATGCATTTGTTTTGTAGGCGTGACTAACATGAATGTTCCCACATGGCAGAGTTTGGAGGACTGAAGTAAAAAATTTCGAACGACGTGAGGCAAGCTCAAGGCTGTGGAGCCGGAGCCCATAAACTTTTAGATGGTGGAGCCGAAGTCGGAGCCTGAAATTTGGGTTTCGGTTCCATGACTCTTAGTTTGTGGGGCAAGCGAGTTGTACAAATAGTACACAATTGTTTTCAGCTTTCAATGGACCTAATCATTCTGGAGCCGGAGCCAAAAGCTTTTGGATGTTGGAGCCGGAGCAAAAAATTTCGGATGCCTGGAGCTGGAGCCTGAACGTTGAGTTCCGGTTCCACAGCCCTGGGCAAGCTGCCCCCGAGGTCTTGTCGAAAACCCTCTGTTGTTAAGGGTGCGCAGCACAAAAGTGTCAGCGAGAGCAGGAAGTAAACGTTTGGAGTTCCACTGCCTGTCAAATATCACACTACCTTGCAGCAACCATTACAAGGGACGCCGCATCTAACCCTTAAGATGTATAAACGACTTTCTCAACTGACGCTCGGTTTCGTTTTCACAAGTGAGCGATTTTTATTTTCACAAGGGAGCGGACTTTGAAATTTCTACGGGAGTGCGAAGTACATGACGTCACAAAATATGACGTCAAAACCTGCGATTTTTAAGTCTTCTATTCCATATTTAACCGAAAAAGTTTCAGTAGAACTGCTCAATCAAAAAATGACTAATTAGCGGGAGTACCACACTCCCGCGCTCCTCGACGTTTATGTTTCTATACATGGGCGTCGGAAAAGAGGGGAGCCAAGATTTTAAGTAGTTTGACGTTTTATTATTACATTTTTACCAAGAAAAGGTTGTTTTCTTAGTTTTCATAAAGAAAAACGAAATTTCAACATTTTGATCCACCTGGAAAAATCTTTTTGGCTACATCTGAAAAAATCCAATACCGGCCCCCCTGAAAAAAAGTCCTTCCGACGTCCATGCTTCTAAACTATATTATGGAACGTCCATGCACGTCATTTACGTTACGACTATGGTTGAAGCAGCAGAAACAATACAGGGTATGAGAAAGCCTAGAAATCTTATCATTCCGCCACCTGCTGCCGGAGATAAGACTGGACAGAGAGCAATATGCCGCCCTCCATAGCAGTCTGCAATAGGGTGATATCAGTTTAGTACAGCTGCAATCTTTTCAACCAGAAAGCTATTTTTGGCTTGGTTCCCCGTTTGAAGTAAAAATTGAACATTAAAGCCGACAATACTGAACGCAAGAAACATGAATGGATTAATTACGCAATAGCAGGGATCTCAAACTCCTCGGCTTTGACGGGAAATCATGACATAACCATAGTTTAAAATTTCGTGTTCGATATCTACTGGTGAGATTTCGTGTTTGATATCTACTAGGAGCTACGAAATCATTAGTAACATAACCATAGTTTGAGATTTCGTGTTCGATATCTACTAGCAGCTCACCACTATACCCCGCCTTTTCATTCACTTGGTGAGGGTTACTTTTTCAGGAAGACTCTGATATCTTTTCAACTCTTCTCTTGCTCTTTTTCTGAAGGTTCGGCTTCATTTTCAGGTTGATATTTCAGTGGTTTATCACTAACCAAAACTAGCTTAAAATTATCTAGTCTTCACAATGTACTATGTAATTATTAACTTTTAATTAGGTTAGCCGACTTTAGTTTTAATGATTTTTGGGGTTACAGCTGCAAACCAAAAGTGGTTTTCTTTCGAAGGTATTTGATTTATAACACAAACAGCTACAAAAGGATGGTTCACTTGGTATTTGCTATACAAAGCCTTTTTAAAATTAGAACAGTAAGCTGAGCCGATTTAACTACTTTATCCTAAAAATAGCGAATGATTGCTTCCTTATTATTGAATGCTCAACGTGACACTTCGCACGCATTTTCTCAGCACGACTTGACTGCTCGTTCAAGATTTCAGCTGAGGTCAGCAGCCTACACTAAGCTCAACACACGTATTCAAAGCTATTCCAAACTTGCGCAAGTGGAGTAGCAGTGAATGAAACAACTTTATATGAGCACGTGCCGGGGTCGGCTTGCAGTTCTTGTTTGCCTTGTAGTTGCACAAATCGTGCAAAACACTGCAGCTCCCCAGATTTTTCAGCTCCTACGCCTGTGACTAACATGTTTAAAATATCGAGATTTGAGCACAACGTCTGTTAAGTTTTCGTTGTGTGTTGTGCCATAGTTACAACAACATTGAAAAATCAGTTTCATGATGGTCTGTACTCGAAGTAGGTCAGTCTCAAGCATGCAAAGTCTTTTTCAACAGAAAAAAAATTATGCAGGCTGGAATTATATCAAACGAAACTGCCCAGCAACATGTGTGTTATAATAGAAATAAAAACTCTGGGCCGAGTCTGACTTTAACATGTCAGTGATTTGCGGCCAAAAAATCCACCTTTGGTGTTTACAACAGCGCATGGCATCTCAGCTGTTGGGCTCCGTACTCTCGCTCGGAAATCGCCCGCATGGCATGATTTCTATGTACTGCGCAGCAATAAAAAGAAACACCAATCCGCTCTCACTATCCCACCGACAGTGTGCGTCGTAACTCCCCAGAAGAAGCAAATTTTCCGACCACGAAAACTTAGCTCAACTTCCACTCACAGGGAAAAGCTGGCAGTTTGATGGTGTGGTTGACTGGGAAGGTCTAAGTAAGGGTAGACGACCAGATTTCGACGCCCCGCCCCCCTTTCGAGTATGCCGCACCTGGCTCAGAGCCATAGCGGCCATTGGGCTCCTGCGCTTCTGGTGTACGTCCCCCGGTAAGGAATCCCTGTTCTAGAACAACGTGTGTTCAATGATCTTGATAAGGCGTAAAAACTTGGTGTTTTGAAGGAACAGAAGTTTGAAAATTACGTGAGCCAAACCCGCCTAAACGTTCCCGCGTGGGAACGTATTCATGTCACTTAAACGGCATGTAGGAAGAAGACGAAAAGTGGTGATTTTCTACATTAAAGCAATATAACCAGGTCCTGAGAATGTTATCGTGGCAGCAAAAATGGAACGAGGTCCGAGTGGACAATGGTTAAGAATTTTTTTCTTAAACCTGATATTTATCTTCAAGTGATGGGTTGTCTTTGTCATGACCCCGCAAATGTCGACCAAAAAGCAGCTGACACTGTTCGCGCATGACTGCACACGATGGAAAGGGAAATGAAGGTAGTGAATTTTGCTCACATCGCTAATACGGCAGCACCGAGCATGGGGCATAAAGCAAATAGTGGCAACAGAACACGCAAGGCAAAATCCAAACCATCTGTTCACAATAGAATAGGACAGAATCATTTCGAATTACCCCTTACGTCAACAACACAGAATGAAAAGGGCAACTTACCGTTCACGCTGTTCGGAATCTTCTTTATCCTGTTGATAAGCACCTGGTCACGTATCGCTCGTTTCCATGCGTACCTCACGTCATCAGGCGTTTTCAGTGACGTCAACGGGCGCATGTAGTTCTTCAGAGCGGGAGATTCTGGAACTAATTCGTTAACGTTTGCTTATGGCATGCAGAAATTCGTGATATGAAAGCATGAGCGCCCCTTTGGATATGTACTGGAATACACAACATCATGAAACCCACAGGTAACGTTCACTAGATTTCGAAAAACAACCAAGAGTCCGTTTCACATTGAAAGACAACCACCAAGAGAAATATAGAGGCAAACGCATCAACAAGACGACGAACTCGTTTCAAGATGCAGTAAATAACAATGGAAGCCAGGTGACAATGACATCACTGCGTGAGCCAGGCCCGGTGAGGCATTCGTGGGCAGTGGCCCTCAAACTTTTTTCGTGCCTCGCCAAAATTTTTGTGCCCAGAAAACTTTGTTTTAAACATACAATAAAAACGAAACTCTTTCTCCCTAAAAATGTATTTTGTTCCCTACCAAGCCTTAAAACCTGGCTACGGGCCTGGCGTGAACCGCGAAATTGATTTTATGACGCGTTTAGCGCGGTTCTAAGGATGCGCTGACGGACATTCACGTCACGGTTTTTGCGAGCTACGCTGAACTTTTCGCAAAGCACGTATAAAACCTTACTTGCGTTCTTCTTTTTCGAAGACGAGCCTGAGACTTTACTGAATATTTCCTGATGGAAAGACAACTTCTTCTCGATCGAGCAGCACCGATGGTCGACTGAACGATGCTGGCCTTCCAGCAGCGGCGTCGAGGAGCGCGACTGGATCGGCGTCGATTCGGAAGACATACTGCGAGAGGCACGAAGCGCTGCGTCAACACACAGAAGGGCGATCGAACGCGCGCGAAAGTTCCTGGGTCAGCTTTTTCAGCATCGCAGGTTTCTTTTGGGGGTTGGGGGACAAAAGCGCGTCAGCGCTCACGAAGCAAGAACTTTTTCGGGGCGATAATTGCAGTTTAACAACACGATCAACTTTGCTGACTCAAGTAGATCATGTCATAGCGCCACATGGATTGCAACAGTGCAACTGAAATCGTTTCAATTGAAACGAAACTTTTTCTACTTCAGGACATCAATTGCAGTTTTGTTCGCTTTCTTTCGAACTGCCACTTTTATTCAAGTTCATTCTTTTTGTGCAAGTATTCAAGCACAGGCCGTCGCAAATATAAAGATTGCATATTGGCTTCTCCAACGAAACTCGCTACAAAGATTTTATTATCTTACACTGGATTTTGTCACGACACTGCCTATACGGGATACACTAAAATGTTTTCCCGATGCATAGACCCAAATAATCATTCACAGAACTTACTTGAACGTTGTACTGAATTGACCGGCTCCCAAGTCAGTGCAGTGCCGCGTTTCCCCGAAATAAGACAAGCCCCACATAAGCCTATACTCCAAATGATGTACTAGGGCAGTGATGGTGGGGGTCATTTTTATGACCCGAATACACTTCCCGGACAAACCGCGATGGAACTGCTCAGGCCAACACCGTTTGCCTACTTGAGGGAATATCCTTATAAAAATCAATATAAGGCACTCAAATAGGCCTAATATTGATTTTTACTTGAAGTGATGCACCAGCACTTGCTGTATTTTCAGAAAAGTTTCATTTCAACATGTACCGTTTGTGCATTTATCCAAAATGTAGAAAAGTTTAGTTGGAACTGATGCCTTACTGCTTGGTTGCCCACAGACTGATGATTTTAGCCAAGCCTTGTTTTGGTGCTCGGGTTTTCAATCAACATTGCGAAAAAGGAACCATAAAATATACAAATCACTGCCAAATACACAGCAGCCAGAAGACCAAACGCAGCATTGGAAGCAGCAATAAGCGGATGGAAGCGAACTAATGAGAGGATTAAGCGCGACGTGAACCGCACTGCACGCAAGAACTGTCTTTCGCTGTCCAGCAGATTGCGAGAAAAACAAGCAAGACGCTTGCAGACTGCGAGCTGTAAGAACAAAATTAACCCTGGCCTGCAAAACTTCCTAAGGCGTCTGCTGCGCACGTCAGCAGGCGAACAACGGTTGTAAACAAGAACAGCATATCAGATGCTGATTATTTCTAGCTTGCAAGTGCGTGCTTCATAGAGCTGCTTCTCTTTATGTCATTACAAAACACAATTTTCGTTTTTCAATTCCACGGCCAGTTTAGGAAGTCGAAACAATTCAAACGTGCGGTAGTCGCAACCAAATAGATGTTTACGCTGAACGTTTTAATATTTTTGCGTTTCTCCCGGTATTTACTCAAAGAAAGTAATTCATCGGCACCAGCTACCAATTTTAAACATGGCCAAGTTGCTCACAGCTCAATGCATTCTTCTGCCAACGAAGAAATCTTACACAAAGATTTGTCGTAAAGAAAAGAAACATCCTCTAGCAAGAAATTGAATGTTTCAAGAGGCATGTTCTCAACGAGGTGAACGTTGTGGCCGATCTACATCTCAGCTCGTTGGTCTGATCTCGCATCAACGCATGACAAACGTCCAAATGATAACTCTACGGTGCGCAACTGCGCAGTACCACCAGACCTTTTGCGCAGTGAAATCTCATTCTCGCACACTTGCAACATTCCAGCTACCCATCAAGATTCAGCAAGAAAGCTGGACGAAGTATATAAACATTGCAAAAGTAGAAAAACAAGAAGCTGTTTGAATTAAATACGTACTTAGTTCTTAATTTGATAAGCTTTCAAACTTATTCTAACAATTCACAAGTTTGTAACTCATTACAACTCTGCTAACTCAGCCTTAAAATATTAATACTTGTTATTATAGCACACATTTGATCAGTGTTAAATTTTCTTAGAGGGAACACTGCTGACGTGCCACGATGTTTGACGTTCAACCGGCGTTTTGCAAGCCGCTGCACTTTGCATCTCAGCCAAGCCAGCAGTACAGTTGTTGCCAGAAAAAGCGTACAGAAATTAGTGACGAACAAAACACAAGAACAACACAAAGCAAGCGAAAGGCAGAAAAATCAGGGTCATGGCACAGCGATCCGGAATGCGTTTTCGAGCTGCAGGTGAGTGGCGATTCGTCGCGCGAGCGAAACAGCGTCATGACGTAAGGCTGGAAGCGGTGATGTCATAGACACACGGCAAACAGCTTCGGGTCAAAGGTAACACCGATCGACAGCGCGTGGCAACGTACGACGTAACATCAATGCGAAATGCACGCGAGCAGGGCCGGCAAATCTGTTGGGCAACTTCGCGGGCAGCCTCCGAAACCGGAGTCGAAGCGGTAAAGCTGGACAGCGAAGTCCGCTTTCTCGTAAAAACCAAGAGGTTTCAGTATAATCACATTGATTCACGACGTTTTAACCGGAAATTCTATTCGCTGCGGTGGTGCAGACAACCGCCCCACGCGTGCGAGCTGCCTAGCAACGCTGACGTCCTAGGAAGCCATATTTTTAGTGAAAGTGCGTTGACGCATTCATTGTGTCGTCACCGTTCGTTTGCAGCTTGCAGCAAAACAACTCGCAACGTATCCGACCCCAGTTGCGTTAAGTTAATGAAAAATGTTTTAAACTTTATCGCGTTTCCGTCTCTTCGGATGTCGAAGTCGCCCAAACGTTTGACCTGTTTTTTTCCTGCGCAGCGAAACATCGTTTTTGTCGGCGACTTGTTCGCGCGCGTTCGGCTTTCATGTTCGATGACGTTTTAACTCGGATCAAATTTATGAGCAACAGTCGGCACATCAAAGCGTTTGAAGTCACGGCATTCAAAACTTAAATCACGCATCGACCGCGTCTTGATTGTAACGTCACGACAAGCAGAAGCCGAAGCCACAGCACTCTGAAGGAAGGAGCACTCGTATCGTTTACCCTCCGTACATCCCCTCAACGTAGCGCTCGGCGTCGGAACGGGCGAGAGACGGACAGCTGGTACTTTCTAGCATCTCGCAAGGACGATCTTGGCCAGATGGGTCGCTCGGGGGCCCCGGCCCTCGGGCGACAAAGACGATCCCCTGGTCTTCGTCGTCCGACGACGACGCGGCGCTGTCCTCATTGTCCTCTTGTGACACGACAATACTGCAGGCGTTGCTAAGCGACGAGCTGCTTGTTTCGCCGTCGTCGAAAGGAAGAAAGTCGTCGTTCGCTGCAGCGCTTTTCGCCCTGTTGCCCGGGAAACGTTCCGCGGTGTCGGTCACGTGACACCTGCTTTCGCGCGGCACCGCTTCGTCGACGCTGGCCTCGCGGACGAGTTGAGCGACTCGGGGGTGCGGCGGCGGCGGCGAAAGGAGCGCGCGAGCGTTGCTGCTGTCCAAAGGTTCTCCGCTGGACACGTCATGCGCGCTTGCGCTCATCGCGGGCGCGTTCTCGGTTGAGAAAGTCTCGGTCTGCGAAACGACCACCGGCGAAGGCTTCGCCGCCGGGACTTCGCAGTCCCTCCCTCCAAAGCCGAACAGGCGCGCCAGCGAGTAACGCGAAGATGGCAGCTTGACTTTGTTGACGTCCTCTTTGGGCGACTCTTGCAGGTCCTCCAGCGCGTGTCCGAAATACGGCGACGAGAAGCTACTGATGCGGCAAAAAAGGAAAAGAACGTGTTGCTCCCGCGGGGAGCGAGTTGCGTCACGAGCGCGCGAGCCACGCGGGGCAAAAATGATTTCGGTGTCGCCCCCCCCCCC
>JGI24158J21664_10009169_pt1 | contig 13204 bp, 9 predicted proteins | sample Ectturendosymbi3_FD_21664 | JGI IMG/M metagenome (IMG submission 21664) | reverse complement strand
CTATAGTAATAGCATTCGTGAGGCTGATCGTGATTACAATATTCTCCAAACAACTCCACGGAGATGTATCATTGACACTAAAAAAACAGAAACCTTGAATCTGAATGTATCCAGAAAATCTTTGGCGACAAAGCAGATAGGTTTTATGTCTATGGTGTGTGGCTAATAGATTAATTTCGTTTTTCAGCGGTGAACCATAATGAGGCCTACTCGTTTTCTTGACAGATTTCCAATCCAGCAGAAAACAAAGCATTGCCATCCTACATGAACTGCTGTATTTATTCGATTGCAAGCCACGGCTTATAAAGTTTTTTTTCATCGATTCGTGCAGCTTGTAATGAAGGGCGGCTTACATTTTCATTTCTTTACTTCATTAAAAAGTAGGCCTATAGATGACACTCAATTTTTTTTTGGCTTCGTTTTATTGACCAAACTCTCTTTTCGCATTCTCTTTCTATTTCGTATCACATGCACACCCGTCACAAGAGGGATCATGAGCTAGTCCAGTATTTCCCAACCATTTTAGGCTAGTAGCAGAAGACATATAATTTGCGGCACCCAGTGTCGAACGCATAGCAATTTGCTTTAAGGTTTGATGACATTTTGAAAATGGTACTTTTAATGATATATTGAAAAACTAATTAGCTCGCGGCACCCCTGAGGATTGTAAATGGTACTCCGGCTGGGAACCATTGGGCTAATCATTGTCTAATGATAGTTTCTAATGAAAACGCAGGTATTCATGCAGGGTTACGATATAACTAAAAGTACAACAGCACAGGTGCTCTTGCTAAGTAAAATAAGTGTTATGAGGAAAACTTGCCTTTCCACTGCATTTCATGTTTTTGTTGCAGAAATGCAAAGTATCGTTCTTCTCTTTTGTGGTGAATAAGCAAAAGTTTCATTTTTCATTGTAAATAAACGAAAATTTGATTGTCCTCGGTAATTATTGTTATGAAATTACCTGAAAAAACAACCTGATCCAAAGGTCCCTTAGCCATGAACCATTGGTCCCTTAGGGTAGGGACCTTTGGGCCACTTTTTCAACAATTTTTAAAGTGCAATCATTCAGACGTCATAATATATTTTGGTTCTTTTTTGGTACTAAAATAATAGGGACCCTTTGCACTTTTCGGAAACCAACTTTGAGCCACTTGCGGCAAGCAGCAGGCATCGCATCAAAGAAAATGTAAATTTTGGCCCAAAGGTCCTTAATCTCCCCTACTTGGCTCGGGCCCCCCTCGAGGTGTTTCGCGTATAAATTTTCCTCATTTTTGGTAAAAAATTCATTATCCACTCATAAAATATACTTCGAAGCTGATCATTAAGCAAGTACTCTACTTTCATAGATGCCCTCAACAGCCATTGCAATGTGTAGGTAGCCTACTTTGCTTTCAAAAGGTCCCTCAAAAGCAATTGTGTAAGTTCTCTGCTTTCAAAGGGGCCCTCAACAGCCACTATAATGCGCAAATAGGTTACTCTGTTTTGAAGGGGCCCTCAGCAGCAACCGCAATTGTGTAAGTACTCTGCTTTCAAAAGGCTCCCCAACTGCAATGTGTAACTACTCTCCCTTCAAAGGGGTCCCCAGTAGTGACTGAATGTGTAAGCAATCCAATTTCCAAGAGCAACAGAAATTTGTAAGTACTCTGCTTCTGAAGGCCCCCCACCAGCATCTCTAATGCGTTAAAAGGATAAGCATCAAACCATCTTAAATACCTTAAAAATTTCTTCCAAAAATTCCGAAAAGACCCTATCAAGTGAAAGCTAAACTTTAAATCAAACGATAATTATTTTTCACTGTCAGAGAGTGAAGTTTGTAATAATACAGTGTAGCAATGCTAATTATTTTTCACTGTCAGAGAGTGAAGTTTGTAATAATACAGTGTAGCAATGCTTGGAAAAAGGTATATGATGAATTATTTGCTACTTCTGCGCATTTTTGAAACAACTAGTGTCAATGCAAGACGAGGGCAGCTTTGACTCATCCAGCCGAAAAGTTTTTTAAAACAAATTTCAGGTTGGATGCCTTTGTATGTATGCCATATTCTTGAATGCAGTTAATAGGATGAAATTTAAAACAAATTTAGTGTTATGAATCTGCTTGATTGTTGCTTGTGGTTTCATGGAGTCCTAATAAGGACATGGCTATGAACAAATTCAGGAGACCAAGCATTTTTCAGGGGGGAAGTGTGCTACAAACTTTCCCGTTGAGAAGTGGGGAAAGACACCAACTTGCTATTGCTAAACTTGTTGGCTTTGTCTTCCTAACTTACACTTTTCAGCCTCGCTTCGAGCCCGCCCAACCGTAAGTCCACCACAACTGGTTCTACCTAACAACTAAACATGTTTTTGAAAATTCGTTGGGTGGTAATTCCCCGGTTGCGGACCTGATTCTAGATAGTCCTGGTTACGCAAGACTTTCGGTTAATTAAAATGAAAACTGCAATTAAGGAGACCACCAAGAGGATTTCTTAAGCTTCGCTTCTAGCAATTTTTTTCATTATCGACATTTCTCGGACCCATACTGTCTTAACGAGTCTCAAAGCTCACCTGCTTCTGGGTCGAGGACAATGAAACTATGGGACAAATGTCGCATCAAGAAGCAAAACCTAACCATGCTTGGACGATAAAACTGTCAACATCTACTGGACACTTTTACGGACAATAATAGCGCTGTTAAGCTTTTTACATTTGACTAAACTCACACAACATAACCAGGCCCGTAACCAAGAGCCCCCCTAGAAAGTTTTTCTCCCCCCTGGAAAAATTTGTTGGATATATTTTGAAACTATTGGACATACTTCAAAAAATTTGGGTCCTTCTCAGAAAACTCTTCGCCCCTCCTGGTGTCCCAAGCTGGTTATGGGCCTGAACATAACTACCGGTAAATGCCTCAACCTTAACTCGTTAATGCGTGCCGTTTATTTGCGATACTTCAATAATCCAAACAAGGAATCGAAGCAACGAAAAACGGCATCATTAACCACGGGCAAGATCAGTATTGTTCCAACCCACAAATACTGCAGATTATCAGCGATGTTAAATACACTGTGGTTTGCATCAACCAATATTCCAACATCATGAAGTACGTAAGGCTCACCACCACGCATACAATATTGCACGAAAAAGTAACTTAAACTCACAACTGTCTTTGACTCCACAGTAATTGCTTGAAAAGTTTGGTTTCGCAGTCGCTGGAGGAATGTAACTGCGTTTCGAGCAGCAAATGTTTGTTTCTTGTTGTACCACTACTCTAGTCATGAGACTCACTGAATTTGACAACTCGGCAATTGAACATCTCACAAAACAACTCTCAGATACCATTTAACATGCCTAAGCTCCTCAGCAAAGCATGGCCTAAATCGGGCCACACTTCATTACATTCTAACTACGGACCAAGCGGTGCACAAATTATCGATATAACCGTCGAGCCAGCACCTGACTTACATCACAAAAAATAAATTTGGTGATTTTTACAAATTCTACTAAACGTTGGGTAATATCTCCATAGAAAAATTTAAGGCGACCCACACCAAAAACATTTCAAGAAAAAACATAATAACGTGAAAAAATGTTATTTTCCATCATTTCACCTGTTTTAATCTTTTCCTTGTTGACCGTATCGTTATATGCAAAATAAGCAAATAGAAGTCAATCGTTAAGTTGGACTTTTTGCAATCTGGCCATTCGTTATCCTTCGCTTTAATCAACACATTAGGGTCAGCCACGTGAGCGATAACCTTCGTCGAGTAAGCTGTTTAGCGTCGAAAGACAAAAAATGAGTGGACGACTCTGGTAGTCTTTCCCACATAAACAGCTACTGAGAAAACCTGATTGCTGTGACTGCTGCAAGCATGTTGGGTAGAAAACGCCCAAAATCACATCATACCCGATTTGACGCAAGGCGGCTTAACGCGGCCTAAGCAACGTACAGCCCACATTTCACCTACGTAGTCATATCAATTCTTTTACCAAACACCCAGTTGCTTTTCCCACTGATCCGTTCCATGCTGTTGTACGCATCGAAAATCATTCAACAAGTTCGCATCGTGGGAAGAAGTTTCAGTTGTTCGAGTTTTGCACAAACAGGATTCACAACATTCCCGCAGGAAAACAGGACCCATCGTTCTCTCCTTCACGTTACAAGCGTGAAATGACCAACTTATTCAAACAAAGTTGTGAAAACACGTCAAAATTTTTCTTAAAAACATGTTCGCTAATCATGTTTTTTTTAATACGGAAGGTTTTGCCACAACTGGCAGCAGTGGCGTGATGACGGAAGTAAGTAGGTCAACAATCCGTGCTGAGAAATCGCTGGTTTATCGCAACTGACACAATTAGAAAAGGCACACCTGAAACGTAAACGCTCGCTACAGAAAAACATGCAAGAAATTGAAAATCACATCCCTTGAGCAGCTTTTCTTGTCGCCAGTTTCTTCCTGTTATGATTGGCCTTGCTGGCTTTATGCGCTTCCTTGCGCTTGTGTTGAATAGTTTGCTCCTTTCTTCGCGCGTCGCGCTCCGACCCTTCGGTGGGAGGCCGTTGCTGTTTTGGCGGCTTTCGCCGGGTGTGCTTTCGCTCGCGCTCTTCCTGGAGTTGCTTTCTTCGCGCTTCTTGCCGCGCTCGAATCGTTTCGGGGTTTTCAATGAAATTTTGTCGATTGTTTGCGACGGAGGCCGTTTGCCTGAAACAAAGCAGAGGCGGTCGAGAAATGTTACTCTGCAACCTTCACGGCTGGCAACGCACGTGGTATTTGGCTGCAGGGAATACAGCCGGTCTTGATTGCACGATTTTATTTCTGTTTGATTTTTTTTGTCATAGAAATTGCACTCTCGTACAAAGTAAAACCACAGTAGTTGGCGACAGCGCGTTGCGATTGACCTCAACTACCATTGCAACGAAGTCGAAAGCCATTAACTGATGGGTGACAAAGCGTTGCTTCTTACAACAAACATTCTTTAGTTTTGTAACATTTCGCAGAAACGATCACTAAAAACGAGCGCAGAGTTTAATACAGCACTCGGACAATTCAGAGCAACTTACTCCGGTTCTTCATCGGATTCAACAACAACCCCGATCCTCTGCGTGCGGCTCTTCACCAAGTCGTCTGCGTCATCAGCATCGTTTGCACCGATGTCGATGTCATCGTAAGTGTCGTCATACTCGTCGTCGTAGGCGAAGGATTCCTTAACTTGAACATCAAGCGCAAGGTGGAAGTTGCGACGCACGTGAAGTACGCACAAAAATAGCGAAAGTACGTGAAGCAAGCACTGCAATCAATCTTTCAAACAACGCTGATGATTATCACCGCACACGTTTGCCTTTAAACCAGTCAACTGTCGAAACAAATAGTTTGCAAGGTTACCCTGAACCGAAAGGTGCTCTTCATCGCTCTCGTCCTCATCCACTATATCGTACTTGCTGTAAAGGGCCCTCAAGCGCTCAACATCGACGTCGCGCTGCCAGGAGTCGGCGTTTGACTTCTCGCGCTTTCCGCGGTGTACCCGGGAAGTATCGAATCGACTGAGATCGGCGCTCGGATTGAGAAAATCGAATTCGTCGTCGTCGTAAACGTTTTTCCGATTCCCCACGTGATCGACACTGGGCTGTTCGCGATTGGATGGGCCAGGCTCGTCTTCAGACGCCACAGCGAAACTACGGTTGGGAGGCAGCGGTGGTTCAGACGCAGCAAAGGGCATTCTTTCAGCTTTCCTGCAGCAAACAAGAACCAATCTGGCGTAAATGTTGAAAACAATATGCACAGAAGTGAACCACGTCAGAGCAGGGAGAACAGTGCGTAAGAAGTGCAAGCATGCGCCACTCCTAAAGAAATAGGTCGTGAAATACAAAAGGTACTTTGATAAGCATTATAACGTTCTTGTTTTCCATACACGATGCATATAGGGTCGCACGACCTAAGTGCGTCACACAGTTCTGACGCAAAGCACAGTTTCAACATACGAAACGTTTCACAACTTCAGCAAAAGCCCACTTGTTGCGTCTGAACTTGGCAGCGACGCGTTGATGCCAATGAACAGTGTTGCGCCTTTTTAACCTGCGTGTTACGCAAACCGGAGCAGGTGCGTTGTGCGTTTTTTAAAACAGGATACCAAGGCCCTAACGTCTTCCACTGACTTAACGAACCTCGTTGAAAACACATATATAGATGGTATTTTATTGCGTAATTTAATAAAAAATTAACTAAACCGCGGCGCAAGATTACTCGATCAAATTCTTACCTATCCATTTTCTGCAGATCTTCCGGCAAAGCATCGTCAAGCAGCGCTTGGATCACTTTTTCATGGTCAAGATCGAAATGCATTAGACAGGCTTCAACAAATCCGGGTCCGAGATCCGGCAGAAGTTCGTGCACGGATGAAACAAGTGAACTCATTTGTACGTCGTGTACTGCCGGTAACGGTCCGTTATTTAATGACGATTTACTTGCGAAACCATTCTGCTGATGTTTTATGGGAACAGCAAAGTCGTTTTCTTGCGAAAAGCGGGAGATGCCCGAAAGTTCGTCGAGAGATTGAAGTATGAAGTCAGTCTGCGCTCCTTCGAGGTCAGGATAGGCCTTCGCATGCACAATAAGCAATTAATACAAGGCATTTTTCATTACAAAATCCGACGTAATTGGAACTGCACCTCAAGTAGTCGAAAATACACATTGCTACAAACAGGACTTCCAAATAGCAAAACTTGCTCAAGTTGCAACAATTTTTAATAGTTTGCATTGATTTTGTTAACAACCGTGAACGTCACAGCAAAAGTCAGTCAATGCTTTGCATCACAGTTCTCAAGTTTATAACAATAAATGAGTTCAACTGTTCCCTGATAGCACAAATATAAATACACAATCGCGAAAGAAATCCACTATTTTGTAACTCACAAGTTAGTTTCTTATAGTCAAAAGTACCAGCTACTTCTGATATACAATCAACAACGAGCTGATCAGGGGCAGTGGGGATAGTTTTCCGACAGAACTTGTTTTCACACAACTTACTAAATATTTCCCAAGTTACTTTGAAACATTGCTGCTTGCAAGCAGTCTTGGAATTTTTTCTTGTTGGTGCCAACCTGAATGGCATCAATTCATTTTTTTACAAAAGACCGACTCAGTGCGAATTTAGACGAAACCGTGCTTTGCTCCTTTGCACCACTGGCAGCGCCTCCCGCGGCAAATAATTTAATCCTGCAGGTACTGTACATCATGAAACTGACAAATTGATATTAGTTGCATACTCAACGATGTGTCTGTAAAATTCTCTCAAAAACCAAACAAGAAGCGAGAGTTAGTGTTCAATTGCACCTCCAAGTCGCAGTGACATCTTATGCATGAGTTTACAGGAAACGTAAAGCAGTTTTGTGATATCAGTAAATAATGAACAGAAGCCTGAGGATGTATACATCAGCACTTCTACTGCAACATGTGATGGCTGGTACCCATCTTACAAGCAACAAATGAGCCGGGAACAGAGCAAGTGCATCAAACACGTCAGCATTTCCCAACTTTTTGCTTATCCACAAGATCTGAATTGCTGATATTGCAAAGAGAAGTTGGTTATAAATTCCGTTACAACTTTTTTTCTCACGAAGCCGTTTCGGCTCCGGTTTTTAAACCAAAAATTATCTCCGGATGTAAACCCACACCCAGTTTCCATAAATTCAACTAACGCCGATGGGGGTCGACGCTAAAACTCCGCAGTTTTGCTAAGCAGTAGGTGCATACGACAGCTCTACGAGGTAAAACGCAGCACTTTTGTAAATGATCAATACTTTACAACAAAAGAGGGATAGAAAAGTTTGATCTTCATAAACGTGGAAAAAAACAACGTTTAACACTGAAAAAACAGTTTTTTTTGTTGAGACGCGTTACCCTTTTTCAAAGTTTTACCCAAACAAGCGATGCCGCAACTGCTTCACTCTTTGGTCGGTTATTGTCCAATGTTCTCTCAACGATTTCTTTACCTAAATGGCCATCGAGTTTCCGAATTGAAACAGAAAGAAACGAACATCAAAGCGAACAAAACTCTAACTGGTTGTGCTAGTGGGCATTACACCGAGTGACAGTTGCGAGAGCAAGCAGTCAGTATGAGCGTTACCTGCACGGCAGCCTCAACTTCACTTCTGATATCAAACTCCAGCTGCAATTCTTTGATGAACATTTGGTGCGAAATGACGCCGGTGACAACCTGAGCCAAATAAATGCAGATTTGTTTTAATGCTTATAAAAATGTACAGAAACAGGATGGTAAGGTTTTGCAAACGTTTCAACGCGTCACAGAACTATCACATGGTAACTGTGGCTATATCACTTTTAACGTCAGTTCATTACGAAGCTGTGACAATACGATTTGAAAACGTTTCTTTCCACGCCTAACTCAGGTCAAAAACTATCCCCAGAATTAAAGGTTATGGATGAATTTCCGGGCTTGACACTATCCAGTGACGACTACTCGCTCGGAAGGAGGTCAGCCCCAATTCGAAAAACAACATACTAACACGAAACGCAGCGACTCCAATAAAATAAACAGCACAGAGTGGTAAGCACCAAAACAGTAAACAAGTTTCATTAAACAAAGAAAAGTTTGTGAAGGTACAAGGGGTTCTAACAATACGCACGTTGTACAGTGAACTTTCGTCTAAGACAGTGGTTTTCAAACTGGGACCGAGAACCCAGAGAGGTCGTGAACTATTTTTTCAGGGGTCGTGAGTAGACATTTTATGTACACGGTTGTATTACATTTATTTTATTGGAGTTTTAGATGGGGTCGTTGGGTGATAGTGGGGTGCTATAATGGGTCGCGGTACAAAAAAGTTGAAAACCACTGGTCTAAGAAAAGATTTCAAACATTGCAGTTATGAAACATCATCGCTTTAACGCATGGGACAAGCAATATCCAGCCTAACGCACTCCTAGTTTATTTATTATTTCATCGGGCCTACTTGTACTTGCTTTTGCGCCAGAGCACGACCAACGCCTGTTGCAGTTGTCTGCATCGCTTTGAACTACCGAATATTCGTTTCTGAACGTAAGTTATAGTGCATTTGTATCCTTTGGCATGGATCTGACTGGTATGTGCGTTGTAATGTGTACAAGTGTCCAACCAAGCGTTAGGAGTAATCGAGCATTAGCGTTTGCAANTTTAACGTCTTCCCGCGCGCTGATCTGGAATGGTCTCCAAAACAATGTTTTGTGCCTGTTTCTTTTGCCAACTGCCCTGGTGTCTGATTTAAGCAATAAACTAAAACTCGTCTTTGGAAATCTTTTTTCTTTTGGCCTAGTGTGCCTTTTTTTTTGAAATGGCTTGGTAGTCCATAAAGGTTGCTGACCGCTGCGCTTTAACGAGCCTAAGAACTGCCAAAACGTGAAAATAAAGTACAAGCAGTCTGTACCAGCAACAAATTAAACACAATTTTTGCAGTGCGGCGAGATATGTCAATACCTGGACAAAGTGTTCAGCATAGGCAGCTGACTTTTCGTGATCCGCGCTCCGGGCAGCTTCCAAGAGCGTGTCCAAAGCGCAGTGCTTGATCAGATGGTGACTGACGCAGAGCAGAGCTTTGCGAGAAAGCTCCACGTGCGCGAGGAGATGCTGTAGTTCTTGCTTTGAGAACGAGGCTCTGGCACGAAGTTCGGAGGCAATATCCGATGCAACGTATTCGTGAAGGCTTGACAACTTGTTCAGAAGTCCAGCCTGCATACGCTCAGAATGATGAGCGCATCGTCAAACAAAGCAGTTAAGGAAACACGAAGTAGCGATCATCCTACCTCAAAAAATGCTTCAGCAGCAACGGGATAAACATCGACACAGAATGACCTCAAGGTATGCATTATGTCAGACACGTAAAGAACCAAGTCGTGCAACGTTTCGTCCGGTTCTTTTTGGAGCAAAGTCTGGGGGAGGCCGTCTGACAACGCTGCGGGTCGATTTTCATCGCGACTGTTGTTGGCACACTTGCTTTCCACTTGGTTAAGAATCTGTAGAGGCAGAAGACTCCTTGTCTTACTTTGGAAAGGCACCAACCTTACGTGGAACAAACGTGTGCAATTGCTTTCATTCAAAACTAACGGTCGATAACTTCAAAGACAGACATGGTTAGGTCAGGGGTGGCCAATCTATGGCGCATGCACCAAATTTGGCGCATTGGATTATTTGAAGTGGCGCATTGTATACATGTAATCGTAATAAAGTAAGATAGTAAGCCTTTCCAATATTTTTCTCGATTTTTTCTTTCGTATAAATCCCTTATGAGATCCCTGGTATCACCCTGAAACAAACTTTTAAAACTCTTCCATTTCGCAATCAGAAAATGATGATATCAGCTAGTCTCCGTATTTAAAGGAGCAGACTGAATGTGCTACTGATAATGACAATATGAGAAAATGCACTATAAAGATCAAGTTATTGCGAGACTCATTTCAAAATCGCTTTTGTGAGGAAGAACACTGCAATTTGGCATTTATCAACCCATTCTCGCTTAGTGATAGAAAGATAATGAAAACGCCAAGTAACATACAAATGGAACTTCTTAATTTCAAAAAACATTTAATACTAAAAACGAAATTTGACGCGCTTTCTTCAGTCCCTGGTACTTACGACGTGATTAATTCTGGCGATCCTTACCTTGTGAAAATTTCCCTGAACTAAGAAAGTTCGCTCAACGTTGTAAGCATGTCGTTTTGAAACGACGTACACATGCAAATAAGCAGTTTTTTCCAAGAAATTGATTAAAAGCAAAATGAAGTCGCGCCTGACTGTTTCAAAATTGAAGGATTTTCTGTTGCTCCCAGTAACAAATTTAATTCCAAACATTTAAAACTGGTGAAATGTTTGAAGTCTCATTAAAGAGTAAGTAAATTTGATGCTTTACTAGATATTCCGTTTGTATTTGATTACATTACCTGGTAAATCGCTAATGGTGTGAAATACTATTGTTACAAGAAATATCCGACGGTATGGCGCATCTCCAGTCATGCTTGGAAAATTGACGCAAGGTGTGCAAAAGGTTGGCCACCCCTGGGTTAGGTGATCAAGTTTGGACTGTCGTTGTTTCAAACAAACCGGGATGTGTGCGCCCGGCAATCATGCGTCTGTTACTGAGTTGCGAGACTGGTAAATTGACCCCCGCTCCGCATTTTCCACTACATAACTTTATGGAAAACTGGAATGTGAAAAAAACAAGTAACGGCACAAACCTGAACAACTGTTTTTGCAGCTTGCTGAAGGTCATTGTTATACTGAGGTTGATGCCTGAACACACTGTCCAGCATCATCCTGAGCAAGCTTTGATTGCTTACATTGCCATAAACCGCACACAAATCCATGATCCGCGGAATATCAAACAAGAAGTTGTCATAAATAAGTTGACCAAAAGTTTTGCCCGTCATGAAACACTGATGCGACTCCTTTGCAGAAGACATTCTGAGAAAAATGTTCTTAAACATTGTTTTTTTGTGATAACAAAGCAGGCTATATCACAAGACATGCACATTAAGTTTCAAATCAATGTTATAATTGAAGTATACGCGAACGTCAACATTCTTTCACAGGTAACGAAAAATTTTTTTAAAGTATTCCGTTGAGAAAGCTAACGCAGTACAGTAAACCACCAGACGAACTAGAAACTCTGAACAAGCAATCTTATCAATCGTCGAGAACAAACCCTAGTTCAAGACAAAACTAAATAAAACGGTATCCTAAGTCAGTGTGGCTTCATCGTCGAATAAATTCAGGAACTTTTTTTCCCCAATCAACATCACAGCACGGTAGCGTCAGAACTCTATGTTGGCAGTTTTTAAAATATTCTGTTAGAACCATCATAAAAATGAATAGCAGCTAAGACAGTAACATACTAAACAACCATCAACGCGACTAATGTAAGCCTCTTTAGCCTTATTTTCAAGTTTATCTGTCCTGCATTGTGGAAATATCAACCGTTTACGTTAATTTTTTATTTTATTTTGGTGACGGCAATCGGCGGCAGGCCGAAGTCTGAATTGTGCTTCTTGCCGGGGCGGTTGAGGTGAACGCTCTTGCCCAAGGAGCGCCACGGCAATTCACTCAGTGGCTGTGGATCGAACACCCAACCTTCCAATTGAGAGGCGGACACTTTACCACTGAGCTATTGCAAAATACATAATTTTGCCAAAATCTGTTTGAAGCTGATCATTGCCTTTATGCACGTTATAATCGTGGCCTATTCAGTTCATTAATTCGAAAATACTTTGCTTATTTTCAGAATTAAGCAAAATTGAGGTGAACGGTTGTGTTGCGATCGGAAAAGCCCTAGCAGCACATGCGCAAAGCTTCGCACTGTGGCAGCAAGCAACAATAGAGTTCGCATGCCATGATCACTCTACTATTGCTGGTTCGTGCCACATATATATGGTGTTTTTCTCCACGCACATCCCATTCGTGATGAATCAAACACTTAACGCAACGCCACCGGAGAGGTTGCAAGTTGGTATTGCCAATGTGGGAAGACAAACTTTAAAATAAGACTTATATACATGTATCGCCATTTCAGGGACACTCAAAATTGTTTTGTTGGTGAAATCTTTCCAAAAGCTCCAAAATTTAGGAAAATATTTTGTTTTTCAAATCATCTGCAATAAATGCATACCATCCAATTGGTATGCAGAAATCAAGGCAGTAGTATATGTACATAAATAAAAGTTTTATCAGCCCTGATATTACAGATTCGTGTTACTGTGTATTCATAAAGGAATGACCTATCATATATCACATGTTTCACCCTTTCAGAACTTTTTTGTATGCTGCAGCACTTTCAATGTTCGACCTGCACACATATAGCCTATTAGCAGTAACCACCGAGCTAAAAAAATTGATGGCTTGTTGGTCAGAAGCAAATCGTCTTAAATCAACTCAAATCTTACCAAAAATAACATGTCTGTATATCAACTAGCTCAAGCTGTATAATTGAGAATGTTTTCAATATTCTCCACTAAAAATATGATCAAGAATAATGCAACAGGTGACAAATACTAATCACAAAATGTAACTGATGTGGTATCCCAACATGGAGGTAACATACTAACCATCTAACACAGACACCTTACAAAATCCAAAATTTCTGAAGTTAGAAATTGTACTTTTAGAAACATTTAGTATTTACCAATTGTTTCTATTAATCCCAAACTGAACGGCATCTTGCAATGATATTATAAATATTTAT
>JGI24158J21664_10009166_pt1 | contig 13206 bp, 7 predicted proteins | sample Ectturendosymbi3_FD_21664 | JGI IMG/M metagenome (IMG submission 21664) | reverse complement strand
GGGGGGGGGGGGCGAACGGGCGAAGCGCGTTCGAACACGCGCATAACTCTATTTTAAATGCATCACGCCAACGCGTCGAATCATGTCCGCTGCTTTAAGTCATAGAAGCATTACTCACAGTCAGACAATTTTTCTATGGTGACAAATGACCTCCAATGACAACAGAACAATCATATGCAAAGTCGACTGCAGAGTACAAAGCAGAACCTGGAATACCTTTTTTCAAAGGCTGCAAGTTTCGCCGCGTATAATATTAACAAAAGTTCAAACTCCGCTGCCAGTACGGTTACCGTATCACCTAAAAGGAGGACACATCTTTAGCAAGGTACTTACACCAGCACATTAGCGCAGTTTCTTTAATACAGCCCTCACAGTATGTAAGCCACTCAAAATCACGATGAAAAACCGCAACTTGTATTTAAAAAAACATTCGAAGCACAAACGGAGGATATTTTTTCATTTTAAGCGCCCTCGGACGAGATTTTAAATTTCTTTACAAAAGAGAACATGTTCTCCGTAAGTACCAGACACAAAGAGCCCCCCACCGTGAAACAGCTCGTTTTGCTTCGCGCTCATGGCGTCAGGTGCGAGGTACAATCGCTTTTCGTGCCGCACAGTGACCTAAAAAACCATAGCAACATGTCCGCCAATCAGCAGCCAGGTTCTGGCTTGTTTTGTTTCAAAAACGTTTCAATTTTACCTTTGCTCAAAGCAAAACGCCGGCAGGTCTACGAGTGGAATTTGAAAGGTCTGAATCAGTTCAACGTTCCTACCATGCCGGGGTCAGAGGTCATTCGAGCACGTAACAGGTCATTCCGGTTCACTTGCAACAAACTACGCACGTACTTGTTGCCGAAGCGCATGAAGAAGTGCTTGTAGGCGTGCAAACGCAGGGGCGTGACGGAGGACAGCAGGATGGTGTACGTGAAGTCGAACTTGACTCGCGCGTCGATGTCGTCACGATGGAAGAGAACCTGACGCTCGACGTACTTTGACGCAATCTGGAAAGACGAAGACATGGGCAATGGAGAAGGGGCGTCAAGCTAGGACTTGCAATCATAGTTTGACCACGACCTACTTGAGATGTTAGGTTTGTTCAGTTTGGCATGTTTTCAGCAGTTTTATGTAATACGGAACCCTTGCATACATGCTCCAGCTTTGGATTATTTTTCAGGCTATTCACGATTAAAGCACGGAGCACGGAAAAGCTTTAAAAAGTTCCATCAACCGCTAGTGACATTAAAACCACTATAACAGCCATGAACTAAATGTAGGTGATCGAGTTTACTTGAATTTTGAAACCAAATTTGTCTGTTAGCGATGGTCTGCAAATTGTGACATATCTGTCCGTATCTTTAAGTAGGCTTAAGATATTTCATTGGTGTAAGCGACAGTGGATGACGAAAGCAGTTGCGTGTCAAGCAGGCAACCCCAAGTCAAGGTTGAGTGAATTTCTTGTTTTCTTTCGAAAGCCCTGACGCTGTGCTTTCCTGACCAATCGGGAGTCTCGACGTAAGGGTTTGGGAAAACAGCCATGGGTCGGCGAGCTTTTACCAACAGCTCAGCGTTTGTTGAGTTGATGGCTCGTTAAAAAGGCTACTGGGGAGTTCGATGAAGTACTGAAGTTGCACTCCCTGCACAATGATATCCACGTTTCGGGCCTTTTTTTATAACTGCCAAATTTCGATAGATATTTTTGAAATAAATAAACTTCAGACAGCATCTGCCAACTTAAACTTTAAAATGGCATGGCGTCGACACAGTCACCATTATATCTATTGGTGAAACAGCACAGACGACTGCGGACAAGTGCTGTATGCAGTACGCACTTTCACAAAATCTGCGACAAACGACTGACTGGTTTGCCATCAGCAACGCATGTGTGTGGTGAGTAGTTCATCATAATTGCTTTTCATTCGGACTTACCCGTGTAAACCAAATACTAAATGCAATTCAACAATCAGGAAAAAATCATGCTCACTACAATTCAACAAACGCTAAATACAATTTAGCAAAATGCTTAGTATCAGCCAAGCATCCATGTGAAAAATAAAGGAAGAGCAGCGACACCTCGTGGGGCATTTAGAATATTGGAAGAAGCAACAGGTGCTTTGCATCCAATATTTCAACTCAGTCGCATTTCTCCGTGTAGGTGAACCTTTACAGCCACAACTAAAAGCTCCAGGTTTACTGCAAGCTTTCTAGGAATGGACTAACTGTGCTCTGCTTTCACAAAGCCCGTCCAGTCCATTCCAGCATCAACTTTGTTGACTGCTTCGACTACGTCAACTTTACGGAGACTAATTATTTTTCCGACGACAATCTAGGCAGGAAACCAAGAAGGGAAAGCCGAACGAGACAACACAACGCAAGGTGGGCGCACGCGTGAGTTATATTTAGTAATTTTTGAGACATTCAAGTTCGAGAGCCAACCTTCATTAACCGTTGTTTCCGACGCAATGGAAACAAAGTTACGTTTTCCAGGCGGTCGAAGATATAAGGTTTCCAATCAGTTTGTTTGCTGCAGCACACCCCCAAAATAGACCGATCACTAACAATTTCTGGAAACTTTGGCGATGTAATTACAAAATCAGCATGTAGCATCCAAGATGGCGTTAACTTCTGCACACGATCGTTTCTCNATACTGATCAGTCAGAANAAACAGAAAGCCTGGAGTTTGTTTCACTGTAAACAATTCCAACCGGTTCTCACCATGGGAACTTCCATTTCAGTCAAACGNACAACTTCATTCAAGCTGTTNGTCACGTGGGTTCCGACACTGCGCGCCATGTTCCACGGTTTGCAAATCCAGCAGTTCTGGTCCTTTTTCTCTTTTGCGCTTCGCTGGAAATAAGAGCAGAACTGCGGGAGGTTGTAGTGGAGGTTAAAGGTCAGCGGCAACCACGCAGGCCCTGAAAAAAATCGTCACAAAAGGATGTTGCGCGGTCGGCGAGTTTTGAAGATGATCTCGGGAGATTTTTTGAAAAATGTCGGGAGCGCAATCGCCGAACGACTGGTTCACTCTCTTCACAAGTATCTCTTTGAACGTGTCTTGTTGCATACGCTTCAGGCCCCTCTCCCTCTAGGTCAGGGGTTCCCGACCTGTAGTACTTGTAGCCCTAGGGGTACATTTGCCTATCTGAAGAGGTAAATTTGAGGTTATCAATAGAATGGACAAACATATTTATATGTTCTTTACTTCTAAATATCTAAAAATACAAAAGTTCCATTAGAAATTCGGAATATTTTAGTTATTTCACTCAGCCTTTTTGTCATAACAAATCTTACATGCTCTTCTGTCGAAATGCTGAAGGGCTACATGGTCAGAAAAAGGTTGGGAACTACTGCTCTACGTCATGATCTGCTTGTCTCATCCAGATCTGTGGAGCTCGGAGCGGAATCCGAAGCGAATGTGGATGTTGGAGCCAGAGCCGGAGCCTAAAATTTGGGTTTCGGCTCTACAGCCTTGTGCTTATCCCATTCGAGTCATTTCCAGATTTTCCAGGACATCCGATCAAAGTTTAGCGCCCCCGGTGCACCCCCACCGCGCAAATATTCCTTTAACCCTCACATACTTGAACGAGAGCCGTTTTTGACCCGTACGGAAATTTAGAAACACTTACAACCCATAATACCCAGCGCACTGCTGTCAGCCTCCATGTGCGCCTCCCAGTTGATTGGGGGCGTAGTTTTCACGAACACGAAAAATACTGATAGTTGGAACTTCAGCAGAAAAAATTGAACTTTTCTTCGGAACCAGGGGCCGCTAGCAATCCACCATGCTTAATCGGTTGCAACCTACACACCCTACTCAGGGTCACCAACATGGTGCCCGCAAGGACCACATGGGTCGCCTACAGGCCTGTTCTGAAAATATCATTACATTATCAGCTTTCACAAACATATCAATAAAGGTGAACATTTTCTTATTTCAGAAATGTGCATCGAGCTGCTAGCCCTTCGCATTAATCAGTTGCAAAGAAGCAGCTCTCAGTATCAAAAAGGTCGGCGACCCATGTTCTGCAATCAGGGTTTCTGCGCACTTTTGAACATTACATTCCAGACCTTCACATGCACTTAATTTTTCCGAATGACATACCCAGGTCAAATACAAGCACCATAATACTTAACAGTATGAAAGTAAAAATGCCAATAAGGAGTAAACTATTATGAAAATGCATGTCAAAAGAACATGTATGAAAAATTCTTTCGTATTTCCACAACTAACAGGCCAAAAAAATTGTTTTCCAGACTTTTCCAGGATAGAAATAGACCATTTTTTATATATTTTTCCATACTCTGTAGGAACCCTGAACAATACTGCAATGTGGGGGTTGCCAGCAACTCCCACGTTCTTTAGTATGATTGGTCACTCTACATGGCAGTTGGGTGAAACTACTCAAATGCATATGTTAGGTAATAATGAATCGAGATCAGCCCAGGCGTAGGATTAAAACAGTGGATCCAAATTGGGGGTAAATCACCCCCATGGGTAATAAGCAATTCTTCGGGGGGGTAATGCAGAACCAAAGCCACAAGGTTGTTCTTTATTATGAGTGATCACAGCGAAATATTGAGGGTAATGAGACGTAAACGCTACCTGGATTTGGGTAACGGCTCGAACAAGTTTGGGAACCACTGGGTTAAAACATGGATGTAGTTGCCGTCCGGCCAAAGGGTGCCGTAATTTCAAATCTTCTGAGCCGTACTAGCACGCTGTAGTGGTCTTTTTCAGAAATATCTCGTTACGTTTTCAAAAAAATGCAACCGCTCGCAACCTGGGCCCGCACAGGTCCACTCACAAACGCGGCCGAACTGAGCGCCCGTGAATGGGGCCACCACATGCCACAAAATGACCAGACTACTTTAGAGTAACGTTGTAGGGCTGGTCCGCGCGACTCAAAACGCGAAGGGCGAAATTGATCAACATACATTTGCCGAGGGTAGCAAAAATCTGTTTCATTGAGCTGTAGAGATTTTGATGTAGTTTAATAGAAATTCTGGAACGATAATTATCCGAAGTTGGGCTTTTGCAACATGTTCCGCAACTGAGATGGCTCTCTCGGGGAGATGCGGCCGGCATGTTGCGCAGTCCTGTAATGTAGGGGCCCAGGGATGCTGCACTTTAGTTAGTACTACCAGGTGTAGGCCTGGCCCCACCACCTGTTTTTTGCTGCGTCTCTTCTAGCTTTCATTATTGCATCGTGAATATTATACTTTCGTTGTTAAACGCAAAAGACACAAAAAGCATGCGAGAAAACGCTGTTTGTTACTGTGGCTAGTTCCATTTGGACGGAATCATAACATTACACTGCAGACATAAGGTTCTCAATCTGGAATCTGCAAAGCACAAAAGCGCCCAAAAATGATTTTGGGCGTCGCCAAACAATCGCCAAAGGTGATCCCGATGCGAAATTTAGTTGTTTCATTCACAAAGGCCAACTATGGAATTTGCAATCGCTCGGCGGACAAAAAAGCGCTGGTCACAGTTCACGCAAACGCTGGAATTAAAGCATTTTCATCTCCAGGCAGCAACGTCCACCACATGCAACGCGCAAACTCGTAACAGCATCGGGCACTGACCGTCTTCGTCAGGCTTCGCTCTTCTGGCCAGGTCAGCGAACAAGTCCTTGCACGAGATCATGGTCTGGGAAGGGAACTGGCTCACGAGCACGCCAGGCCTCTCGTGGCTCAACTTCCTGTAATTGGAGGGGAGCAAAACACGGTGAATGACTTGAGCCCAGAAGGGCTTCTTTCGTTGAGTTAAAAGATGCACCGTTAAAAGCATAGTGCAACAGCAGATGCAGACTGACTGGTTGCACTGTCAGGGATTAGACCGCTGGCGGCTAGCCACTTACGACGAGTCACGTTCGAGAGGCAGGAACTTTCAAAATCTTTTTATCAAACTGTGTTATTCAAAAGTGGCCAACCAACCTTAGGCATGACACCCCCGTGTGTGCCAAAACATGATCCGCTAATCGCGTTCACGCGCAAGTTCTCGTGAAAAACGCAGAAAATCGGGGACGGACCCGGTTGCTTGCTCAACGCTGGTTGAAATGTCGTTTTCGCATATCGCCAGCACAAATACATATCACAAATACAGAATGACGCAAAGTTTAATTAAGTGTTATATGTGCACGTGCATTCTCCAGCAAGAGACGCCAGTCCTCAACATCCCGAGTGGAGAAGAACGATGATCTGGAATTTTTAGAGGCAGGAATGCTCGTTTAATTTCAGCTTGCCGCGTCAACTCAAAACGCACTGTTATCAACACTTAATTCGTTCGAGAAAGTGGTGTTGACAAAAAAAGACGAACCGAAAATCGCTAATCTTTTCCTTCGTGTAAACAACGTCCGCTTCATCCTCGCTTGACACCAATTCAAACGACTCGTCATCAGTCAACATGTTCGCGTGCAAATCCATGAAGACCTTCAGCTTCTTTTTGTCCGGACGGTAGCATTCGGATTCGTCCGGCATGCTTTCCTTCGCGAAGTTAAACCTTTCCTGAACGAATTCAAGCAAAAAAAACTAAAAAATATCAAGTTGAAACAAATCACGCTGGTGGCAAACACAGTTCCTGTAACTGCCGAGAAAACACAAAAAGTACAGTGTGTATCAAAAAATACAGTTTGTATCACCGCCCAACTGATTCAAAGACAATTGAAGGCGATGTGTAAACGCTGGATATTGAAATTCTGTACATAACACGCTTGGGGAAATTACAGGGGATTTTTCAAGTTTACATCTTTCAACTCTGGGAACTGCATGAAGTTTGACAGACGTCTGAACGATGGTCACAAAATCAAAATAATCACATTTTATTCATGTTCATGATTTTATTCATCAAAAGGGCAGTTCCGAAATCTGCAGCCATTACTTGTTCGTTCAGTCTTGGCTTGAATTTTCTGTCAAACAAAACGCTAAGAAAAAACAATTATCATTCAATATGCTGGGAATGTTACTAGCATACGTTTGCTCTTGCTTAGCCAGGTACAAGACGTGATTCGCGCGCAACTATTGCGGCCACTTCACATCAAAAGGGTAATTCTAAACTCTGCGCGATTATGACATACTAATCCTCAGCAACAAAGATGAATTGTGGATGAACCCAGATCGCAAAGAGAAAAAAGTGATAATCAGAACAAAAATATACAAACGGCAATTACAATGGCATGTGATGGAAAATGCAAGATGAGCTAAACGCTGATAAAATCCATAATTCCAAAATGTCTCATTCCAGTCGTCAACGAAAAGTGCAAACACGAATTTGAACGACAGTCTAATTGCGATTGCGTCACACTGCTTTCGACCGTTCGCTACATCGACAAAAGTACAAGCAGCGCGTGTAGAAGAGAAATTACTTATTTATTTGAAAACCTGATATTTCTCGTCGCTGAGCAGTTCAGGTTTCGTTGGCACATCGCTGAGATCCGCCGGCTGCCATGGCAACAAGCGACACTTTCGAACGAGCGGGTTTTTTTCGCAGTTGGCGAAATCGCGCGTAACCGCATCTGCAGATCAAAGCAGGCCGTCGGGCGATGGCATTGACGAGCAGTTCGTAAGTTGCATCGTTCAAAAGCAGTTCGTAAGTTAAGTTCGAAGTTGCATTATTCAAAACACGATCTCACAGTTACAGTTGGACCATCTAACTTTTTGTTGTTTTTTCTATCTAAGATAGTCAATTTCCAACTTTTGACTTAGCGATGACGACATTTAAATCGTCGCACACACGCCAACATGAGCTTGAGGCGCAGAGCATCTGCGCAGCGACGCGTTCAGTCATTTCGCCACTCCTGAAGTGCGTTTCGTTTGAGGAGGATTATTTCCAAGAAACAACACCTTTGCTTGTCTCAGTCAGCACTGCTTTATCGCTCTCGTTTCATGCAAGGCGCTGCTTTTGTAATAAAAAAAATTGGTGACCGAAGTATTAGAAAGCAAACGGCAAGCGAATCGTAAGTTTCCCGTTCACGGCAAATCGATGCGCACACAACATACGCGAAAATGCTTAATCGTTGAACGGTCGTTAGTGCGAAACGGTTCGGATACTTTTCAGGATTCGTTTCAAATATCTCGCAATTGAACGAGTGTCGGTCTCATAGAAATAAACCCATCTACGCAAAAACTTGACTCGCGCCACAGTTGGAATAGCATTTTGACCAAACAACAGGCTTCCTTCGCCAGTGGATAAACGAGTCTCACCGCCGTAATCCAGGTCGTACAGTGGCCAGAACAGCGAGAATGTGGTTTGCGTGGGCTGGTAATAGAAGGGCACCATGGCAACGGAGGGCTCGTCCGAATGACGAATGCGGGATCCGAACTCGTCGAGCACGTACCAGACGGACCTGTCGTCGCGTTGCGACGCGACCTGCGCAGAAACGCGTTGAGACGAAGTCGAGTTCTAGCACAAGTGCATGGTTGCTTAAGTCAGGATACGAGTCTGATTTTGCAGGTGAGTCGGAAACTTTTAATGAGAAAACAACCGCGCAGAACACACGACGAGGCGAGTACCGTCGTAAATGAGGATGCGGTGTTGCTGCTTTGTTGATAAACGCGACATATGAGTTGAGCAAATATACCACGGACCTGTTTTATATAAATGCACAGTCACCGTAACCAGCATATGTCAATGGTTGAATTTCGATGAAGAATCCAGCGGCAGCAAACTGAAATGCAAATGTCAGGAAGATTCGCAGGCGTTGTGAAAAATAAGGTATGTTTTCGGATTATTTGACGAGCAGCTGTCTTTTTATTTGGATAACAGTAGCCGTGCTTTGAATGGAAAAAAAACTGAGGAAACGAGCTACCAAGTAAAAAAACGCCACGACAAACACAACAGCAATAGCTGCGCTTGAGTAGTTGAAGCTCCGACACCTCAGCTTGCGCTCGCCTTGCGTTTACTTACAGTTGCTGGCAGGGAGTAGGTCTGGTTGTACTTCCACAGCTCCTCCGCCACGGTTTTGACAATGTCGTCGTCCGGGTCGAAGCATTCGCCATGCACTGAGTAGCCCATCATCTCGGACAAGCGCGACACCAAACCTGCGAAAACAGGTCATGACTTGTGTGGCGCAGATGTGGTCGACGCCGCCAGGATTCTGTCCAGTAGCATAGCCGGCCCAAAAATCTTGGGAGGCCAGATAGTTTGACTTTAAGCGAGCAACAGTATTTGGTTTGGGACACCGAGTCTCAATGCACAAAACGACAAGGTGTGCTAGAATTTTGGGGGGCATGGCCCTCCAGCCTACGCCTATGATTTTGCGTGTTTTTTCGGACGCGGAGTGAAAATGTTGTGAAAACATGGACCTGGAGTCGCTTTTTATTTCCGGCAGGAGTCTGCGTGGTCTTTATAAATGTCACTGCTTAAGTTTAAAAAATGCTGAAGTTCGGTGGCATCGATGGTTGCCGGAGTTTGAACAGGAGTCGGATTCTCAGATTTGAGAAAACCAGGGTTGCGGAGTCGGAGGTTTTTGCCTGGAGTCCGATTCCTAACAACACTGAGAGATGGTGTCGAGAGTAGGATTTTTTGTCCGACTCCACATGTCTAATTGGATCGTTTTTTACATCACACTCCTAAATTGGGAATTCCTGTTGAAATAGTACAATTTCTTTTGAAACATTCGTTGAAATAGAGACTTCTTGCTGTGCACCACGATTTCCATTGATTTTGACAGCCAAATTTAATTCCATTTATTTTAAGGGGTCGGAGTCGAGAGTCAGAGTCGGAAATTTTGGAAAGGCCAATGCCGGAGCTGGAGTCCGATATTTTACCTCCGACTCGCAACCCTGGAAAAAACTTCGGAGTTGGATCCGAATTTCAAATTTTATATACAGCAGCGCAGTCGGAGTCCGACAATGTGACTCCGGCCACCTCTGGTGTGGTGGGCATGGGAAGAAACGGATGCGGGAAGCGCTCCTGCATGCGCGTTGGATAAAACGGATTCGGCAAACTCGCGCAAGCGTGGGCTGCACACAACACTCAGGCACTATCCGAAAACGTAAAAAACTAGATTCATGTCAGGCGTACCAAACAGCAGGCAAAAACTTCTAAGTTCTAATACATGGTTCCCAAACATTTTAGAAAATCATTTTCCATACTTTTTCAACACCTTTTCAATACTAAATTAAAAAAGTTCAATGCCATTACTTCTCTTCATTTTTCGAAATTCTTAATCATAAAACTCAATTTTACACATTGCGTAATGATGAAGTGCTTTCCTTAGAGTAAAAGTCTGCTCAGATACTTCTGATTTATTTTCCATACTGTTTCAACACCTAATACACATTTTGGCCAAATTCAATACTTTTTCCAAGGTCTTGAAAGTGAATTTTGAAATTCAATACTTTTTCAATACTGCGTGGGAACCCTGTCTAATAGCGTGTTGCGCGCGTTCTTCGTGAGCCTGACAAAACAGTTTCTCGTGCAGCCAGAAAGATCTCTTTTGCACGATTGCCTTGTTTGAAAAAACCTGCTTCGATTTGCTATGACATACAAATTTTACAAATGCTGACAAGACTCTCTCAACCTTGCCTTTGCCAGTTGCGTTCTTGAGCACCATTAAAAAATTTCAAGCTGGACTCCGGTTGCTGTGCTTTTTCGCACGCTTGCCCGTCGACTTCGCAAATGCATTTCGTCGAAAAGCATAATGCCGGATATTTTAGCAAAACTACACAAGCATTTTGCTTTACACCTATTTTCAAACCAATTTAGACAGAAGGGAATTTCGTTGAATTCTAGAATTTACAAAAAGCAACTGACGGCGTAAAGCTTTATCAAGAAGAAAGTCAAACAGATCAGGTATCAGGCTTCTTGCAACACTGACCAATTTCGTTCAGCGGAACAATTTTTCCACTCCATTTTTTCAGCGGAAAGTTATTGCTGCATGACAGGGATGAACGTCGCCAGTGGCTTTGCACAGAGCGACCGTTATATTTCAACTGAACCAGCTGAACAGAATTTTCCGATTTTACTTGAATGTTGTTAATTAACAAGAAACAGAGAGTGATTGTTTCAATTTCTCGTTTCCAGTCAATTGAAAATCAGGCCCCCAACTAGGTTTAAGGTTTGGGGCAGCAAATTACATTTTCTGGAGGAAAGAATTTTGCTTTTATTAAATGTTTAAAACAAAATTTTCTGGGCACAACGAAATTTGGTGGAAACTTCCCAGAAAGCCCCCCGTGGCTGCGGACCTGTTGACAATGAACCATGCTCCTTCCACTTTTTGTACGAATAATGAACAAGCAGACCGAACGGGAAATTCAATTTTCCTCTTCGTCAAAATCTTTTTTGCAGGTTCCTCCAAAGTACTCTGAACAACAATAGCAGCAACCGCTGGCTAACAGAATGCGTGGGTTGCGGGCACCAGCATTTGCGGGGCGGGAACCCGCAGTGCTACCCGTGCGGTTGCGAAATGAACTTGGTGCAGGGTGGGTCGGGATAAGGAATTCTCCGTGCGGGTATTAACTGTATGTTGACCCAACGTATGTGAAATTGCCATGAGAAAGAAACTCAGTGCTACAGATAGTTTGTGCTGCAAGGGTGTTAAGTGGTGGTGAGACCACCACAGATTCCAGTTCCCAGCTCTCACTGATCTTGCAAGAATACGTTCTGCGTGATGGCAACAAGCGCTGCTCGTGCACGAGTGTATAGCATAGCTGGGCATGTCTTGATCTTGAATAGCAGAAGAGCAAATTTCAGGAGCTCATCAGTGAACCCCATGCTCTTTTTAACAGTGCTCTTAAAGCTAAGCAAGTATAGATCAAGGTTGACTAAAACGTTTCACATTTTTACTTAAGTGTTTTTTCAGAGTTTCCGTTAGCTTTGAAATGAGTCAGTGAATAAATTGCCACCAGCGACGAAAGACGTTGCATGAGGTTTTAATGGCTTTCAAACACACAGTGACAGGTGCAGGTTTGAGATGGAAGCAGTGCGGGGTAAGGTGGGTGCAGGTTACGATGGTGGGGGCTAGAAGTCTGCGGGAGCGGGCAAGATTATCAAATTCCTGTGGGTGCGGGGCAGGAGCTGACAAAAACCTTTTCAACCCGCGCAGGACACTACTGGCTACCAGCAAAGGGAAGCAATTGTTTTAAAATTCCATCGCACCTGGAGCTTGACAAAGCTGCTCGCGAACGTTGCACAATTTGTATGACCACATGTGGTCGACAAGAAATATGCTGTTCGCATCGGAAACGCGTACGCCATCCTCGGCGGAAACAACTGCTTTGAGAGATCGTTCTTCGCTTTCTTCGTCAATAGTCAAGCAGAAGAAATCACCGGCGTCGAAAATCTGTTCATAAAAAAAAGAACTTTTGAAACTTTCCTACACCATAACGATTTACAATCTTACACATTGAAGCAAATATACCGTAGTTTTCCCTGAATTACCTTCGCGCTTTGCTCACAAGTTACTCTGGTTTTATTGAAAAATCACCTCGGGCAAAGAAAACAAACCCCCATGTATGCCTTACCTCATTTTGCAGCTTGTAATGAAGTGCCCTGAAAAGGTGAGGACTTACTCCAAGCGACCAAAGGTGTTCCTTATAGATGTCGCAAAAATCTTCAAATGAAACCGAAATGTGCTGGTCAGAAGCCATTGCAGAAAAAAAGCCACACAAAGAAAGAATTCATAAAAGGTTTGAAACACTCGTTTTCTGCAAGTGACAAAAACATGCATGAATTAATAGAACAAGGAAATTAAAACAAAGTGAAGACATACTGTTGCAACCTCTCCGGTGGTGTTGCGTTGATTGCGTGATTCACCACGAACGGGATGTGCGCGAAGAACAAAAATATATGTATGTGGCACGAACAAGCAATAATAAAGTGATCTCGTCGAGTGATCTCTATTGTTGCTTGCTGCCACGGTGCGAAGCTTTGCGCACTTGCCGCTCGGGATTTCCGATCGCAACAATACCTAACAGCAATGTTTGAAAAGATAATAGCTCACGATAAACAAGCCTGATGTATGCAGTCACAGCACAAGATAAACCTAAGATGTATGAAGTTATTCAGATGAGAAAGTTTTAACCAACTGTAGCCACTAGCGAACGGAGGAATGGGGGCACTGTGCCATGGTCCCCCCCTCAGACCCTAAAAAGAAAAAATGTGTAAACAGTATTCGGCAGTGTTTAATTTCAGGTGAATAACATTAATTTGTTTAGAAAAACGCCTCTCAAAGCACAAAATGACAATGTTTTCTAAAAATCTGGGG
>JGI24158J21664_10009165_pt1 | contig 13206 bp, 10 predicted proteins | sample Ectturendosymbi3_FD_21664 | JGI IMG/M metagenome (IMG submission 21664) | reverse complement strand
ATTCTCAACCCACCATTATTATGCATGGGCTTAATGGCTTATTTGTTTTTGGCATTTTGTTTGATAAATTTATTTAACTGTGACAATGCAACTGTTAATTTCATTGAAATAATGTCCGACCCGCGAACCGCATGCGGCCCAGTCGAGTTTAGGTTTTCGCTGTAGTAAAAGTATCCTACATGCTGAGAACTTGTCCTAATTGTGATAATCTTGAATTTGACATTTTTGTTGTAGGTGGTCCTCAGTGCCACTTTATCACGTCTGTCACATTGCAGTCAGGATTCGAACGCGTTCAGGAATTAGCTTCAGCTAATCTAGTTTGCTAAGATCAAAGCAAGCCATTCAATGGGCGGCCCTGGTTAAGCTAGTGACATAATTTTTGGCTCAGTGAGCTACTTGGGTTGGACAATGGACATAGCTGCATTAAACAAAGGTACGGCTTCAACATTCCTCCTTTGTTTTATGGCACGAACCACGTTAGTCGTTTCTAGGACACACGCTTTATCAGTCTCTCCAATCATACAGTGTGTATCCTTCTGCTTAGCAACGCGGCAAGTAACCTTGTTTCTAAACAAGTCATCTGCGCTGTAAATCCGAAATTCAGCAAACTCAGTTTCACAAATCCAACCCTGTTAGAACGAAAAGAATCAAGATTATCCAACATGACGTGCTTTTTCACCTTTGCTCGTTTCAAACTAGCACTGGAAAGAATTTCGCATGTAACCTTTCGCAGCCATCATAATCAGCAACTACGGTGAAACCAAAGGCAACAGTTTTTGTTTGACATTTCTATAGGGTGGTTCAGATTTCAACTTATTAAACCTTTGACAGCAGAGAACCTGTATACGACAAGACCATATTTCATCTAGCCCTCCAATCAGCAAGAATGTGCAGTTTAGATTTTCGATTCCGCCAGACACTGCATACCACATTACAAATGCGATTTTACCTTCACCTGTAAACCAGAGGTCTCCAACCTACCACCCGCGAAGATATTTTGACAATACTAAAAATACTTCCCGTTTGATTCGGTAGAATGTAACTTATCCCGAAGCGATCACGTTACGTAAGATTGTCTGGCAACTGTTGTGTAATAGCTTAACGTGACCCCGGACAAAAAAGACCCTACTTCAAACTATTTCAGCTACATGTCTGACTGCAGTTCTGAGCTAATCAAGCGATACTGGCCCGAATAAACAGCCACTGCTGGGTTTCCTGATGTGAATTGTTGGGGCCGATCAAGCATACCCACGGACCCAAGGTTTACACCTACCATGAAGATATTCCGGTCACCAGAGGCGGGGTTTCCTGAGGTGTTCTCGTGCGGTTGATTTTGACCCAGTATGCGGAATTTGTTTTAACTGTCAGATAAAAATTACCCTCCAGCACATACGATTTCGTTGCCAAAAGCTGCCACAGGCAAGTCAAAAATAGTTTGAGCGGACCTTACTGAGGTCACGTACCCCGGAAACACGTTCTAATTTCGTGGCCCATCAGACCTGTGGACACCTCACGCGCCTGAGGGTTTACATGAGCAAGGTTGACACGCAATCGTGCAGCGTACATCACAGTGCCCGGCGGTACTGTGCGTAAACCTTTCGCAATGCTTCAAACGCTTGGTTTGTATCGCGAAGACTTCACGGTTGCCTGACAGGCAAATCAACGGCACCCGCAACACATGACCCGTAAACGAGTGAATGTTTCATGCAACAACGGAACTGCACTTAAGTGACCACACAGCATTTCGCGGAGGCGCATATTTATTCGATGACACTTTAATTTCGAGCATAGTTCCAAATCAAAGCAATTAAACTCATCTTAGACAACCAAGCTTGAGTGTTAAGCGGCGAGAAACAGGCGCGCGAAGACAAATAAAAAAACAACACATATTTTTAATATAAATAGCAAGTGCGGAGGGCTCGAAACACGACTGATATCCTTATCGTCAAATTTTTTGGACAAGTTTTAAATACCGATTGGCGTAGGTGAATGCCAGAGATATAAGTTCTGGTCACAAGTGAGTCGAACAGCCGCTTTCACTTAAGCGTCAATTCGAACCCTTATTACATTCGCAGTGCTGCGGTCAAGATGATGCATGAAGACTCGCTAACTCCTATCACGCTTTCTTGGCCAACACCAACTTTGAGTGACTACGCGCCCTACGCGTAGCCTCCCGGGCGGGGTGCGCACAAAACTTATAATACAGCGCTTTCGACCGCCGTCGCAAGCTGCCTTGCCCTCCCTCTCACTCGGTGATGTGATCGGGTTCGTGGCCAGACTCATAGCGGCGCCACATCTTGAACAACAGGTCCTCCAAATCCTGGGCGTAGCGCTTGATGCTGAAGAGCGGGCTGTGAGTGCGTTGCCGCCATACCTTCGCTCGCACCGACTTCAAGCTGAATATCGCAATGCAGTGTTATTAGTGCACAATCCACAACGAAAGCATCAAACTAGTGACGTAAATTTCCACACGAAGTGTAACGAAACTTACTACTCTGGGTCGTTTCCGAGCTTGACAGCAATGTTCTCATAATCCTCCCTAGTTTTGGCGACGAGTTCGGGGCAGCCAAGACATACAAGCTGAGATGAAGCTACCCTGCTCGCAAGCGTCTCTTGCGGCAGAGTTACCATCGGACAACCAGCCCACAAAACATCCATTCCTGCCAAAGGAAACGGGCGTAGTAACAAATACCTACAAAACGCGCTACAATTTTGAGTCTTCACGCTTTGACAACACGGTTGTTTACATCGCGAAATCATTTTCTTGTTGTGGCGCAACCTTCTTCATTCAGAGTAAATTACAACAGGTTTGTCGTTCTGACTTCGTCCCTACAGCAACTGCACAACTAACCGGTTGTGTGCCCGTTGCATAACGGAGTGTCCAAGCATACGTCAGCAAGCTGTCCACGCCGTACGTGTTCTTCCTTTGGAGCGACTGGTGAGAAGATGATGCGGTTCGGATTTATGCCACAGTTCTGGGTGGCGAACTTCTTAACGTTTGTCTCGCCAACAGCTGGAAAACGCAACAGCCAGAGAACGCTGTTCGGCACGCGCTTCAGAATCTGCGAGAAATCACTATCACGTTTAACCTGTTCGGCACGCGGACAATTCAATATAGTGTTGTGCCGCTTACGTTGCACCACATGTTCAACGTGGCGGGATCGATCTTATACAACTGGTTGAAGTTGCAATAGACGACGGCTTTGGCAGGCAATCTGTACTGGGAGCGACTCGACGCCACAATTGCAGATGGTGGCTTTTCACCTGTAGCAGCTTTGCCATCAACCTGTCAGCAAAGAGACGCTTGTCACCAGCAGCTTCGAAAGCTTCATACTATTTGCCATTAATTGTGAACAGTGCGCTTGAGGTGACTTGATTAGGATAGTATAAAATCGTATGAATAGCACAGCAGAACGGCACAGAGCAAACAGTCCGTCCTGCAAGTGCGGCAGAAGAGAGGTAACTTTGACAAATGAAGGTCTTTCTCAAGGGAACAACCAACTTACCTGCACAAGAGCAAGCCCATTGTGAACAACCCGCGTTTCGTCGAGCTGACAGGTGAGATTACCTTTCTTGATCATGCTTACAACTTTCAATGCATTGGAGTTTGGAGCAATGATAGGGGTATGGATCTAAAAGAACGAAGATATTATAACAGAGTAATGTTAAGAGTTCAGAAGAGAACGGGGCGCTGTGTCTCATTTAACGGCACTTACCTCTTTGGCTTCGTCGTCTTTGACAGGACACGACGAATAGCTGACGTTCCCGAAACAGTCCAGGGTGTCTTTGAGATCGCAGCTATTGACAACGCACAGATCGTCACTGATCGAATCATCCCGGCAGTCGCTCAGGTTGATCAGCGCCTTTTCCTGAAAACGGGATACACAGATGAAAGCAGGTCTAGACTGGAGTGATATCAAAAAGCTGACAAAACATATTGACTGCTGCTTATGAGTGTCAGTCAACAATCAACACGCGCGACAGCGAGAATAACGAAGTTTCGTAATTTTTTAATCCAGACGATTTTTTTCATGCAACGTGAAGAAACCTAACGACGTTGTCAAATCAGAAACGCTAACGGTTTGCACTTCCAATTACGACTGCATTTTCACCCTCATGTGAGGAAACATCTGCGCATGATCGCCAATGAAGAAGGTGTTTGGCATGTAGGCAAGCTTCTCGCTATACTGGTGTCTCAGTTCGAAAGGCGACGTCACGCTGTCCGAGATGGTGTAGTCCATGAAAGTCGCTCCGCTTGTACCCGGGTACCCGAGCCACATGGCCTGCGAATAGTAAGAAAACGAATAGTATCCGATATAAATTCACAAGCTGAACAAACCAAAAGCTTTGTCGGACATACCTGAATGGGTGCTGGCCTTAGCGAAAAAATTTCGTTCCTAGCTCCTTTTGTGTATCCATTCATGTTCAGTAAAATGTGGATACCATCCTGATGAATGCGATCGGCAGCCTGCAAAAATTTAGTCCGTTGAATGCCACTGCTTCGTTTGCTCAACCCACACTAACTGAAATAAAGCTACAACACGTGACAGAAACACGAATAGCAGCACCTTGCCGTTGCACTGGATCAGTGACAAATCCACAAAATGAGCAACTTCTCCCGAAACTTTCTTTCTGAAGTTCGTTCCATCATCAGGACTTAACGCGTAGCAGAACACCTGAGCGTATTGAAACAGTAAGAATGCAGATGCAGTAATATCCACACCTTCCTACATAGACAACAGCATTTACATGCAGCGTTCTTAACTCACCTCCACCCTATCTAAATTGTGCACGCCTGGAATGCTCTGCATTAGGTGGGAAGTGGGATGGTTGCCGAAGTCAGAGCTCACGTATCCAATTCTCAGCTTGCCTCCGCTCAAGTTTAAAGTTTTCGGATATTCGTACGGAGCTTTGTGCAGGATGTTTATCTGCGGCAAACAGTAATCGTCAGTTTATTCTTTCCTAGAAACAAATACGATAGGCAACTTGGGGTTTTATCGTACAGATTAACTTCATATCAAACGCACTAACGATTTCTCTCATTTAACGAAAATCCGACCTGATAGGTAAGCTGCGGTATCTACGGAATGGCAATTAAATTACGGCAGATAGCAACGTTTATTTGTTCAATCGTAAATCGAACACAGCTCGCGGCTACCAGCCATTGGCCAAGCGGAAATGTTTACAACACATCACCACAGACAATCGCGCGCACAAATGTGAAAGCATTTGAAACCGTTTATGGCAACAATCTACATCGAACCTGGGTTTTTCTTTTCGCTGAGACATTTCGGTCATTTGTCCAAAACAGCTTAAAAGCGTCGGTCAGTTTTTTCGGTTATTGCATACAAATTCGTACAATGACCGAAAAAGGCCCAGTACCGAATTCTTTCATCGCTTGTGACTAACAAGTATGAAAACAGTTCCAATGCGCGCCAGAAGCTATGGATTTGTTGTAGCTAACCTTGTCCAGGCACAGAGCTCCATGGCGTGCCGCAATGGCTTTTCTAAACTCATGGCTGAGAGGGTAAAGCATCGAATGGTGAGGGTGCACCGATGGAAGACGGTTCCTTGAAAGTTGTTCGGCCACAATACTCACAAGCTTCTGCATTCTTTCATCATAACCACTCCAGTCGCATATGATCTAAGCGATAAAATATTGAGAAATACACGTTAGTCAACTGGTGCGTGCGCGAAACAATCTCTTCGGGATTTTTTTACTGCCTTACCTGCAAACAGTGGGCCAAGTTGCAGTAAGCATCCGGGAAATCAGGCTTCAACTTCAGAGCCGTTCGGTACGACTGAATAGCTGCAGGAATATTGCCACTGTCTTTGTGCACGGACGCCAAGTTACTATGTGCATCGGCAAAAGCAGGATTGATTTGGATAGCTCTGGTGTAACACTGTGATTTAAAAAGACGCACGGTACACATCCCGTCAAAGTGACGAAGATAGACGACTTACATCGTGAGCAATAATAATCCATTTGGTTTTCCAAACAGATCGACGATGCCCTTGGCATATTATAGCAATCCAACACGATTTCTCACGCTTATAAAAATACTAAATTGTTAAGTTTTTAGATTTTTATTGCAAAAGGCATGGCTCACGACGCCAAAGCCAGTGCTCATTATCACTCTTTTTAGGAAGCGTATGATTTACACCAGTGATTCCCAACAGAAGAGGAATTTTTACTAAAGCTACCTATTCATAAAATGTTTTACTTCATTTTCAAGTTGACATTAGTTCTATCACTTTATATTTGTAAGTTGTTACGTTTGTTAATAAACTGTAGTGCCATTATTTGACAACAAATGGTTTTGTCTCACTTTTAATAACCAATTTTTTGCCGTCAAGAAAGATCATTGTTCCGATTGTAGTTAATACTTGCCTACGAACTCGAACAGGGGAGGAATGAAAAATTCCAAAATGAGGAATGCTTCAAAAAAGGTTGGGAACCACTACACTAATTTACACGGAGTGCAACAAAATTACACACCGACAAATTGCAACAGAACAAGAAAACAAAAAGCACTTCACTGTTGGAACTACCTGTATCGCACCCTGCACGTCTTGCATTTCTTTTAAAGTGTTGCCCATGTTGGAATAAGCATCGGCAAACGTGGGGCTGATGCGGATCGCTTCTTTGTAATGGAGCAAAGCCTCTTGCAATTTCCCCTGTTGTTGCAACACGCTTGCCAAATTTGAATGAGCGGCGGCGAATTCAGGAAAAACCTGCATGAAATATTTATCAGCACTGCTAGACACCGTCCACACAAAACCGGGGTGGATAACGAATTGCAGTGAGATCATCGTACCGTTAAAGCTTTGCTATATAAGCCAATGGCTTCTTCAATGAAGCCTTGTTCACGCTTGATGTTGGCCAAATTGTTTAGTGAATCTGCATGAGAAGGGCACAAGCGCAGTGCTTTATTGTAGCAATCTTCTGCATCTTGCACTTTGCCTGCAACAAATTAGCAAAAGCTAACACAGGTAACTCTCAACATTTAACGGAGGTTCAGTACGGAAAGTACTGTTTGCTCTTTCGCTTTAATAAAATATTGTTCGAACTTGCATACAAACGACTTTTGTAACAGTTGCACCTTCACCCGAGAAAGTTCAGAACACGCCCATGCAAATGCTTTCCTGCTGCAGAGCGAAGTAGTCCTAACTTTTCTGTCTAGTGCATATATAAACCGAAAAGGAACGATGCCACTTTAATGACAGCAAATTAAGGAAACGAGTAAAATTGTAATCTAAGGTACCTTTCTCTTTAAGAGCGTTGGCAAGGTTGCAGTAAGCGTCAGGGAAATGCGGCTGAAGTTCGATGGCTCTTTTGTAAGTGTCAATAGCCAGGTCGATCAGTCCTTGCTCATAATAGACACACGCAAGATTTCCATGAACGACTGCATGGTTGGGAGACAAGTTCAACGCACGCAGGTAAGCAGCTACCGCTCTGCAATGGATCAGCGAACCATAGATAAAACTGCGCATAGCTGAACCAAATCAACGGCGATCTCGCTTTCGTAAGGACTGGAAATGTCAGCACTAACAAAATGGTGACTTCACCTGTCGAAAATTCTTGCTTCTTTCAGAACATTTCCAAGGTTGATGTATGCATCGAGGAAATTTGGATCTAGTTTAACAGCCTGTATTAAAAAAGATTGTATGAAGGCATGAATGGACTAAAGTTAAACAACAGTTCGAACATATCGGCTGTGCGGTGCTAGTTTTGAGGTATACTTCACTACTTAGCAGAATGTCGAACGACTGGATGCACTGTTATTAGTAGGGAAACCAACAGTCAAAATTTTTCTGCCTTTTCTAAAATGTATGAAACGTCCACAAACCAAATTTACCACGACGGAATCCCAACTTACTAGGTCAGTCAAAATTTATTGTTGGTCAAACTTTTCTTGCAATACAGTTTTTTTTCTTTGTCCATATTTTATATAACTACAACAGATAGTGATATGCTTCTGCAAGTTTAGTTGCCATTTTGTAACAATCATGGGTTGGTTGCAATTTCTGACATAACAGTGCTGTTTTGCCCACTACTTCACGATTGAATGTAATGTAGGATAGGCATGGTAAGGCAAGAAACGTGTTTTTACTATACTTGGTTTGGTAAATGCTCAATCTATTCTACATGTAGCGCTTTAACTTTATGTCCTCATGTTTGACTCTAGACTCTACTGCAGTTATTAATGTACTTAACAATATATCATCCCCAAAGTTAACAAACAAATTTTTTGAAATTTTGAAGCATAGAGTTATTTAATATGCTTCTGGGCTAACCTCAAAATCTCAAAAATAATTCAATTTTGCAATTCCAAACGCAGAAAATTTATAGGTCAAAACAAAGTTGAAATTTTAGGTTTTTAGGTCAAAAAATTGTTTGCCCCAGTTATTAGATCATACTGCTATATAGCGCTATCAACATAACCTACCTTTCCTCCCAGACAACGTGATTTTACGGCTAACGGTTTTAACTAAATCCAATTTTGCTTTCAGTCAGGATTTCTTACATGACTGCAACTGCATTACACCAAGTTAATACTTTGCCTAGCCTTTTCACAAAAGCAAACATTACTTAAAAACTTTGCAAATTAAGCCCTTACTTTTTCGAAATGATGAATGGCAAGCCAAATTTCACCCTGGCTGTTGAAAACACAACCAAGATTGCTCCAAGCCACAGCGAAGTTGGGTTGTGTCTCAATAGCTTTTAGGTAGCAAGCCTTCATCCACATATTTATAAAATTCCATGAAGTATCCATCCAAATGCAGGCAAAAAGTTAAAAAAAGCAATGTCACATAACGAAAAGGTATTGTTTAAATTGAATGCAGTGCACAGAAATTTTAAGACTATAACGTGATTGACTGCACCATGACGGCCTCCACCTTGGACTTTCCCGCAATACTCTTTTAACCAACACACGTTGCAGTACGTGCTGTATAATATGTTAATTTCTCAGTCTCCTGATCAGTTTGGCAGCCATGGTGCAGTCAGCGAAAAGCGCGAAAAGCAGAGCAGCTGCATTAACATGAGTCTTGAAAGCGTTAGTTTAATGTTGATGTATTTTTATGCATTACAATGCATTTGGCGAGTTGAAAAGCATACTGGAATTTATACCGTTGAATTTCACTAATCTTTTTTTAAAGATCAATGTTCGATTGTCAATGCAGATGTTCAATTAAAAATTGCGCAGCTGTTTGGCAATTCCAACGCCCTTTTCACGGTTTCTTGCAATGAAAATCAAAATGCAGAACTATTCCATCGCTTTTGGGGTACTTTGTTCCTTTAGGGCGTAAAATGCCTATCAGATGCGGAATTAAAAGACGCAAGGGGCGCGTTTCTAGTGCACTGTAATATTTCGCCAAGCGCAGGTTTGCATGCATGGGCAGGGACTTCGCACAACTCACTTAATCAACTGTTATTCTGAAACAAAGACCAATGTAATACAAATATTCTAACATGTTATAATAACTCAGCCACTGTTCCCCATATGATTGACAAAAGTCAAACCTTTTACATTATTTCTAACTGTTTTACTGAGTTGTTATTTACCAAAAGTAAATGGAACAGCGCGTCTCAATATACTTCTTTAGTCTCCCCCCCATTCAGGAATACTATACCGCTGCCTGTTATGGACGATGAGAATCGGACTGCGAGGGCAAGTGCGGCAGGACAAATTCCATGCATATCGATCCAAGAGCATCTTCTTCATCGGTGTCTGCAGCAGTTCGCTCACACCTTTTGCACGCTCAATTAAAACATATCGCAAAAGGAAAGAAAAGTGAACAAGTATGGTTAGTTCTTGCATTAAAATGTGTTCCTAAAGCTACCAACAACTTATATTACACAATGCTTACAATGGCATTCAGCGAACTTGTCAGAAAACATACCACCATAATCAAGTACGTTTTGAATAAACAAGTTTGCTGTAATGCTGCGAAACAGAAGCAGAACATGGACTGCATTTCATCAAAGTTGGTGTCTACACCTCAATATCCACTACGCCACACACAGATTCTTGTTGACCTTCTCCCTCTCCATACACGTTTAAACAAAGACGGTCAAACAAAAACCAACATAAAAAGGCCACTGTGGAATGTTGTTCCACCTGTTTGAGTTCCGTCAGGTCAGAGGATGTTCCAGTATGCTTTATACTAAACGCAATTTTGCGACAGCATGCCCTCACTTTTTCTATTAACTGTTTTAAGCAATTTCCAAGGGTATACTTGGCTGCAACACAGTCATGCTGTATGCCAGGTATATGCAACACAACTGGGTGCCAAACCCTTTAGATCACAACAAAACTTGGCCAGTTATGCAGAAAGCCGCAGGGCAATGCTGGAAGCGTAAATGCGTTCGCAATGCGCAGCAAAAATGCATACAGCTGAGAAAACTTCCATGGACCTTTTAACCACCAAACCTTAATTAGGCAAAAAACTCGTACTTGAACCCACGGCTTTTAAACAGCATCAAAAAATTGCGATGCAAAGCAACCTTGCACTAGAGCATCACGCCTGGTGCAAGATTGTGCAGCAAAGCCATGGCAGTATGGTTTTCACACTAATCTTGTTTTTTTTTGAGCAACTGCAATTTCAGCTTGTTATTACTTTCTAAAGTTGCTGCACTCAGGTTGCAACTCATCTTGAATATGGCTAGAGTGAAAAAACAGCATTCAAGAAAACCCTTACTGCACATAAATATGCAGTTGTGGGTAACTTTGCCACAAACATTGGCAGCTCATGTAACAGTACCACTGTAACAGTATTGACTTTCTGAAAATGCAATCCATGCTCCAACAGTGTGGCAACTGCCTGGTACATAGATGGAGACTTTGATATTGATTTAACTATTTTCACAAGCACTTGCCAAGCTGTTGGATAGCCTCCACACTTACACTGTAGATGTAATTTGAAATTTACAGTATTTGATAAAAAACATTAACCAACTTGACATGGACGGGTATATTTGACATTCAACATGCAATACCTTTGCCTCTTCTAGTCGACCCAAAGCTTTCAGAAGGTTACCGAGGTCACTTCTAACACAGTACAGATCCTGAAATACATACAACAGAAGCACGTAACACAACCAAACACCAGTTTCTTTCAGATTTCACAATTGCACTTACAGGGTTGATTTGCAAAGCTGAGAAGTACGCATGAACAGCACCTTCCAAATCACCCGCAGTAACAAGTGCTGCAGCAAGATTGATATAACCATCAATGAAATCTGGCTTCAGTCGCACAGCATGCCTGATGTAAAACACAAAATAGTAAATAATAGCAGCAGGCTGGCCTGTTTTCACTACCCCATGTTCACAACTGGCAGGTGAAAGCCGTAATACAATGCTCCAGCCTAAACTTACATCTAGACCACCTAATCTTCCAACTACATGCAACGCACCATACTTTAAAGTTTAAAATGTCCATACTTTGTTAAAACAGATCACCTGTAATGTTCCAATGCTTCTTGCAATTGGGATCTTTCTTTATAAACGTTGCCAAGATTAGAATATGCCTCAGCCAGCATTGGATTTGTTTTAATTGCATGTTTGGAGAAGTAGGCAGATCTGCAAAAAAATTAAGGTTTTAGGAAACCTATGCTGAAACATTTTTACATGATAATTCCAGTAACCAGCTAAGAGATTAGTTTCACACTAGCAAGAAAGTTTTACTGCAGAGTTTGTACAATACTCCTGATAGAGCAGTGGTTCTCAAAGTGGTCGATAAATAGTCGAGGGGTTGAATGGGGGTCAATGAACAACTGCTGGGTCTACTGGAACAATGAAGCCTCCAATTCAAAATTATTTTTAATCGGGCAAGGAATGCTAACGGCATTTTTCAACAAATCAAACAAAATTAAGAGGGCTGATCAAATTTCAGCCACTGTAATTTGAAAGTACATTTAATTCGAATAGTTTTTATTAAATCATCCATTGTGATGACACTATGAACACTGTTCTGTTTGTTATGCCACAAACATTATTGTAGTGCATGAGTCACATTACGGCAGTTCTTAGACTGGGCAGTACAGCAGTACGCTATGCAGTAAGACAGAGAACAATTATTGCAAACGCCAGTGATAGCCACAGAAAATACTTTTGCAAACCTAGCGACAGTGAGTCAATATGCCTCATAGGGAAAGAGTTCAGTGTATACATTTCCTAACACAGAGTGTTTCGGGCAAGGGCGTACGCAATGGGGGGTTGTGGTTTGAGCTTGATATTTTACAAAACTTTTATTACCTGTGCAAAAGAAATTTAATTGTTTTCGCATACTTTATGCTTGTTAATTTGTCGACGTAATGCAAATACAGCATTCCCCGTTTACCATGGTTAATAAGCCCACCCGCCCAAAATTGTCTGGTCCAGAATTACTCCATTTATTCCTTCAATAAAAAAATCTGCTTTATAAGCTCAAAACCCTGCTTAATAAGACCAATTTTTGGAACACCTTTGCTTAAATTTGGGTTAAAAAACGTTGTAGCTCACACTTCTTTGCCTTGTTATGGACGGTTTCACACTTTGTAACGCTGCTGACTTATTTCCTAATTCAACTATTTCGCCACAGATTGTTTGTTTGTGCTGTAATCGATAGGCAAGTCAACTGGTGCTCTGTAGAATTTATTTGCAAAATGACAAATAGATGTGGAGACGAAATGAATATTATTTTTTCGTAATTATCACTGATAAAGAAAATTGCTCGTTACCTGTAACTGTTTTACATCATAGATTTAGCAACTTTTAGCAATAGTACAGTCGGGCATACTCATTTATGCGCATGAGAGTAGCGAAAATTTGTCCATTGGTTAATAAGCCCACCCGTTATAAGTCCAAAATCGTCTGGTCCCGAGGTGGGCGTAACTCTTTGGCATCCGGCTGCTTTCAGGGATTATCAAACAAAAAAACGCCTAAACGCATGTGGCTTTGCGCGGGAATATCTCTGCTCCTGTTTGGGTTACGGACCTAGTTGAAGCGTCAAAAGACGCAGCAAGTCTTCTAGACTGCACTCAAAAAAAATTTTTTTTTGCTTGGGGGGTGCGGTTTTTTGTGAGTGACGTCTTAAGTGGAGGACTTTTAGGTTACCTTGGCCCACTGGCCCTGGGCGCCAACTGTTAGGTGGTAGTATTTCGCTGAAGTTTTTACTGGAAACTAGGCTACAATCCAAGTCTTTTGATACTTTGGATGACCT
>JGI24158J21664_10009164_pt1 | contig 13207 bp, 9 predicted proteins | sample Ectturendosymbi3_FD_21664 | JGI IMG/M metagenome (IMG submission 21664) | reverse complement strand
GTGGCTTTTGAGGGAGCAAAATTTTGGTCAATTTTTGGTTTATGAGCCATAATTTTCGCTCCCGATATGCTAGGAAGTCAATCAAGGGCTCTATAGACGCGAATTTTGACCTAGTTTTCAACTAAACTTTGAGTCCAAAAATAGCCCATTGGGACAGTGCCCAGGGCCAGGCAAAGATGGCCAACATAACACAAAAGCACCCCTACTTGTGACGTTCCCCCCAGAAAACCCAAAACGAAAAACGTTTTTTTTCAGTGTCAACTAGAAGACTTGCTGAATTCGTAGAGGGTTTGAACAGCTCTCTAGCTCGAGCGGCTGGCAATATAGGGCCAAAAAAAGGCATGCCAATTTGTTGGCGCGCGTGATTGTTAAAGGGTTGACCTCCTTAGTCTGGCTTACTGAACTTGTCAAATTTATACTACAGTAATAAAGCTAATCCATTTTTCACATCTCATTTTATCAGTTCACTTAAATAGTCCATCCATCTGCTCCTGATCCAGCAGATATTAAATTTTAGAGTCCACTGTAGCTCACAAGCCGAAAAGTAAGCCCATCCTCTGCCTAAGTCAGCCCAGTATGGAACATGTGGTGTTGCTACCTCTCTGGTGGTGTTGCGTTGATTGTGTGATTCACCACGAACGGGATGTGCGCAAAGAACAACAATATATATGAGTGGCGCGAGCAAGCAATCATAAGAGAGATTGCGATGCATGATCTCTATTGTTGCTTGCTGTCACAGTGCGAAGCTTTGCGCACATGCTGCCTGGGATTTCCGATCGCAACAAAATGGTGCTGTGACCAGGATGTGGAGGTCGTGCCGAGTTCAGCCTTCACACAAAGAACGTGCGATCGCTGTGGTTCGTTGTGAAAAGGAGGGGATGTTGTTGCAACCTCTCCGGTGGTGTTGTGTTGATTTTGTGATTCACCACAAACAGGATGTGTGCGAAGAACAACAATATATATGCGTGGCGCGAGCAAGCAATAATAAGAGATATTGTGGCGTATGATCTCTATTGTTACTTGCTGTCACGGTGCGAAGCTTTGCGCACATGTCGCTCAGGATTTCGATCGCAACAGTGGCTACTTTCCATCAAATCTCATCGCTGGGGTGATGAATAAGTATGTATATAATATTGCAGGCATTTGTAGTAAGTGTGTAACTGTGTACGTAATTATTTTTTATCATTGAATGACTTATTGCAGAATATTTCTTCTGATGTTTTAAATGTCATAAATTGAGTTGGGATTATTTAGAGCAAAACCTTTGATTAAGACTTGTTCAGGTTATTGTTAAAGACTATGCTACCCCTGTTTTGGCAAACAAAAGACAAGTTTGCTGTAACAGGTTTTCTAATAACATGTTTATGTCATTAAAAAGCTGTTCAGTTTTTGATAATGATGCATGTGAATTTTTTACAATATGTGTACCAATATCATGTGTTATACTGCTATGTAATGACTCCTAATCCAAGTTAAGAGTTAAAAATAATTTGATCCTTGTCTAGATGCTAAACATTGTATAAATAATGAAGGTCACACTGTAAAACTTTCCAAACCTATAATCGAAGCTGCAACACAAAAGCTGGGAGTTGCAAGACATGCAGTGTAGGTGCTAACTTCCACAAATTATACATTTCACATTGTTTGATCACAGAAACGTAGGCTGATCTTGCAGAAATCAAACTGACAACTGTTTTCTTTTGCATAAGATTTTGATGACTATGCCAAGGAAACATACATGACTAATACTGATGGGGAAACAGCTGAAAACATGCATGTCAATTTGTGGATGAGATAACAAACTGGAAAAACTGAGAAATTTGTTGTCATTTATAGGTTCTTTTTATTTTGTCAGCATGTGTACTGCTAACTTCGAGTGGATTTTGTCTCATGCATAGACCAATTTAGTGGTGTGTTGCTTTCCAGAATGATTTCTCAACAAATACAAATACATCAGTTACTCGGCGACTGCCATCTTTTTATATGTAGATGCTATTGTTTATCAGACTTTTAGGTAGCAGTGGTAATTGTTTGTGAGTTAAAAACGAAAATTAAACTTTTGTTTTGTTTAGCATTGAGTTTCAGTTCTCCACTTGGCAATGCTTTTCATCTGGTCTTGTAATAGTGTCTGTTTAGCATAAGTAGTCGATATCTTTTAGTTGATAGTCATATACTGTCATGGAGTGATAGTTGTTTAAATGCATTGACGTCTACAGAAAAATATTTTTTTCTTTCTTTTTCTTTGGCAGGGACATTGTAGGCTTGGTAGTTAACTAAAATCGTTGATTAACTGTTTAAACTATTATATGTGGATACAAAAGGTGAAAGTAGTTGCATAATGCAAATGTTTTTTGTATTGAAGTATGATGGGCTTAACTGTACAAGGAACCCAGGTAGAAATTTTGTATTGATGTGATTGACAAATAGAACTCTGCAGAATGAGTATTATGCCAGCTAAACTGAAAGGTATGTTAAAAAAACATAGTTTAAACATCTGGCATGACAAACAGCTTTGCAGAAAGTGTTGAATCACACTCTGTAATGTTGACCTGGTATATATATATTATATATATATATATAAATATATTGCTAAACGCATTCCAACTTGTTTTATGGTGTTATACTTGAACATTTATGACATGTGATAAAATAAATCATGTCCTGCATTCTAGGATTGATTTAATATCTTTGCATTTCTGTTGGCGTTCAGGAGAAACTCCTACTGCAATCAATGTCTCATTCACAGATGGTTTGTTTGCAGTTAGGTTGTATCAAACCACAAGATAATGCATTCGAATAAAAATTCTGACCTGCGTGAATGTAAAGCAAGTTGTAGGTGTTAAAGTTAGTCAGCAAATGATTGTTTGGCAATGGGATCATTGGCTGCTTTACTCTGGTCGTTTGTTATACAAGTGATTGTTTTGCATGAAAATGATTAATGATCTTACTAGACTTTAATAATTTGTATTTGAAGTCGCACACCACCCGTTTTGAAATGGAGTTTGAAATGATGTCAACTCACTTTTTATTAAATTTAATATGGGCGTCTTCATTTGCATTCGTTAGATAAACTTGATTCAGTGGAACAGAAGCAAAGTACTGCTTTGAAACAAGCAAGTCGATATGAGCTATTACTTACTGAGGAAGCTGGGTAAGTTGCCTGTGTTTGTCTTGTTTGATCAAAGCTATTTTTTCGAGAAACTGTTACAAGCCCGCCGTAGTTCTGTGCATTGCCTAACGTTAACTTTTGCTTTGCCAGTTACTTTTTGACAAAAGCAGTGCCATTTAAGCAATTTACTTTCGCTACACTAGTTTCAATAAAAATATTGTAGGAGAACACTGCACATTGTCATCATCATGTGACTTGCTATTACCGCGCATAGCGCCAAAAACTCATATCACATGTTGACGTGAGCAGTGGCGGGGGCAGCTGCTCAGTCATGCAGCAGATAAAACCCTGGTTTTGTAGATAAATTGATTAGACCTATTCAGAAATTAACTGTGGAGTTTTTCAAATGTGGACTTTACCATTCAAATACGAATGACAGCCGAGAAATATAGCAATGACAGTAAGATACAAAACAAGCAATCGAATCAGGCAGCATGTCACAACGCAACGTTCAAATATCATTCAAGAAAAATCACGGTCTGCTTATAAATTTCCACGGCAACATGGACTTTTGCATTTTCCTGTTATGTAACAACTGTTTACAGTTAGGTCATGCATTTAAACATAGCACTGCACAACATATGCCCTTTGAACAAGATACGGAGTAGCAAAAACCGACACAGTATAGCGAAGCTTCCGATGCTGCACTTTCTATCTTGTGTTCTCAACAACCTACTTGAAAATCGCCAAAGTTTTGGCACTATTAATACCAGGGTTGCGGAGTCGTAAGGAGTCGGAGGTTTTTGGGTAGAGTCGGATTCCTAACAACACTGCGAGTCGGAGTCGTTTTTTTTGTCCGGCTCCGGATGTCCAATTGGACCAATTTTTACATCACACTCTTAAACTGGGAATTCCTGTTGAAATGGTACAATTTCTTTTGAACCTTTGGTTGAAACAGAGATTTCTTGCTGTGCACCACGATTTCAATTGATTTTAACAGCTAAACTTCATTCCCTTTGTGTTAAGGAGTCGGAAATTTTGGAAAGGTCGGAATCGGATATTTTTACCTCCCACTCCGCAACGCTGATTGATAACCACTACCGCACACTGCGCACAGTATACACTAGAGTCCTGCGCGGGTTGAAATATTTTGTCCGCTCCCGCCCCGAACCCGCAAAATATAAACCCGTCCCGCATCCGCAGGAGTTTGAGAAATCTTGCCTGCTCCCGTCCCACACCCGCACACTTCTAACCCGCGCCCGCCTCGCACACCATCCCAACCCGCGCCNNCCTATTTCTGTCCCAAAGCCGCACCTGTCCGATAACTACTAAAACCTCANAACGCCTGANGACAAGTTCAACGAACAGCAAAATCAAGTTGCTCATGATTTTCATTGGCAACCAAACCAAAACATTCCACAGATCTGATCTTCCGCAGTCAACAGATTGGAGGTGATAAAAACCACGTTTCCGTCGAGTTGTGACCAGCTGGGCATTAAGAATTTCTTATCCCGCGCCCACCCACACCAAGTACAACCCGCTCCCGCCCCGCAAATGTGGGTACCCACAACCCGCGCGGGTTAACCCACCCCGCGCAGGACTCCTATAATGACATTACTTACTTAGGATAGGGAGATCTAGGTGGTCGCGTTGGCAGAGGTATCAGCTCAGAACCGTCGCCAGAAAGTTTTCAATATGCGGCTTTGCGTTTGTGCAGGAGGGTTTGATACTGAAAGTTTGTCAAAAATTCTAGTGATTTATAGTGTCTCATATTTCAATTTGGGGGCTTGGTGCTTTGTTTGCGGGGCTAACACCAAAGCACCCGTGGCGACGGGACTATATCAGCTGCTCTTGATGTTTCGTGGATCCGGCAACCTTAGCTATCATGACTGCATCACACTAATGTCTTCAATAAAAGTAAATCTAGAGAATTCAAATTGTCTTGGTGGCGGTTGTCCGGGTGGCGGTTCTAATACTGTTCGTGTTTAGGTGAAATTAGGTGCGGAAAGCACTGTATGACCTTTTTTCCTGCTTTTCGATAGGCTCCTAATTAAAAGCCTTGACTTAGCTACTAGGTACACGGCAGTGTTCACTTTTTATGTTTGACTGAAACATATTCAATTATCTTGCTAGTTTTATGCTTGCTGCAGTGATCAATGATTTTTCTTCATTCACTTTTTTCTGTACTTGTTATACGTCATCTGCGCACTCAGATGTAATACGTTCACGTTTAGTTTGATCTTTGCTGAATACGAAAACAGTTGTTTCTCGAAACCTGCAATGTAATTTGATTAGGATCATTGGTACTGCGATATTGTTTACGATTTCATCTTTATTTTGTCTTCAAGTGACCAAATACTGCTTTGTTTCCTCCCGGAGATCCAGTAGTTAAAATGACCGACCAGGTTGCTCGCATCGTCACTGCTATCATTTGTTTTGACCGGAGCCACGGCTGATTCCTTACTAGCTGAGATATCTATTGGAGCAATAGTTGCGACTGATTCCACTTGGAACAGCTTCATACCTCTTCTTGGATTTGCTTGAAAAGTTGCAGTGCGCTGATGATTTATGACCTGCACTTCCATTTAACTGTAATTACTTGAACCAGTAGGAGGGGACTTTTTGACTCGCGGGCCGCATGCCGTGCGAAAATTTGACAGCCCGTCGGATCATGGGATAGATGAATTGTTTGCGTACACCAGTGGTTCCCAAACTGAGGGTAAATTACCCCCAGGGGTAATATGCGATTCTTCGATGGGTAACGCGGAACCAAAATCACAATGTTACTTGGTATTATGAGTGATCACTGCAAAAGAAATTTTCGACCTGAAATACGAAAAATTTTTATTGAGGACAATAAGACAAAATCGCTACCTTGATTTGGGTAACGGTTCGAACAAGTTTGGGAACCACTGGTGTGTACACTATGTCAATGAGATGTAAACAAATGAATTGACTTATTAATATTATTTTGACAAGTTCAATATGCTGTGTTCAAGAGTTTAAGGGGCCGTAGTTTGCCCATGTCTGAATTAATTTGTCTTGTCCAGCTATGTCCAACCCGCGGGCCGCATGCGGCCCAGTCAAAGGTTTCGTGCGGCCCAGTTAAGGTTTTCGCTGTAGTGAAAGTATCCCAAATACTGACAACCTGTCCTTTTTGATAATCTTAAATTTGACATTTTTGATACAGGTGATCCTCAGTGCCACTTTATCACGTGTGCACCATTGCATTTAGGATTTGAAGGCTTTCATTACATTAGTATAAGCTAAATTTAGTTTGCTGAGATCAAAGTAAGCCATTTAATGTGCGGCCCTCATTAATATGTCATTCAATGTGCGGCCCTGGCTAAGACAGTGACATAATTTTTGGCTCAGTAAGCCATTTGGGTTGGACATGGCTGGTCTTGTCCCTTTCCAATCGAAGGAAAACGTTTACATGTAGCGACAGCGCGTCGACAAGCCTAACAAGACTTTTTGCAGTTGCATACGTGTAATGAATTTCTTTGTTGCCATAAAGTCGGATAAAACTTCAGGTTTAAGTTAAGGAAAATATGTTGTTCGTAAAACTTGAAGTTACGGATTTAATGTAAAATGTTTTAATGGCAAACGGTTTTCAAAACGTTAATTTTTTTCTGGAATTGTGTGAATTAGTGATTTCTTAAGTTTGACTTCTTCGAACTGCACTTTAACTCAGGGATTGGGGGTCTCTAAACTTTTTTGTCCGAGGGCCACAAACCATTGGGTTTTTGTGCAGGTTTATTGAACTGGAAGAAGGCGAGGAGTCATGGCAAGTGGAACAGCGGGACATTGCTGATGCTGTAGACATTGCCAGTGCGCACAAGTCGTTTGAATTAAACCTTGAACAGTTCGGTCCTTATCGGGTGGATTACACAAGAAATGGGAGGTGTGCTCTGCTGGTTGAATGTTACAAATTAGCAGTTTGTTCTCGGTCGTCTGGGCCGGACACATCAAGATTTATTTTGTAGAAAAAAAATACATGAAAAACGCTCTGGGTTGACCAACATATAGACGTGTAAAAACTTTAATAAGCAATGTGTTGTCTTTCGCTTGTTTCATGCGATTAAGACGAGATACATAGTTTGTTCACAGCAAATAATGCTACAACTAATATATAATGCTACAACAAATATTTTCAACAGGCTTTTTTGTGATTTTGTCGCCAATTGGTCAAAGAAATTTCTGTTCAAGTCATTTTTTAAATAAAGCTGAAAATAATTTTTCATGTTTCAGACATTTATTACTTGGAGGAAAACGTGGTCATGTCGCTGCGTTTGACTGGATGACTAAGAAACTGATGTGCGAAATGAACGTCATGGAAGCGGTGAATGACGTTAAGTAAGTTTTGCCGAGAGAAAGAACGATTTTTGTTAGTTAGATTAATGGTGATGAGATTGACAAAAAGAGTGTAGCGCGACATGCGTTGCATACGCTTGAGTGTATAAACCAGTGGTTCTCAACCTTTCGTGGTTTGTGGCCCCCTTCCAAAGACTCTCAACACTTGTGGCCCCCCCCTGCTCATCAGTAGGGTTGTGCAATATCACGGCAAAGCTTTTCAGCAAAGGCCTCTGCTCGTGGTCCCCGGAGAACCGCTTCGTGGTGCCCAACGGGGGTCGAGCGCCCCGCTTGAGAAACCCTGCTATAAACAATCGCCAGGTGAAAGATGGTCTTTGGTTGCGTCTATCTTGTCCAGTAAAAAAACTCGATTTTATCTAATTTCTGACACGAACAGGCTTCCCAAACTTGTGTGAGTTATTTTATGTTTACCTAAAAATATAACTTCGAAATTGCATTTTAATGTAAAAACCAATATCTGTCACCTTGCTGGATTTGCACTGGAGTTATCGTCATTTCTAAGGAATGGCGCAATTGATGCTCAATTTTGGAATAGCCTAGAGTAGTATTTAATTTTCAACTTTTAGTAACAACGATATTAAAACGGAAAATTGAAAAAGACCGCAGTTAGAGGTCGCAAGAGCGGCGAAAAACCAACTTTAAAAAAACCAACGAAAAACCAAGGTTTGTAATTAAACACCGAAGCTTTATCACCTGTGTCACATGAACGAAATGAAATTCAAGTGGTTATATAGTTCCTACTTCAATCCAATATCTCTGAATTTTTCACAATCGAAAAACATGCTCGGCTAAAGCATCTTTTACGCTGTGTGAGCTGACCTCGCACAGTTTCTTTAAAAAAATGAGTCGTGGGTGTTTGCGCTCATTAGCACTGAGCCCCAGCAATGCCGAGGGATGAAGTGTCCCAGTCAGAATCTTGAGCGACGTTGCAATTGTGTTCAACCGGGAGTCTATTTTTATCGGTGAATCTACTTCGCTGATTTCGGAATGTACCGCGTTCGTTTCCTTGTGTTAAGTTGGCTTCTGTGTCAACGTTAAATTCTTAACGTTCCAACCGGCGGCAGCTCAGTGGCAGCGTGCTCGCTTCTGAATTCAAAGGTTGGGAGTTTGATCCACGACCACTGAGTGAATCGCCGTAGCGCTCATTGGACAAGAACTTTCACCTCAACCGTCCCACCAAGAAGCAAATACCAGGCTCCTGCCAACTGCCGTCGCCCAAATTCAAATAAAAACAACAACATTGGAACCACTAAACAGCGTCGTTTAAATTTTCCGTTGCGCGCTGCTGCATAAACCACAGCATGGGCGTCGGAAGGTTTTTTTCCAGGGGGGCACTAGGAGGTTTTTCTAAAAATTTTCTAGGGGGGGCCAAAAGTGGTGAAATTTGTTTTTTCCTACTCGAAACTAAGAAAACAACATTTTTTTGCTGATGATTGCAAAATCCAAGGGGTGCCTTGGCCCCATCTGCCCCCTTTCGGCACCCACGAACCGCAGTGTTTTTTCTCGTTTTTTTGTAAGCTGTACTTGGCCTTTCTCGTTCGCCTCTGGGTCGTCTTGTTGGTGAAACCATTAAGGTGAAACCTCAAGTTCATCAGCTCAGCATCGGTTGTCACAGCAGACGGTAGTTTTTTACTATGTGCCAATGTCTAAAACCAGAATAGAAAATGCGCCAGCACAATCTTGCAAAGCTTCACTGAGACGTTTCTGTTAAACATCTGGTGTATGAAAAATAGACGAAGAACTTTGCAACAAACGTAAAAACTATAACTGGCATTGTAATCGAGGTGACGCAATCGTCATTTTAACACGCTGATGGATGGGCAAGCTTGCTGACTTCACACGCAATTTTCATAGTTTGTGGGCACTTAAACGGGCCATTTGCCCTTTACATAAGTTGTTTGTCGGCGTAAGAGGACCACTGATTGCTTCTGGCTTCGCGGGCCACGACTTACGCCCATCACTATTCTGGCATCGTCGTTGCGTTTGATTGGGTTATGCGACTTAGTTTTTGCTTTCGCTATTTCGCGCTTGTTCGCATCGGGGATGTTTTCCGATTTCTACCGACATGTGACGAACGTCACGCTGCTCTAACATCATCATTGGGTTTGATTGGTTTATGTCAGGGGTTCTCAAACTTTTGGTGTTATGGAGCCCATGAAGAGATTGATCATAATTTACGGAGCCCCGCAATAAATTTTATTAATGCCGTTATTGCTTCTTTGGACAGTTGCGAAATTAGCCAAATCAGTATTTTAATAAGTTTAAGCGAATAGCTCGCAGGGTCCCGAGGTTCCTCTCGCGGAGCCCTGGGGCTCCGTACGGAGCACTTTGAGAACCTATGGGTTATGCGACTTATTTTCAACTAAATCACTACGGATTTTTAATTGAAGTCCCCGCCATCGCAATCTCTCGTCATCTGTAAAAGATACCTGAAGTAGCTGGGTACAAAGACGTGCGACCAGCAGTGAAAATATCTAATTGTGCCAGAATAGTCCCGTTTCGCTTCTTCTGCAATGTTTACTACGTCGAAAACAGTAAAAAATGAAGCAAATCACAAGACAGAAAATGTGCCGCCTTTTGATTCGGTTTTCCGTCTCGGTCATCACTGGAGCACAACATACGTCGCCAAGGGAGCTGGTTTCGAAAGAGTTGTTACTGCAAGAAAGTCCTACCTTGTCTGCTTGTCATGTAAATATATGCGGACGAGTTTAAATGAGAGAAGCGGTCTTCCTGCTTTAATTAAGTCCACAGCTAATTTCATCACAACTCTGAATTTAATCAAAATTCGGAAACTCGAAAACCTTGAAAAGAAAATTAATCAACTGTTGAGTGATACTCGACGACAGAAGCAGGTCAACAGTCTTTTTCCTGTATCCCAGCGTTTTGAACGTAACCGGAGTGCAACTGTTTAGCGTTTGCACGACAAACTCAGTATCCACGAAAACCTGTTGACCAAGTTTTTGATTGAATTTTCTTTCGAAGCCTTGAAGTTCACTGCCGAACTGCAGTTTAGTTTAAAGCTACGTTGAAACTGAATGCAGCAGATGAACTTTATATGGGTCCCAAGCCTGGTGGATAATCGCAAAATTCGTGGAGGCAAAAGTTGCAATAACTTGTGGCTGCAGCGATCATGAATTATAGATCTTGGCTGTGATTTGGAATTTCGGTTGTCTGTGAATGTGCCATTGTAGATCGGCATAAAACAAGATAAAGAAAATACAATTCACCATACGAATTTTGTCGTTTTATTGAAAAAAGTTTCAAACATTCGAAAAGCAAACAAGCTTAGGGCATTTGCGAAATATCTTCCATACAGCTGTCATGCACTTTTAACGATATCGAGAAAAAAGCGTTAAAAGCAAGTTTATGCTACGTTCGTTTGAGTGCTGAGGTATGTTGGTTCACGACTAGACTTGAAGCTGACATAGCAGCATATTACTTATTTTAAACCCGCTTTGTCGGTCTGCTGAAGTGGCTGAGAATTAAATGAGAAACATTTAAAATATTTGGCTAGCTCCGGAAACAATAGTTGTAGAAGGTAAGGGTACGAAAAATGTTGTTTGATGCAATATAACACCGAATCTTATCCCCACCTGTTGAGTTTAAATGCAAAAAATTGCAAATTGGCCTTTCATTTTAATTCTTTTAGTTGGATAATCGGCTGTAGATCCTCTTCGCATTTAAGTTTACCTCTACTGTAAAGCAGCGATGACGTCAAGCTTTGTACTGTCAAGAAATTACTGCACATGATTTTTGATCAGAACATCATGTACTTTTTATGGCGATGGTGATATTTACCAGATAAAGGAGCGGAGCCATAAAATCCGTTTGCGAAGTTACCCAACGCGACTTACAATTAGGGATGGGCTAAGACTGGGATCCTGGATTATATGAATCGAAAATGCCAATTTAAACCGAATGGTGAGGTTCGGTTCTTGTCTTTCATGAAGGCAACAAGTTGATCATTTTACGCATGTGGGCAGTGGCGTACGAAGAAAATTTCCGAGGGGAGGGCCAAAGGGGCCATGCCTCCACCAAAATTTGTAGAAAATATAGTCATTTTGTGCTTTGAGAGGCGTTTTTCTAAACAAAATAGTGTTATTCGCCTAAAATTAAACAGTTTGGTATGCACTGGCGAATACTGACAGTATACACTGCCGAAAACTGTTTATACATTTTTTATTTTTAGGGTCTGAGGGGAGGGCCATGGCACAGTGGCCACCCCTTTCCGTACGCTAGTGCTTGTGGGTGACACGTGCAAAATAATTGTTACGAGTGTATTGTTCATAACATGCGATGCGAGCGAGTGCCAAAAAAAACGATGAAAAAGCGAGCGTAATACCGCAGTGCGTTCGCCTTTTTTGTTTTTCGTCATTCGCTCGCACTGCATGTGATGAGCAATTGCAAAGAGAAAGTATTGCAAGCTACTTGAAGCTAAAAATTCAACCAAATACTGCTGACACGCCGAACTGGTGGCGCAACTGTTCTGAACGGTTACTTTTGTTATAAAGCAATTGCCTTCAACATATCTCTCGGTACCTGTCTCACGCCCGCGTTTTCAGAGATTTTTTTCGGGGTGTGGTTAACGGAAACGAGTTCGCGATCTCGTTTAATGGGCAGTCATTTGAAAAGCCCTGATGGGTTGCATTGGAAAAAAACTTATGCTTCGAATGTGTTTTTGATGTGGATCATCCATGTCTTCATGCCGGTTTGGCTGCATGCTGAAAGCCAAAAATTCAGAACAGGACTCGGAATTACGGATTCGAAGAAGTACTAATTCCGGAATAGTGAGTTACGGTGAATTGCCCATCCCTGTTTGCGATTTTTCAATTGCGCTAAGCAAGCTGGGTATGAGTTGGGCGCACCTGACCCTGCAGTTGCCGATTGTATTGACTGCTTCGAATAGCAAGTTTGCCTTGGTAGATGCTGGAACTAAGCTTGAACGTGAATGGAAAGTCACAACAAGCGGGTTTGTCGCAACGTTTGCTGCGTTCATTTCGAGAGCGACATCTAGCGGTCAGATCGCTTGCATGTGAATGTGACGGCGCTGAATCAGAAGTGTTCAAAGAAAAAAACAATAATAATTGCGTAAGGTGGTCGCTTGCTGCTTGACCTCATGCTGTGTCACTGCCCGGAGTCCCTGTCACTGTGTTTCGTTTCTGAAGCGACGCTGTTGGAACAAAAGCTGGATTTGTTCCGCGAGAGCCATCTCCTCAGCACCATCTCTCACGCAGTAGAGGCTGCCATCGATAAGGTCCAAGTTTTTTCGCAAAGTTATATGAGCCCGATCTCCATCATGTTAGATTTCGTGATGACGTCCGCGACTGCATCGAAAACCACCTGAAATGTAATAAGTAGCAGCTGAAGAATACCGCGGCGTTAATCTTAGTCATTCCAGGGGTTTCACAACCAGAGGGCCAAGCTATTACACAACAGTTAGACTGTTAGAGGATCAGGCATTTTACATTAAGTGATTATTTCGGGATATGTTACACATTCTTCCAAGTCAACGAGTGTTTCGTATATACTGTATATTATATTTTCATTATTGACAAAATGTCTGTGCGCCCAGATGAAATTCCTTCGCGGGTCGCATTTGGCCCGCGGACCTTCGTCTGGAGATTACCGCTCTGGTCTATATCGTGTAAGGAAAAAAATGTGCGTTAGGAATAACTTGCTCTAGTCCATCCTGTTATATGCTTCACTGCCTGTTGTTGCGCGCAC
>JGI24158J21664_10009163_pt1 | contig 13207 bp, 5 predicted proteins | sample Ectturendosymbi3_FD_21664 | JGI IMG/M metagenome (IMG submission 21664) | reverse complement strand
CGTATGTAACCCTAAACTAGCTAATGCTGAAGTTTAGCTGACTGACGAACTGACTACGTTTTAAAAGCGAATAATTTAAGCATCAGACAAGACAATGCGCATTATGACGTAACTATAGACTCTAGAATCTAGATCTACTAGCTAGGTCTATGCAGTTACCATAGGGTTAGTAGACCTATACAGAGCCCGAGGATACATTGATCTTGATATAGCAGAATTACTAAAGCAAATTTGCAGTGAGGTAAATATCGTTACACCTTCTGAATATAACGCCCCCTATAGCGCCCCCCTGCGTATTTCCGCCCCTCTAAAAGTCAACAGCGCCCCATAGGGGGCGGTAGAGCCCAGGTTAAGAACCACTGGTTTAGTTCTATCACATGCATTACAATTGCAAAAGAAGCTTTGATAATACAGTAAAGTATTTCTTGCTCAGCAAGAAAATATTCTTGAATTGCATTTGTAACTCATCGCTTTTAGTTTTTGCTTTAAATATAATTTGGCCCATTTTAGTTTTAAATTTTAGACACAGCAAAAAGGAAGAAGTTCTTCGATGCAAACCCACAAAGCAGACACACCATAAAACGCTAGAGCAAATTACAGTGACACGCATGGGCGTCAGAAGAATTTTTTCCAGGGCTGGTCAACAGTGGATTGTTCCAGGGGTAGCCAAAATGATTTTTCCAGGGGGGGGAAAGTGGTTACCCACTGGAGACTAAGAAAACAACGTTTTTTGCTGAAAATTTAATAAAAAATGTCAAATTTCAAAGTTCAGAGGAAGGCAAGGCCTCTCTGCCACCCTTCCGACGCACATGGTGACATGGCTACAGCTAGCCCTTTTCGAACACGAGGTTTGAACAATATCATGAATTTCGAGCCTGAATCTGTTGAATCCTGTCACAGTTTAAGTGAAAGGATAGAAAACAGACTCCTATCAAATTTTTCGCAGATGGGCAGTCGTTTCAAACGCTACTTTGCTTACTTGTTCGGCGCTTCGAATTTCAGTGAGCTTGAACGTCAATGATGAGCAAAACTCGTCCTTATCTTGCAGTCTGGCAGCAGCACGCTGTACGGCGTTTACGTGCTCAACCACACCACCTTGTATAGCCAAGATTCCGATGCTAATCCTTGGTAAAAAATAAACGGTGAAAATGAAGAGAGGACAGTCTAGGTAGGGGAAAACGATAGGTAGGTGGTAAATATTTTTCCACTCTGGGAACCCCTGCAGCTAAATCCACTGTAGCTTCAACGTATTGGCTGCGCGTTCTTTGAGACAATCTATGGGGATGTGAAGTGCCGTCCACTGATGACTGGGCAAGTCAGTAACCCTAACTCTTGCCCGCGCTCGCTTCGGAAAATTTTTCAAAGCTATTATCTTCTCGTAGAGGTTCTGTCACTTCACTACTATTTTTTGTGGAGGGGTATTTACTTTTCAGTGCCTTCTACAATTGTATGTATCACGTTGTAAAGTAGGTAAGTGCTGAAACTGCTCTCATCAGGTCGCAGTGCTGCCGATTACGAAGTGAGGAAATACGAGACCTTACTGGTTTGAAAACTATGCTTTGTGATCGTTACACGGAGGTGAGATGCCGGTTACCGTGAAAAACATAACAGTTTCGAAGAATTTTCACACGTCGACACCTGGACCAGAGCGTGAGTATAACGGGTTAACATTATCGTTACTCACGGGCGGCGGAAGCGGTATGGCCAAGGCCATATCGGTGTGAGCGTACGAAAGTAGCATGTTTTTAACAAAATAGCTATGAAACAAGTTGAATACATTAAACAAGAAAGAATCGCAGAGCATGTTCGACCTTTCGTTGGTGTCAGGTCCTAATCGACAGACACTCGATTGTTAGGCAACTAAACTATTGTTGCATCACAGCACATTCTTTCGCAACTCCAGTTATTCCTCTCTGTGGTAACGACCAGCTACCATGGGCGTTGGAAGGGTGGCAAGGGGGATTGCCTCTTTAATTCCGAAATTTGACATTTTCCTACGAAATTTTTAACAAAAAAAGTTTTTTGTTTAGTTTCGAGTGGGTAAAATCAAAATCTGGCATCCTTCCGCAAAAATCCTTTGGCTACCGCTGGAAAAATCCACTGTGGGCCCCCTGGAAAAATACTTCCGACGCCCATGGCTGGTACTGTAGCACTTGGCTGACGGAAAAATTACTCATGAAGTGAGACTGAATGTATAGTTTTTGAAGCATGTGCACAGCGACCATGTAAGAACATTAAAACCATTGACAGTTACTTCACTCATGCCACTCAGCGGAAATCCTGTTGATTCCCAGGCCGCTATACTTTCGAGTCATCAAACAAAAGTGAGTCTGAGATAGCACTTAGACATCATGAGAGCAAGAGTAGACCCAAATATGTAGTGGCACGGAGGTAGAAAAAATAAATATAGAGCAGAAGATCGCGGAAGTATACTGACAAGACAATTTACGATCATTTCGAACCCTATCAACCACAACGAAGGTCGTTTCAGAAGATTGTGTTCGTAAGGATTCGCACTGCGGTAGTTTTCCGTACTCGTGGTTTAAATCGTGGAATTGGCTAGAATGGGATGATGGTAAAGAATGTGCTTTCTGTCATCCATGCAGAATGGCCTGCATTCTGAAAGTTCCTAACTTGTCAAAAGAAGAAGAATCGTTTCCGTCGTACGGGTTTCAAACGTGGAAAAACTCCAGTCAAGCTTTTCGCAAACAGGAATCAACAGCACACAGGGACAACGTGCGTGCTTGTTGGAATTGCAGAAAAGAATAGTCAGGGGCAATGCAGCTGGGAGAGTCAGGATGAAGCCAAACAACAGAGTGCTCAAAAGAGTTTGTTTAAAACTATTTCCACTTTGCAATTTCCGGAAATTAAGGGTTACCTTTTACGGTTAGACAGCTATGTCCAACCGAAATTGCTTACTGAACCAAAAATTATGTCAGTGTACAGGGTCACACATTGAATGATATACTATGATATTATTGAGGGCCGCAAAGTACTTTGATCTTAGCAAACTAAACTTAGTTTAAGCTAATGTACTGAAAGCGTTCGAATCCTAACTGCAATGGTAACGAATGCTTGGCACCTTTAAACTCCGTAAGTGTGATTTCATAGGCAAGTTCAGTGCCAGCGGAACAAAGCTAGACATTAGAAAACTAGTAAAAAGTTTTGCATCATGGTGTCAGTGGACACTGAAAATCTCTCAGCACGCAGTACAGACGTGATAATGTGGCACCGAGGACCACCTGCATCACAAACGTGAAATTTAATAAGAACAGGATGGTTAGTATGTATGCTACCTGCTACTTATACTACAGCGAAACCTAAACTGGACCGCACAAAACCTTTCGACAAACCTTCAAAACCTTTGCGGGTTAGACATTGCTGGGCTAGATCAAGGGCGTACGCAATGGGAGGGTTTTGGGGTTAACCTCCCCCTTGAGCTTGATATTTTACAAAAACTTTATTACAAGGCGATTGTATAAGGCTTGATTTTTTACAAAAATAAGAGGAGTGTGTGTAGAAGAATATACCTGTTATGTCAACAGACTTCACTTGAAACATGAATATGACGTCAAATTGTGACGTCACAAACAGAGCACACCAAATACAAATGACCCCCATCTGCCACTAAATGAACCCCCCGCCTGAAAATTTTCTGCGTACGCCACTGGGCTAGATAGGCGGTGAAGGAAGTTTTAAAGATTTTGAAGCTTCGATGTGAAAATTCCTATGACCTAGCGATGTGGTTACAAAGAAAAAGCAATGGGACCTCGCATCACATCCAAACTAAATTTGCTGAAATTATGGCTCACCCTGTTTGACAAGCACTGTGCACGACATGAAACCGAACAAGTATTTTTCCTTTACCGCACATATCACGTTTGTGACAGAACATAACATACGACTTATCCTTGGTAGGTACACGGCTGAATCACAGAGCCCATTTTTTATTGGTTTGCTTGCTGTAGAAACCTGATGGCTGCACCCGGTTAAAATCTGCAAGGTGATCAAGATGTCGCTGGGATGAGACCGAGTATATCGCGCTACGGTTTGAAGAGCGTAATAAGAGTATAGAAGCTACCACGTCCGCGGTAAATAAGTTCATGCGCATTTGTTGTTAGAAATGTCTTGAATAAATTCGGGGGCACAAAAAATGGGAGAATTGTCCCTTGTCCACACGCCCGTTTGTCTGTGGAAGGAAACGCTGTGTCACTTCAAAGCTTTTTCGGGCCTTGGAACTGATGCAGATCAAACGCATGGATCGTCGTCGACTGCTGCAATAAACAGCAAAGTTTGATTGTTTTGTGACAATTAACAACGTTGCAGAACCCAAGTAGGATAATTTCAGGTGAACGGGTTACCTAGCCTAGAGCAAAATCATTTCGAAATGGAAATATCAAATTTCTTGTTTCATATCACAAACCGATAACCTAAGCATTTACTGTACAGGCAGTGTTAGCAGTGGTTCGCACTAAGAGCGAAATATAGGCGGCAAGCGTGTTTGTAAGCCACATGAGTGGCCCGCAAATACACAGAAGTACCTAATGACTGATCTGTGCCAAGGTTTGTTGTGCAAAATGTTTCTTATGATTGCCCTATCCTTCCTTTTTTGCATGCCTCAAGAGCATNTTTCTTGTTTCGTGGTTGTTACATTCGTGGGCGTTGGTTATTCGAGGCTAACACACCAGCCCTTGCCTTGGTGGTAAGTGCGTCCGCTTCGGTGCTGGTAGGTTTACAGCTCGACTCTCGGCCAGGTCTTACCAAGTCCTTGTAAAGTGGAACTGTAGCCGTCTTACCAGACGCACGGTGTGCGAAGAGCTGTGGGACTTTCCAGAACGCATCAAACACGAGTGAGATGATGCCAGAATCACTTACCTTGCAAGCATTCAGTTTTGGTGCTGCAAGATCGATATCTCAACAAACGAGGTTAACACGACAGTTTCAATCCTTGCTGCTGTCCACAGAGCTCTTAGTAAATGTTTATAATCACAACATTGATCTTCCAGGATAACAGTGTCGATCGTTTAATCACTCTTCATTGACAAAGCCTCATGTGACATTGATTTTTTTGTCATTCTTTTATTCCTTAATTTTATTTTTGATCCCTGGTGGGATAAAGGGCTCAGCAGCAGTCACTGCGCAGTCTTAACAATCTTCGTTTATAAACACCTCTTTATCAGTGACAATCCATCAGTCTTTGACACCTGTGGGTATAGGTAATGTATCAGAATTTGCGTATGAAGTATGACCGATACAGTAGCTTATGCAAGCACCCATGTTGATTACAAAGAGAAAATGTACCGAACAGAATTTCGACGCCACTAATTACACATGTTCAAACCGTGCTTAATTTTCTATGGCAGCACTGCTGACGATAGTTTTGGTGCTATGCAGCTATTGTATCCGTTTTCGTTACGCTTATAAAGTAGCTTTAAAAAAACTGTTTCTTGTAACTTTTGTATTCAGGTGAAGGAGAGTGGGTAATAGGGTCAACGCAATATAAAGGAATTTTAAGAAAACTGGACAAACGTGCAAAACGTTTGGCAAAATTGTTCCAAAATTATTTCGAAAGAAACTACCAAGATCACATTAGAAATTAAGCACAACAAGAAAGATCATTGCCATGCATTGTATTTTTGACAAAAACTATAAAAACTTTTGTTCTCTCCAAACGTTTTCGTACCCTTGAGCCAACCAATATTTGCTGTAGAATGTCGCCTGAAAAAGAGCTCGATCAGGAATGCATTTGTATAAAAACAATTGAGCTAACTGAGGCCTGCAGTACGGTTTCGTAAAAACTTTGTTTGACTTCCAAATCTATTGCTGCCCATGGGCGTCAGAAAGGGAGAAACAGGGGCCAGGGAGGATTTCAAAATTTGATATTTTCCTTCATATAGAAAAACGTTTTATCTTAGTTTCAAATTGGTAAAATGAAATTTCACCACTGTCGGCCCCCTTGAAAAAATCCCTGTGGCATCCCCATGGAAAACATCTTTCCGACGACGCCCATATTGCTGTCTCGCAAAATGTTGGCCGGTGTAGTATTTCTAACACTAATGATATTGAACGCACAGCAACGTAAAATCACCAAAATGGCAAATAACTGCAATAAAACCTGGAAGCATTTGCATTACAAGCAGCCACAGTTCTTTCATAATTGATCAAACAAGCTAGGCAAAAGCTATATTCGAACACGAATCAACGCTCACATATGCCAAGTACAGCACACGAAACGCATCTTTGTGTTGTAGTCGCCGCAAAAAAGGAAATGACGATTTTTAGTTTTCTCCATCCTCCCCTCCACGCTGCTGAAAACTGGTACACAAGACTTATTTGCACGTTTTTACACAAATACTTTCCATAAAAACACAATTGCTTACGTTTTCTCTGTCATTTCGACGATAATCTGCTTCAGTAGACAAGAGCACTCATCACACAGCTTCCTCACCACGTGCCCGTCGTTGCACCGATTCAAACAACGTTAATCTTTTATTCCGAGGTCTGTTAGCAGCAAAATCCACCTGTTCTATCAGCAATGCCACGTTTTAATATAAATATGCGGCAAAAACTTTTCCCTAAACATTCTTTTAAAGTTATTTTCGTATTCCCGCACGTGCACGAGTGTGTGTCTTATGGGGTTCAACAAAGTTGCTCGTGCAAACTACTGAAAACATTCTTCACGATCACTAGTGTTTCCAATTCGGGGCAAAATTTTAAAACCCGCGTTTCGGGTAGCTGAGAAAAAAAACAGGTTTTCCCGGGTTTTTTGGATTTTGAAATTAATGCGATTTTGCGCGATAAAAACTCAATATCATTGTGAAATTACTACTGTTGGTCAACGCACAGTTTGTTAGCGAATTATAAATTTAGTTAAGCACAGTTTTTTATTTCTGACTTTTGTAATATTGACGTATGACAATCAAGGCACACTTTCATCATTCAGTCTGTTTCTGAGCTTTGTGACAAATAGTCCCGTGGCTGAAAAAGCTCTCTATTGTTCCACTGATGTGGGCTTGATTGTAATTAAGGCATGGCACAGTTTTTCAAGGTTGTTTGACCTCTTCCTTATCGCCTCAAAAAGACCAATTTCCTTATCACAGCTTGTGATCGGATCTCTTCCTGTGCCGGAATATTTTTGTAATCTTTACTCTCAAGGATTACGTGGATTCTGCGGTTTGAGTGCTTGAAAGTCCTTTCGTATAACGGAGCATAAATTGCACTTTGGGGTTTGTTAGCCTTATTGTATAAGAAATGGCTGCAAGCTTCTGATATTCTTCGATTACTAACGTCTTCAAATCGAATGTGTTTGATTAAAGATCTAGTTAAAGTCGCTTCTACAGGAAAGCCAAATATTTTGTAGAAAGTTACTGCAAACTGAAAAGGAACGAATCGATTTTGCAACGAATCACAACTTGTATATGAACTAACACATAACAACTTATAAATGAACTAACTAGTAACTACGAAACTACGGCATACCTTTGAAGAACTACCTCACATGGTAGTTATAGTTATTTAATTAGGTCAGCGAACAGACTCAAGTTTGTGTAGGTACCTATTATGTGCAAAATAACGTCACGATCCGTCTAAATAGGTCAGTTGAACGAAATATAAGCGGACCAACTACAAACGTACGGTGGTCACCAAGCAAAACCCGCACCTCGCGCCTCATGATAATAATTGAAAGTTCAAACGTGTGCTAATTTGGCCGTTACACGTGCCAATCTGCAACTTCAATGTTATCAGAATTGCTAATATTTGAATGCAACAGCAATTCCAGGTTTTTTAGAATATCCGGGTTTAGTGGTTGAAAAAAAACGGGTTTCGGGAAGAAGAAAATAGCCAAAAAAACGGGTTTCGGGTTCGGGAAAACCCGAGTTGGAAACACTGACGATAACAAAATAGAGAATTAGTCATGCCGAGATGAAATGAAGCTGCCAGAGTTTTCTATTCTGGCAACGCCTTTTCTCAACTTAATTTGGCGTTCTGTTTCCAAATATTCGGCCTGAACAATTGAAGGATGCCTTTAAAGTAGCCTGTTAATTCTTTACATGGTGTTCTCCGAAATAGTCAATATTTGTACATGTTGTGTTTACGTCTCGATCTAATAATTGCAACTGTACTACTTGACATGAGCGTCGGAAGGAGAGAAAGGGGAGTCAAGCCCCTCACTGGATTTTAAAATTTAACACTTTCTTTTTAAATTTTTGGCAAAATAGGTTGTTTTGTTAGTTTCCGGTGGGTAAAATAAAATTTCACTACTTTTGGTCCCTCCTACAACCGTAACTGTGTGAGCTATGCCACCGGGCGCCCGAAAGTCTCTGCTTCCACGTAGCATCACTTCCCACTAACTCCCTTTGTTCCAGACCTAGAGTATATAAAACAAACTGGGCGAAAAATGTAAATAAATAAACAATCAAACCAGGCATTCACTACAAAACCATGCAGATGACAATGCCACTTCAGCAATAAAAAAAATGAACCGACAGCTGTTTGTGGCAGGCTCTGCACGCCATGTCATCACGAACTGAACTAATAGCAATACGCGTTGACGCCTTTTTTATTGCAGAACGCCAACGGAAGACACTGCACTAATAAGCCTACAATGCAAAGAAGACCTCTGAAAAACATGAAAGCATGTGCCATCGCTCTAAAAGAGGGATCCCGACACCTACGGTAATTTCAGCTGAAAGCGAAATAGGTGCCAAATTGCCAAACCGTAAATGTGTTGACTTGGGAGCTGGGGTGTTACGTCTGCGGACGACTTACATAATTTGGACTAGCTCGCCAGTCGCCAGTAGGTTTACACATAACAGAGAAACAAAGGAAACCCGTTGTTCGACAGACGTCACGAACCACGTGCACGTGTTGGTCGTACCAACCAGAAGATTTCTGCCCGGTAGCGGGTTGCTTCTACGGTAGAGAGAGTGAAGCAAAGTTTTGGAAGTTAGCGAAGCAGCGAAAAAGCCAAACTATACAAATAACCTGTGCACAGCATGTGAATCATATGCATAGAGAAAGGCAAGCATTTGATCTTTAAGTTCTGGTAATCAGTAAATGTAGTGGATCAAATATGGAAGTTGTAGCGAACGCATCGAACAGTTAGCAAATTCGGAGAAAATAAGTTCTGACGAATAGTTGCCTTCAGCAACTTCACTTTCTGCCCTGATGAGCATGCCGTTCTACGTGCAATTCGAGTGCATGCTGATGTGCTTTTTTAGCTGTGCGTGCAGCATAAATACGTCACTGCACGCAGGAAAGTCTTTCTTGATTTCTTCAGCGTAACATGAACTGAAACTGACGAACAGCAAATGGATTTAGAATCTGGAGATTGCGAATGCAATATAACAAATTCGAAACATCGTTGACGTGTTTCGCAAAGTGTATCCACGTAAGCTGGGGTTTTGCAATCAGCTACTATTTCCTCCGAAAAACAAGCTGTATTTCAAACTACTGCGAAACATTTGTTTAAACACAATACTATTAGAAAGATCGAAGTACTAAAATGCTTTCACGGCTTATTGGCTAAACTGTGCTGCAACTGCCATATAAAAGCCTGGGTAGACCGCTGGACGCTCTCTTTCACGCTCTTGCGTCATTCGACTGTGAACCACAGCATTGTCCAAAGCGTGCGAGCCCTCTCCACGCCCTTCACAGTCACCACGTGCGCGCCCGCAACACGCCTGAAGTGTACGTGGTATCGTATGATGCCTGTTGATGTCATAACACACGCGAGTAGTGCACTGTTGACTCTACGAAAGAGGCTAAAATGGCAAGGTTTGCGTTTGTGTGATTGCGTCAAGCTTTTTGTTTCCAGGAGCGTGGGAAGCTTCTAGGTGCATTGTTACCGTCTCATTTTTGATTATTTCTATTTTCTAACATTACGTTCGTCAAGATCATGGAAGATCAATCAACAGGTATGTCGTTGCTATACTTTTTGCGTTGTAATTAAATCTGGCAAGCTTGTACGCTATGAAACGAAAACCAGCAGTGTCAGTATGAAAGCATGTCATGCTACAGGCGTTCTTTTACCAGACATCTAAACAAAACTTTCGGACGAAATTAACCAAGGGTGCCCAGTATTTTGAGTAAAGGGAGACAACTGTTTAGCAGGTTGTTTCGCCGGCCACAATTTGATACCACGATATGGTGGTGTATTTGCGTTGTAGGCTTAGTTTTATGTTAGCCATACACACGAAGCAAAATGGAATATAAAGAAGTTAGAACAACAGCAAAATCGTAGGAAACAACGTCTTGTTGTCCAAGTGACCTGATGAGCAAGGNAGGTTGGCACTGGTTGCAATAAAACAATTTATTTGAAGTAGGCAAATTTTTCGCTATTTACATGCCGTTGCCGTTATCAGAATGAACTTAATTAAAACAGTACCTGCGCTCAGAACGGTTCAGATGCACTTATTTATTTACGTGTTTATCTTAGACACAAGGTCCGTATCACGTTGCTTATACACAGCGCTTCACAGGGTACTAATTAGTTGGCACAGGCGTAGTCGATACTAAAGAGGAACGAACACTCCACAAAGCATCCGTAATTACTGCTTTCGGTCATCGTCATGCAGAAGCGTTACGTCGTGACGTGATAGGAGAAAAATAGAGATTTGTAGAAAGCATCACACAACCGAACTGAAAGGATAAAAAAGTTGGTGAAGATGCGCATCGTTTAATAAGGGCAAGCAAATTGTTTCTAATCAGGGCAACAAATGTCCTGACTAAATTGGTAACTTGATGTGGGCGAACATTTACATTTCGTGGGGTGTAATGCAAAATTCGTTCAAGTAGAATTGACTTTTTGGGTACTTCGTAAAGTTGACATTTTGATTGCGCGTAACTTCGTAAATTCTCACAAGTGAAGATGAGCAAAGGTAAGGACTAACAAAGAAGATTCGCAATCAGTCATATTAACCGCGACTGAAAATGTCATTTTGGCTCGAATTTTGTATTTGTATGGGTTAATCTTTGCTTTGAGAAAAAAATGATCTTGCAGGCTACATGTGACCCGCGAGCCGCAGGTTCGACACCCCTGAACTAAAAGCATTGCATGCGCATCTCAAGCCATCAGACTGGCTATCTTAAGTATTCAACTAGCTAGTTTTGGTTGCTGTTCGGTAATATGCTTATGTTCTTTGATCTACTCTGTTTTACAGCGTCGGTAGAACCCAGAGGAAAAAATTTTCCCAACCACTTCTATACAGTGGAAGTATGTAATAAAACTTAGTATAGAAGTGTTGCTGTGGTATTAAGCTGAAGGCAAGCAAAACTCAGTTTTTGTGCCCGCCAGTCGTTTAATTTTAAAGTTGCACGGGTTAACGTCACAATACATTAGCTACTGTCTCATGTATCTGGTTCACAGAGGCCCTGGCAATATTGCCCTTGATCTTGCCTGCTCTAACGCTATTTGCTGAGTTGCTCCCAATTTGGTTTGGTTAACATCACGTAAAATGCTATTCGTGTTGATTTCACGAAGTTCTAGTTTCAGTGGTTTTTACCACTTCATCTCGAGAAACCTGATTCGGATTTGTTTCCGCTTGTTGATAGGGACACTGCGGATGGAAATAAACAAAGTAGGAATCGAAGTAGTGGCCGACCCTACTTGCTTGGACGCAGAATGTGTATTTTCCTTAACCAGAACGCGGCAAAAGTTCACAGCCAGCCTGAACNCTGCTTTTCTTAACGAANTATCTGCCGTGTCGATCTGCTGAACCACGCAAGTAATGCTGTAACAAGTTGCAAAAGATGTGTTTGGAGCAGATAAGTGCACGATGGAAGAATGGTTCTGCGACAGTGCTCATGTGCTGTTCCCAGAAGAATGCTGCTCATTTGCGACATTAGCTGCGCCCTGTCATTCCTCCTCCGAAAGGCTGACAAAGGCACAAAGCACACGCTATGTTGCCAACGAGCATTGGAACAATCTGTGCTCGCAGATCCAAAAACTTCCAATATGGGTGATGTTCGCCGCATATACGAGGGAATCAAGAATAATTTTGGTCCGATTACCAGGAAAGGCTGCATGTGATAACTTGATCACGGACAAGAAGCAGCCAGTTGGCTAAATGGATTACATTTCGGAGATCTACGTTCAGTAAGAAAGCCAATCAGCACTGAAGCAATTTCTGGGATCCCTTGCTTACAGTGGCGTGCGCAGAAAATTTTCATGGGGGGGTTTGGTTCAGGATCATATGGTGGTCATTTGTATTTGGTGTGCGCTGTTTGTGACGTCATAATTTGACGTCATTTCCATGTTTCCAAATCAACGTTTTGGCGAAGTTTGTTGACATAATATGCATATTTCTCTACATTCACTTCCCTTATTTTATATGTCATTGCACTGAATATAAACTATCAGCGCTCCAAGTTAGGCTATCAGAGAAAAACAAATTCAAGGCCACGACACAGCAGTTCATAAGTGCAAACATATCAGACCGCGCGTTAAAACAGGGGAGTGAAACACACTCATCACAACGTCAGAGCAATTTACAACTGCAAAATCAGGTTGCGCTAAGGTCTCGTCAAATACGAGCAGTTGAGGATTGGAGGTGTGCGGCTGGACTGTATATGGTGCACACCCTGGTTTGCAAGATCGAATTTTGCTAAACTACACATGAATTGAGAATGCGGATAAAGTACGCAAGAAAATTTTTGTTTTTTCTAATGTATAGAAGTCCACAGGCCCGTAACCAGAGTGGTCGAAGCCCCCCCTAGAAAAATTTTTGCCTCCACAAGAAAAATGTGTTGGACGTATTTTGAAAGTATCGGACACAGTTTAAAAAATTTGTCCCCCTTTTAGGAAACTCTTCGCCCCCTTGGTGTGGTGTCCCAAGCTGGTTACGGGCCTGGAGGTCCAGCAAACATTTAGTTTTCCTTTTCCCTGACATTATCAAATTCATGAATGCTTCTATGTTAACAACTTCGGTTTTCGAGCTCGTGCAACAGTTTGATCATGCTACAGAAATTGGTAATGTAACCATTGCGGTCAGTGCTTGCGCTGATCAGCGTTAGCAGACAACATAAAGGCAATTGTTTGGGATAAAGTGAACTATCGTGGAACACAATCTTATGCATGCGTAGTGCACGAAAAGTCTGCAGAAAGTGGTTTTTCGACATCGACAAATTAACAAGCAAAAAGTATGCGAAAACAATTAATCCCCTTTGCGCAGGTAATAAAGTTTTGTAAAATATCAAGCTCAAAGGG
>JGI24158J21664_10009162_pt1 | contig 13207 bp, 8 predicted proteins | sample Ectturendosymbi3_FD_21664 | JGI IMG/M metagenome (IMG submission 21664) | reverse complement strand
AATAATGTGTGGTTGTAATTTGAAATAAATAGCTTTTTAATCAAAGTCACAATTGAAATTTTCATGGGTACACATCTTTTTGGGTCACCCTGTAACTAGATTTGCTGCAAATTTTGGGGGCATGGCTCCTTGGAACCCCTAGCTACGCCTGTGACTCTGGATCGCGAAATAATTCAAATTTACATCTTAAATCTGCCATTCGCATTAGACAGAATGAATGCATTCATTGTACTGCTTTATGTGCTGAATTTCATAAAATCTTGTTCAAGAAAATTGCTACTGTCACTAGTAGTCCTAAAAATGACATTTAATTCTAAAGTATTTTCCACAAATTATATGCTTCCGAAATGTTTGGGTTGCGAGAATTTAGAACTACTTTTAGAGTCGCGCCAAAAAGTATTTGCGGACTCCTTAGCCAGACCACTAACTCTAAAAATGCTGGCGTTTCGGCAGCGTTTCCTAACCTGATGACACTGCATATAGCTGAAAAATGATTTAGTAAAGGCTTCGACATAAACTTACTCCGGCGAACACGGCGCAGCTAGGAAAAATCAAGAAATTAAAAGAACGGAGATGGTAACCTTAAATTTTTCATTGAGCTTGATAAAATATAACCTGCAGGGCATGATTTGTTGGCCCTGACAGCACGCCATTGATAGACTTGTGGGAAGGCCCGTAACCAGGGGGGGAGAAACCCCCTAGAAAAAATTTGCCTCCCCTGGAAAAATATGCTGACATAATTTAAAAGTATTGTGCATAGTTTAAAAAATTTGGGCCACTCTCAGAAAACTCTTCGACCCCCCTGGTGTCCCAAGCTGGTTACAGGCCTGCTCGTGAGCACCTTGGGCAAGATCCATTCCAGCGACCACCCCTCCTATACAAAGATCCCTAATCTACACAGACCCGTAGCCAGATTGTAAGACTTTGTGGGGCAAGATACATTTTTAGGACGCATGTTGTTTGTGTTTACTATATGCTTGAAACAAATTTTTCTGGACACAACAGAATTTGGAGGGCACAAAAATCTGGGGGGAACTTCCCAGGTGGCTACACACTGCATTGTAAAAGAGAGGGTTCTTTTTGGAAGAATGTATCCTTAAATAAAGAGCAACTTCTACCTGTTGCCTTTGAATTTGTGGTAAATATTACCTCAATTCTTGCAAAAACAATCCTTTTTTTACAGCATCATTAGAAAGTTTATTACATGAATGAAATTGATACCAAATTGTAACATAACTTACCTATATGTCGAATTGAAATTAATAGGAAAAATATTAACTCTTCTTGCAGCAAACCTAAAATAGTGCCTTATCTCTGTCTTCTCATAAACTGCGTGAACGTGAGTTTCATTCACATTCGTCATGTTCATTGTCTTTTCTAGGTGCACGTTCGTCACTTTCTGAACCACGTAGTTATATTTTTGGTCCTTTTTTTCGCCCCCTTTGGCCCAGCACCCTAGGCAGCCGCCTAGTTCGCCTAATGGTAGCACCGGTCCTGGGTGTTTGCAATCAGCGCTATTTCAGTTCACAAAAAGCTCGCACTCGCGCAATTTAATCAAAATGGTGTTGCTAACACGTTTAGAGTGCATTTCGTTATTCAAAAAAGCAATCTTTCCCGCAGTGCTATTAAAGTAGCAATCTGTGCCAACTAGTTATATCCACAAACAGATGCATACTGTTTGCTGTATCAGTAAACGGTAACATTTCCCATTCGTGCCTAAATCAATACCTTGTAATACTACAACATCTATCGACAGGAATCCTTACACAGCAATGAATAAAACAGTATGACGTTTACTGAGTTTATATTTCGCCTACTGAGCAGGCATCTACAGCTCGTGTTCAATTTTGGCGGTGACCCTTAGATCTGTACTACTATATAGGTATTCGTACTGTCGTATATTCAATGACAATGTGCTGTTAGATTTTCATATTGGGCTTCTTGTGCCTCAGCTATTTTCACATAGACCAGCATTGGATTGATTATGATCAGGTCTGCCATACCGCCCTTGTTCCTAAGATTTGTCTTTGTTTTGAAGGTATGTGTCTCAAAAATTTTTTCTGTCCTTTTTTATAAGAAATGTCCTTATTTTGACTTGCAACCTTATTTTTGTAGTACTTTACTTGAAGGTCGCCATATCGGGTATCACTTAAAATTTACGAAACAGTTGCAGATGAATTAATTTGCATGAAAAGACAGTGAAGTCCATCCTACAAGTGAAAGCAAATTTATACAACAGCTGCAATGAAATGCACCAGCTACTCTCTATGGACAAAGCATTGCTGAAGCAGACTGTTTTCAGTACAACATGTGATTGATGACTGAATACATTTCATTTAGCAAATTCTGTTCCTTTTTTCTCTTATTTTGTTTCTCGGTTGTCCTTGTTTTTGAGTCCAGAGCGATGGCAACCCTGATTATAACAATGATCCCAAAATTTGGTCTGATATTCCTGAAAATGTGAAATCTCTCTCACCTTATTCATTTGCAAAACAATACAAAAAGTCCTGCTGTCTTGGCAGCATTTCTGTTGAGTTTCATTTCTTATGCTTGTCACATTTCTGTAATTTTGCTACTGATTCCTCTCTTTTCCCTAATATGTTTCACCTCTCCAGTTGCTCACCCCAACCCTTGTTTATAGGCATGCTTTTCCCGTCAATTTTTTGTTGTTGTTTTGTTTGCTTACTTTGTCTGACGTTGATTCCATGAATTTTGTTACTTTTCTTATACTACATGTAAAACGACTTCAATTGAAAATTGATTTGTGGTAGCAACAGACAGGCTTAACAGTTGATTAATAAAGCCTTTCGCCAACCCTTTGTGATTGAAATATATTGGATCACATCGATGTACTAAACATGAAGTTCTTGATGTTTTTGTATTTTCATCAGCATTGAGTTATTTTCTACTATTTATTGACGTTATTCTTTTTTCCTCCTGATCAGAAAATCAGAAATTGTATATCAGTAATTTTAAAGCATGAGAGTATTCCAGCTATCCTTAGTCTGTAATATCGCAATAAATAAAAGTATCTTTTTACGTCGTGCTTGGCCGCCAAATCACTTCGCCGAAATGCTGTCGCCCTGAGGCTTACGGCATTTTCCCGTTTGGTGTTGTAAAAGCACAGGATCGTATAGAACAGAACGTGAGAACGGAAAACTCGCAATAATATTTTTGACGTTTTTTTGTTACCGCGAGTGGCAATCGTAAGTTTCCAAAGCTGTACTTCGCACTGACAACATTGCACTCACTTTTTGACATCCACAGCTAGCTTCCTTGCTTCTCCTGTGGTTGCGTCAACTGCAACAGACTCACTCGCTTTTTCACCAGCAATGCTAGTCATGGAAATGTGGTAAAATGCCAAGGGCAGTAAATCTGTTAAAACGTATTTCCGTTTCTGCGGGTCGACTTGAATTGAAATCCACTTTGTTGAGTCTTCACCTGCTCAAAAATTTACAGCATCCGTATGCGGGTCCGGGAAACGAGAAACGGACGCTAGCACGTCTTCCAGCAACTATTTTGCGAGCTATTGCAGTACAACTAATTACTAATGGTACTTTTTCCACGCGCATAAAGAAAAGGTTACAGTATAAGCAACGGCATAGCCAGCCCAAAAAGCTGAGGGGAGCAAATCGTTTGACTTTAAGCAAGCAGGAGTTTTGGTTGGGACACCGCCTCTCAAAGCACAAAATGAAAAGATATGCTAGAAAGTTGGGGGGACATGACACCCTTGGCCCTACCCTGGCTGCGCCTATGTTTATACGTTAAAAAACAGTAGCACATCTTACGCTGATAGGAAAGATCAAAGTGATCAAGGAACTCCGCGGAGTCGATGGTCCACTGGAGAGAGACTGCGACCGTGCGGAAAGATTTTGTCGATACATTCCGCACACTGGTGATAACCGGAGCGTTGGGTTTAGTCCGGCCATAGTAATAAGAGTAAGGGCCTCTTTTGCCTTTGTATTTCGCTGCAACTGAAATCCTGTACGGCCGACCAGGCAGGAGTGTTGTGGACATATTTTCTCCTGTTGTATGTTACAACATATTATCATTTGCACAAAAACAGTGCGTTCGGGATAGCATGTTGCTTTCTAAATTTGTCGCAAACTTCGACCTTCGCTAATTGTAACGAGTTCTAACTTCCAAGCGAAGTTTCTGTTCACTTGTTTGCTCTGCATGCGCATAGCTGGCATGTGCTATTGGTGGTGTTAGTTTGTGACCAAACTATGCATATTTGTTAAACCACAATGCTTCAAGGTTTTTCACATGTCACTGTCTTGTAATGTAAATGCGTTGAACGAGAGATTTCTCAGATGTTTCGTTAGCAGGTAACTTAAACAATGTGGTTCCTCGAATGGTTCTAAAAGCGGTTGTTATTCGTTTAACAAATAACTTCTTCTAATGACGCAATCTGGGATTTTACGACAAAACCTGCACTTTTTATCGCAGAGAAAAAGTGTCGTGTGACAGTCACAAATAAATTTACAAGTTAGAACAAACATATCAATAACTAGGTTTCTGTGCGAAAGGCGGCATATTTTAGGCAATAAAATTCGAAAGGCGTTTATCATACCCACGAGAAAACTGTTGTGTTCTAGAGGTTCAATCGTTTGCCTCAGCAATTCAAGAACGAGCAATTCATTGACATAAACTTTCACTCTGAATGAATCGGTAGAACCAACAAGTGGTGCAAGCCACGTAACCATATCAGTTCCAGGTAACAACGCAGCTGAAACGTCTGGATCAGACCTGTATGAGAACAGCAGTAGTTAAATTTTTTTCATCCAGTGACCCACAATAGATGCTCCAGTGGTGATATGCAGCGCCTGAACAATACTGGGCCTCACATGAGCATCGCTGTAAATATAAACTAGAGTAGACAATATATTTAGTGTTGGTTGCAAGAATGGTCTGCCACTGACCTGCCACAGTGCACCATTCGCTGCGATATTAACCGCGTGCCGGCCCACTGCGCAGAGCAAGCGGAGATGGGGACCGCAGACCACTCGCGACAGTTCGCAGTGAGTACATGTGCGCATATTCAAGGTTTTTCTTGATTACCAGAATGATGCACATTCTTCTAGCCAAAATAGCGCCAACCGGACTACGAGTCGGGGTCAACCACAGAAGCTTTGGCTTCCATTGAACATCAATCAAAACTCACTGTAAGAGCGACACAGGTCCTGGCAATGTTACGAATGTGTCAGTCACGGTCTTGGTTGGCAGAGCGAATGGCAAGCGGCTCATAACCTTGGCAGTAGCTTGAAAGTTGTACGTCGTTGCATAGCTTACGTCGTGCATTTGGAAATTGAAGCCGTAAGTCAGATTGTCGAGCGGGTATGATGAGTTGACTAGCAAGAAAGACGACCTATAGAGGCAAAAAGAGCTGGTCTCACAATTTGACCTTGTTAGCATGGAACGATACGAAGGTATGGTAGCGAAAAACTGCTTGGGCAACACGAGTCGGCAAATTAAATTAAGGCGATGCAAAGTTTTGTGCTTCTTTCGACACGTAAATGAAACCATGCCGCCACAGCCTTTGGCAGTCGGTGATGCCATGGTGCAAACACCACTCACATTCCGCCAGGGGCGTATCGAGGTTAGATGGCGCCCGGAGCAATAAGCAAGTTTGGCGCCCCCATGTTCGGACCTAAGGTCTTTTGGGAATAAATTTACCGTACTGAAGAAAATTCTTGCGACATTGTTGGGACTTTTCGGCGACTCCCTTCGGTGCCCGGGGCATTGTTCCTCTTTTACCCCCTTCGCTACGTCGCTGCATCACGCGACTCCTGACGGAACTGATGGCATATACGTTCGTACGGTTCTGATATTAGGTAACTCACGTCGTGGGCGTCCCGCACGTAAGCTGAAATAAGAATGAGGCTTCAATCACTTCGAAAGGCAGTAGACTGAATTGCTCGAACGTGACGCGGACGTTGATCGTTTGACCGCTTTGAGCCAACGCCATGCCAAACGGAATGAGGTACTTCTGCGACTTGCCTTGACAAGACAACGCGTCGTAATGGGTGTGGATCCAGAACATTCCTTTGAAAATTCGATCGTTGAAAACGTTATCTGGCGTTTCAGGTGCCTGTTCCCAGCAGGCAAACTGCAAATTCAGCACTTCTTCGGCGGAGAGAACTAACGAAGAACCGAAAAAATTTCCAACCATCCCGGCGAAACGAGCATCGAACGCAGGTTCCGCTTCGTTGCTGTCGGCTGCGTTCAAAGGCTGGACAAGCTCGCTTTTACCGTCAGCGAAATGAAGATTGGGCGAAAATGCTGAGCTAGTCCCAAAGACTACATGCCCATTAAATCCATTCAAGCTGCACTCGGACAGACCATCAGTCTTGGCCAATATGGCGCCATCGACGTATAAAACACAGCGAGCAAAATCCGCATCTAAGTCTTTGTAGTTGACGACAAGACAGATGTGATGCCAGTCACCATCGAGAATTGCAGTATAATTGAAAAGCGCAAACGAACCTTTGGAGGAAATCAGTATTCCAGTGTCTCTATTTGAACTCTCTAGCACAGCCAGGTGAGGTTTTAAGCCGTCTTCAGCCAAATAGAGCAAAGTCCCAAATTGCGTCGGTCTTACCCACATGCAGATTGTGTTGAATTTGTTGTTACATACGGAGATTAAAGCCGGGTACGAATTGGGCATAAACTCGGCAAAAGCCGATACCAAAGGCAGCAGATGACCGCTCTGCGACGTACTGCCTTGGGTCGTTGCCATGCACACTGTCGTCAAGGACTGGGAAGATGAGGTCACTTCCGCCATGCAAGTCTCTCCTTCACTTCGACCTTCGCCAAAATCTTTTCTAAAGAAATGTGTTATTATCGTTAAGTTTGCAAACGTATTGGCAAACATAGTTCGCTTGCGAAACGTCTAATCATTGAGTTGGCTACAACGCAATAGGATGTCACTGAGAAGCAGTCAACCTGTGAACAGAATGCAGTGATTTTACACGCGTGTGGTACTCTTTAAAACTTTTTGTAAATAAGGTCTGGCTCAGCAATTGCATGTATCGTTTCTCTTTTTTTGTAAAGCAAAAGTGATTACTGGATACCTGTGCTGGATAGTGTGATTGTTTCTCAAAATACATTAGTTTGACGATTTTGCTAAATCTCCACTACAAAAATCACATAATATGATAATACTGACAAAACTTACAGAAAATCCAAGTGATTTTACAGTTGCTAAGCATAAATTAAGAGTTGGGCACCAGTGGCGGAAGTAAAAAATTTTGTAGAACTTTCACAGATTTATTAGCGTGTGACACGTTACTAACCCACCAATTTTTTTAATATTGCGAGTTAAATCTAAGAAATATTTTATTCATGACTAGATCAGATAAAACTCGTGGTGGTGCAAAGCAAAAAAAGAAAAAACTTGATTGAAAGTTTGAAACTTAATGCATATTTGAAATCTGATGCACAATTTCATGACGGTTTACTCAAATCTGCAATCGCGTTGCACACATATGTCACGCGAATTTGTAATGAGGTTTCAATTTCCTTCACATAAGATATTGGCATAAAACTATCTTAAAATCGCAGGATCAACGAATTCAACGACTGTTGCTTTTATAACAAGATCTCAACTTCTTCATCAAAGTGTATTTGAAAGTATCTTGCTGTGATGGCCAAAGGATTTAACTTCCAATGCTTTCAGAAAATGTCACGCGATATTTTTCAGAGCACAGAACTTGTAAGAAATTCTCCCAGCAATTTTGAAAAAATTATGTTTACTCAATGCAGTTCCAAGTTCTCATTCCGGTAGCCATATCCCTCCAGCAGCAATCTAACTTTGTTTTTGTTGCACTTTATGTCAGCGTCGGCAACGTTTTGGCACTGCGGACCGGTTTACGCCTGGCATTATTTTGCGGATCGTCCCTCAAGAAAATAACGAATGTTTGGTACTTGGAAATTTATTAATCACTGAAAAAGTAATTGATATTTTTGCACTACACTAACGGTCCAAACAGTTTAAGAATCGTGGAGTCTAGCCTTAGGCCGGCATATATGACGAGCATGAGCGTCGGAAGAATTTTTTCCAGAGGGGGCACTAGGAGACTTTCCTAAATTTTTCCATGGGGGGTCCAGAAGTGGTGAAATTTGTTTTTTCCCACTCGAAACTGAGAAAAAAAAACTTTTTTCTGAAAATTTCAAAATCCAGGGGGGCAAGACCTCGCTGAGCCTTTCGGAGGCCCATGATGGCGAGTTTATCAAAAGAATTCGCAATTTTTGAAGCAATGTAGTCTTGGTTTTGCGCGGCTCGGTAAGAAAATCCTCAGGGACGGACACCGGGCCGCGGACCTATGGTTGCCGATCACTGCTTTATTGTGTGAGGCTGATTCTGGTGGAACCGGGTTGCTTGGTATATGCGTCTTTGTTTTAGGTGGAGTTTTGATGGCACTTTATGACAATAGCGGTCTTGTAGCGCCACGACTGAGATTCTACAAAGTCCGGTATCATATGACTTGCGTTTTCCCTCACGCACGGTATGGTCCACTTGGCTCTTTTGCACTCCGCGCGCCTGGCAAGAGGGCTACTGCAGGTTGTGGTGAAACCTGACTTGAAAAGCTTGGAGCCTTGAACGTAGGCGTTCTTTGGAGCTGACTCGTGTGTGGCAAGTGGCTTGGTATTCTGGAAGCGCACGGAAAGATTGGCAAACTGGCTTCATCACACACAAGAAAGGATACAGGAGAGGAGAATGCACTACTGCGGCATCTCTCTCCTCACCCTCCCTGGTATACCAAATGCCTTGAAACAAGATGCCTCGCAATAATTGAGCCAAAGTTGGAAGATACTCAGAGAAGTTTTCCTTTTGGCCGAAGCACTACAGACTAAATTTTCACTCCCAAAAAAATTTTCGAGAAATTTTGGGAGTGTGCCAAAATGTATTCTCATGTTTTGTTGACCTTGATAAAGCATACAAATAGGTCCCTCGAGAAAACCGCTGGAGAGTGTTGCGTACTGTGTTGATGGCCGACTCTTACTGACCGTCACGTCACTGTATTCCTGCCCAGATGTTTGTTGTCAAGTCGGTGGTGTTCAATCACAACCGTTCACCATCAGCGTTGGACTCCGACAAGGGTGTGTGGTGTCACACACTTCCTTTCATAGACTATGTGAATTGCATAGACAATCACATCCGACTCGACGAGTATGTCACTGTTGACTGGAAGCTTTAGAATCAACTTCTTTTGTGGACAATTTGGTGCTGCTTGCTTCTTCTGAATAAGATTGTCAAAATGCTTTCAGTATTTTTCAGCTGCATGGGACCAAACTGCAACATAATTTAGCACTGAAACGAGTGAGGTATTACGTCTCTCCAGAAACCCAAGTCAATGTATGCTGCAAAGAATTGCAGCAAGTGGAAAACTTCAAGTACCTTGGCAATGCAGTTGTACGCATTGGTAATGTAATGTAAATGCAGTTGTTCGTGTGCTTTATATCTCTATGGCAATTGTTCTCAACCTGGGGTTCGCAAAGACCCAGGGGTTCACCGGAAGATTTCCAGGGTACTTGGATGGCAGTTGAGCTTTCATGTATTGCTATTTTTAATACCCTATACTAGAGTAAAATACGTGCCTTCATACTTATGTTCAGTATAAAGTGTTTGAAATAAATACTTTTGTTAATATCCTTTGTCATACCGTATAAAATTGTTAGTTACTGTCAGTCAATACATAACCACTTAATTTAGTGTCAGCTTACTGGGGGTTCGGGTTGATTGTTTCATGACTCGGGGTACTCCACAGGAAAAGGTTGAGAACCCCTGCTCTATAGTGGCAAAACAAGAGATTTCAAACAGAGCGAAGTTTTCAGCTTTAAATCGGTCTTTGTTCCGATCCTCACCTATGGTCCCAATTTTGGGTAAAGACTGAAAGAATGATATCTAAAGTACAAGAAGCAGAGATGGCATTTTTTTCGAAGCGTTCACGGTGTGACACTTCGCGACAATACCAGGGTTGCCAGATGGCCAGTATTTCACAGGCCTGGCCGGTATTTTACTGATTTTCAAAATACCGGCCGTTTACCCACAGAAGCGGGTAAACGGCCGGTATTTTGAAAATCAATGCCTGAAGCCGGTATTTTGAAAATACATAATTTGCTGTAACTTTAAAAAGAACAAACGCAGAATTTCTGAATTTATAATGACTCTAGTAGTTAATCTTGTCAGGACACTTCCTTCAGCGAAGTTTATTTGCTGCTGTTGACGCAATCCTTGGTGCGATTTTTACGTCACATACACACCGAAATACGGGAAGATTATTGTAGCTTTAACCACGTTTTTTTTAATGAAAATGTTAGGAACCCGGTTTGGATCTGTAGGGATCCGGTTTCTCTGAGTCTAGGGACCCGATTTTCTCTGATTTTAGGGACCCGATGATGATTTTCTCTGATTCTAGGGACCCGAATCGGGTCACTGAAACGCCTTAAGATAAACCCTGGCTTTAACAATACTGATTGTCTCTCTGTTTTCCCTGTGCCGCTGACGAATTATGACGAGGCTTAGATCTGGCACTGTTGACAGAATGGCCCCGGTATTTTTACAAAACGCATCTGGCAACCCTACACAATACGCGCAGCTCAGGTACACATAAAGCCCTGGATGTAGAGAAGCTCCATGCAATCGACATATCTCAACTATGGTTGTTCCGCCACGTGACCAGAATGGCCCAGGAGAGATTGGCGAGGCACGTCCTGCTGGCTGCACCTACAGTGGCGATTCTAGAATGAAAAAACTGGGGGGGGGCACTGCGGGGCCAAGGAAAAAAGCATACGGGCCAACAAAAATATCTCTCCTGCATGGTGATTTTCCGATGTTTTGAAGATTAATTTGCTATGAATGACCCCATCAAACCCAACATAGGCTTGTGAATATCGTCAGAACCATCGCCAGAGAGTCTTCAAATCGTTTAAAGTTTTGCTGGCTGAAAGTTGTCTGCTGTATATGTCGATCAAACAAACTTGAACGTGAAATTCAGCACAAAACTGGGGGGACCTAGCAGGGGCCAGCCAAAATCTAGGGAGCCATGCCCCACCCAGTCCCCTTAGAACCGCCACTGTGCGTCTACAGAAAAGCAGGGCAACTCAGAAGTGGAAAAACAACTCAGAAGTCAACCAGAGACCAGGTGGCGTGATTACATCCCTGACTTGGCTTGGTCCCGTTTTGATGTGGAGCCAGCAGAACTGTCTGAGATTTCTGAAACAGGGAGGTTTTTTGAGTCCTCCTAAGAGCTGCTGCCCCTGCGATCCTTCCCAGAAAGAAAGCGGGCATAAAAATGAACGAATAAATGAACAAGTGCAGTTTTTTCGTTATGCTTGGTGGTTGTAGTTTATAGATACTTTCATCTGAAGGTTGTCAAACAACGTTTGAAGTTTTTATAATTTTACTCCATCACTAGTTCACGCAATTACCAAAGAATAAAAGTTTTTACCTCGGAGCCAGGCTCTGTTTGTCTGACACGAAACAACCAACCAGAGGTAAAATAGAAGGGCACGTGACCGATTGAACATCATTTCCTGTGGTTGTGACAGTTCTTGTGTAAAGAGAAAATGGTCTCGTGTCACGGCAAGTCAAGTTGCCTACAAACAAGCGAAAAGCTGAAAGAAACGTTTTCATGGACTAAACGCAGTTACACTTAAAGCAGCTATGTCCAACCCAAATGGCTTACTGAGCCAAACATTATGTCACTTTCTTAACCAGGGCCGCACATTGAATGACATATTAATAAGGGCCGCACAGTGAATGGCTTACTTTGATCTTAGCAAACCAAATTTACCCTAAACCAATGTACTGAAAGCGTTCGAATCCTGACTGCAGTGGCAACAGACATGATAAAGTGGCACTGAAGACCATCTGCATCAAAAATGTCAAACTCAAGATTGTCAAAATAAGGACAGGTTGACAGTACATAGGATACTTCAACTACAGCGAAAACGTAAACTGAGCCGCACAAAACCTTCGACTGGGCCACATGCGGCCCACGGGCAGCGGGTTGGACATAGTTGGTTTAAAGTGAATATATATTTTTCATTGCTTCAAGTTGGGTAATTTCTAATAGAAAGGTAACTTTCTTTTTTTGGTGGTTGCGTTGTATTGCCCATCATTTTTGGTGATTGCGTTGTATCGCCCATCATTTTTGGTGGTTGCGTTGTATTGCCCATCATTTTTGGTGGTTGCGTTGTATTGCCCATCGTTTTTTGGTGGTTGCGTCGTATTGCCCATCATTTTTGGTGGTTGCGTTGTATTGCCCATCATTTTTTGGTGGTTGCGTTGTATGCCCATCATTTTTGGTGGTTGCGTTGTATTGCCCATCATTTTTGGTGGTTGCGTTGTATTGCCCATCATTTTTTGGTGGTTGCGTTGTCTTGCCCATCATTTTTGGTGGTTGCGTTGTATCGCCCATCATTTTTTGGTAGTTGCGTTGTATTGCCCATCATTTTTGGTGGTTGCGTTGTATTGCCCATCATTTTAGAAGAGGTGTTGCGCAACGTTAAAAGTTTTTGCGGAAGCATCACATGATGCTTCTAGTAAATAGTAAATAAAACAAAAATAAAGTATATGAATAAATAGGTAAAAGGGATGGGAGAGATTCCGTACAGTGACGGATCCAGACCAGGCATTTGGGGGGCAGTCAAAAAGGGGCGCCAATCAGTCGTCACTTGTTTAAACACCCCAGCTTCTCTGTGACACTCGTTGGGTGTCACACAACAGTTGTTACCTTTTATAGGCCAAGAAAATGGCTATTTTTGTAGGTTGAACTATGTGATCTTTCAGGGAATCACTACAGTTTAAAATCGCCTTGTATCATTAATTCACAAAAAGTTTGAAGCGGTCCGAAACGATAGGTCCCATTGTTCATAACCTACACATTACTGAGAACCCTGTGGGTGTTCGCAGCAATCCTTTATTTCTTCAATAAGTGTTTGAAAGATATACATTAAAATCAGTGGTCCCCAGCCCTTTTGTAACCGCGCAGCGGTCAACGCTTGACGATTTTACCGGGGCTTGGTAGTACTCTCACAACAGTGTTTCCATTGGAAGAATCGACCAATCACATGCCCAGAAAGCGAGTGGTGTCACCACCAGCATAGGCGTACGGGAAGGCATTTTACTGGGGGGGCGGAAAAAATTTGCCCTGAAACTAACAATTTGCCCTAAAAATAGACAACTTGCCCTGAAACTAAC
>JGI24158J21664_10009161_pt1 | contig 13207 bp, 10 predicted proteins | sample Ectturendosymbi3_FD_21664 | JGI IMG/M metagenome (IMG submission 21664) | reverse complement strand
TTAAAATTGGATCACGTCATGCAAGTGGTTGTCCGGACAGTTAATTTCATCCGAACCATCACCGTCAGTTTGACAGCCTTCTCAGTAATAAGGCGTTACATGGGGAAATCGAAAACTTTATGTGCTAATAATCATTTTCTGATAAGCTTGAACTTTATTCATTAAAGTTATGAAAACAGTTGGAAGTTGTCAACACTTATAACCAGGGTGTTATACAGTGATTACATTGGTCAGGCCCGCTTGAGATTAAATTTGCCTGAATTGGCCCCTGAACTGAAACGAGTTTGACACCCCTGCCATAAACATATGAAACTAGTCAAGCCATTCACACCACGTTATTGCCAGTGGCGATTCTAGAATGAAAAAACTGGAAGGGCCACTGCAGGGCCAAGGAAAAAAGTAGGGGTCCAACATAAATGTCTCTACTACATGGTGATTTTTCGGTGTAACGACGATTGATATGCTATGATTAAACCAATCAACCCCAACATAGGCTTGTGAATATCGTCGAAACCGCCGCCAGAGAGTCTTCAAATCGTTTAAAATTTTGCTGGCTGAAAGTTATCTGCAGTATATATCAATTAAACGAACTTGAACGTGAAATTAAGCAAAAAACTGGGGCGCCAAGGCCCACACAGGCCCCCCTTAGAGCCGCCACTGGTTATTGCGTGTTCCGTCAGAAAAGGTTTTTGATCAGTAGATTTGTAGAACGAAAGTGCAGAAAGCGAGATTGCAATGTTTGGCTAGAGCGATGCCAAAATCTGTAATGCTATCAGGAGCTAAAAATGGCAAAGTTTTTCAGGACAAAAGCGCAAGAATCTGGCAGTGTTAGCTAAAACGCCGCGACTGAAACGTTTTTTTTTTCGAGCACAGCTTTTAAGCAGCAACGCTAAACCAGTCGCGTAAACCAGAGCACTTGAAAATGTAGGTTAAAATCACGACATAAGTTTCGAAGCACTTTCCACACTCAGACTGGCTGGCCATCTTGACATGTTATTTTTAATGTGTTTTTATGTGTAATCTCTGGTTTCTGCTTATTGTTCGGATGAATGTTGTTCCTTGCCGAGTCACTCTAGCCTGCGGAAATATTTTTTCTTAGTAAGAATACACTGTAGGCTAGTGTTTATATCATAAACTCTCTTCTCGCAGCTAACTGCATGTGCAGTTGAGCACCGTATTTATTCGATTGTAAGCACAAACGGAATTTTGTTGCAAAATGTGAGGGGGCAGCTTGGTGTGAAACCAATACATTACGAAACCTAAAGAGAAAAATGTGGGGGAAATGGCATATTATATTCCCACTGTCTGAAATAGTGGGGGGACGGGAGGGATTATGAACAGAAAGCAGTTGTAGAGGTGTAAGCATCATTCAATACGGGTAACGCACGAGTACGCGAACGGATCTCAGAGGCTTAGGTAACCTATGTTCAAGTGCGGTTTACAACCAAGGGCAGCTTACGTTAATTTTTAACACCATTTCGTCCGGCTTACAGTCAAAGGCGGCTAACAATCGAGTTAACACGGCAGACACATAATCGACTACTGGAAAAAGCAAACGAGAACGTTGCGAATCAGCGAAAACGTAAATTTTACAAATGATGACGTCATGAAATACGTCATAGGGGCCTCCCATTGAAAATTGCCCCGGGCCCCCCTACCCTTTAATCCGGCTCTGGATGTCAGCATCGCGTACCGCCTTTGTTCCACAAAACATATTTTCATCAATTCAACCAAGGCAGAGTAGTCATGTCATCGCAGACCAACCCACACGCCAACGTCATCGCTATGAAGAGATCAGAGAGCGCAGTAGAAAGTAACCAGCACCTGCTGAGCAACTCAAAACTGCAGCACTGAACACATTACTGAGAATGCTGCCGCGACCATCACAAAACGAACGGCTGTGGTGAGCCAAAATCTCGTTGTTAGGCCAAAATGATTTTCCTGAAGCCGGACACCGACAAGAAATTGCGTCAACTTTACGTAAATACAACGTAAAATCCGCATAATTTTGGTTAAACAGAGCTTTGAGTCAGAATCTCAGCTAAACCGTAGTTAAACAGTTTTCCCCGTTAACACGCAGTATCGCTTTTNGCTGAATATCTTTGGGGGCAGCAACTCAAAGCTTGGCGAATTTTNAATGAGGAAAGCGTAAAAATGCGACCAGCAAAAACGCGANTTCATTGTTAACAATGTGCTGTGCAGTTGTAAGAAATGCGCCCGGGTGCTTGCGCAGCTGATGAAAAACAAAACATCGTTATAATTTTTCTTTATTTCAAATATACAAACCAATCACAAACTTACCCGAGCCGCTTGCATAAAAACAGTATGTGCTAAGTTTTACCCCAGCCATTTTTACTTTTTGAACCCGTGTTTATGAACTTGTTTTAGGAGTCCGACTGTGTAACGTATGTTACGTAAACTGCGTTTAAATAAATTGTTTCAGAAAGAGAAGTTGATAACCTTGATATTCTTTGTAGGCAACTCTACTTCGTAACGTATTCATTCTTGTTCAGAGAATTTGACAACTTTGCCTAAGCCCACTAACGAACGCACGAACAGGAGTCGCGACGCCAGTAAAGTCTCATGATGCCGTATTTATTCGAGTGTAAGTCGAGGCCTTAAAGATTTTTCTTCGTCATTTCGCGCGGCTTACTTTTTTTTCTTTACCTTATAGAAACTTTAGTGTCTAGATGCGGCTTAGTCTCCTCCTTGGTTACATTTTGTCGACCAAGACTCCCTTTTCGCATTCTCATCTCTTTAACATCATGTGCACACTCCGTCGCAGGAGGAATTATGATGAACAGAAAGCAGTTGTGGTGGAAGCATCGTTACCAGCGTTGCCAATGAAACGCGAAACAAGCTAGTACGCGAAAATATCTCAAAGGCTTAGGTGACCTATAGTATGTTCAAGTGCGACTTACTTTTATTTTTTAGCATCATTTCGTGCGGCTTGCAATCGAATAAATACGCTAAATTGCGCATATACGTACCGCGCCCGTGCAAAGCCGGAATTCCATTCGCGAAAGGTACAAATAGTGCAGGAATTAAGTTTAAATTTTATCAGCAAAGTTTGAATTTGTACTCTACAGGATTGGACTTCGGAACAACTTGCACTTATTTGAATAACTTTGTAGAAGAGACGACGAAACCCTGAAGGCAACTTTTACGTCATAGTAATAAAGAATAAAATTTTTGCGAACTGAAGCAGTTGTCAAAACCTTAAAGGTTATGGTGCGCGAAGAAGATTTTGTACGTTCCCAAATCTTCCATATTTGAAAGAACGTAACACTGAAGAAGAGCGGTTCGCAGCAATGCGGCAGCGTGCTTCGCTTTTCAAAACAGCTTTTCTATTGTCGCGTCTGTCCAGTGCAAGCGCTTCAGTACGTGCTTGCAACGCTGAGCAAGCGCGTTAATCTCCGGGCAGGTCAGCATCAACGTCCGCGCATCGTCGAGCGTCATTCTGTTCAAGCCCGCGAAGCCGTTTGGTTCATAGTCCGATTCATCAGCTACAACATAAAAAAAAGCACGACTGATGTCTGAAACATCCTGCATCTCCGTTCAGGCGTACAGAACCACGACATACCAGCGTCACCTAACGGTGCGTCTGATGGACTGCGATTCAAGTCGGCACTGCGGGTATGTTCTACGTCAATGGACATTGACGTGATGCCGCCAGACACGCTGTTCGGCAGACCATTGGATCCGCTCTTGAGTTCGTGATGTATTTTCATACATAGAAAGTCTTCAGTTATATGATCAGCTTCTAACTGTGAGATATCATCCAAAATGCACTGCGCATCCATAACTACATCATCTGTGATAGGGCAGCCTTCGTACGAGGAGTGATAGGCCATGACAGCTCTGGAATTAAACTCGTATAAAATTGTCCGTAAAAAACACAAGGTAGTCCAACGCAAGCATTGGATCACAAGCAGGCATTGTACCTTTTCGCCTGCATTGTTTTTTTTTCAAATTTCGATTTTGACTGCATCGCTTGTTATCCTTTTTCACATGGCCTTTTCATTCACTGATCTCAGTTGTATATGTAGAGAGCAAGCATCACAGTCGTGAAATACAGCTATGAGTTGACATTGTACGACTGCCCAATGAAGCAAAACAATGCCAGTTAAAAAAATGACTCAAACTACGCGAATGTATTTTCAAAATCACTATATTATAGCTCTTGCAGTGGCGTAGCAAGGGGGGATGCTGGGGGCCCCGGGCGGAGCCTTCTGGGGGGCGGCAAATTGTTGAATATAAATTTGTTTTCAAAAGTAGTTTTAACTTTTTTCAGTTTTTGTACGTAGAATCGGTAACCTAAAAACTTGGAAATGTGGTTGCGGAGTGAGCAAATAGATAAAATTATTACTCAAAAACCTGCACCAAAACCAGGATGGTAAACTACCTCAATGTTTGTCTTGAAATCAGGGATTTTAACATACTTACTTGAGGAAATTGCCCCACCCCCTTCTCAGCATGGGTGTCCGCAGGGGCGGTAAGACCTGCATCGGGTTCCCATCTGAAAATTGGGACCAAGACTCTATAAAACCTGTAGCCAACAGCTTAATTCCGATTAATTTATTTAAATCTTGCATTGACAGTTTATTTGCCTTGTATGGCACTCACACTGCACAAGAGGCAGGTTCACTGTTCTGGAGTTACGCAAATATGAGCTTGCAGTTTACTCAAGCCCGCACATTTGCCTGCAGAGGCAGGTTGCGAAACTTGCGAGCAGATTGTTCTACCGTCAGTCTTTATTGCGTAACAATAAAATAGCAACAAACCTTCAAAGGTTCAAAGCTGGAATAGTAGGCATTTCGCCGCATGTGACTGTTAACGCAGACATCTTGGCATGTATTGCAGCGAGACAGTGATTGCTGATAGCGGTAACCCACATATTTTTATACTGTGTGAAAAGAAGCGTTAGTAAATTTGTAGCAATGCTTCCGCAAGTTTGAAAAGTCCATTGTTAGTGCAGTGGCGTAGCCAGCCCAAAATTTCTGGGGGTGCCAAAGTGTATGATTCTAGGCAAATAACACTATTTTATTTGGAAAAACGCCTCTCTAAGTACAAAATGACTATATTTTCCAAATACTTGGGGGGCCATGGCCCCTTTGACCCCCCATGGCTACGCCTATGTGTTAGTGTGACCAATGCGCCTGAGTGAATAGCTTAATTTAACTGCGCTTATGGAGGTTTCTTTTTACACAGTTCAAAACTCCGTGGCTTGTTAGAATACATATATATACATTTTAATCGTTAAGACTCAGTTCTGACTCCTGAGTGAGCACCGAGTGCAAAGCTATATTTGCTGTGGCGAATTTTCATAACTCGTCTGCTCTATTTGTAAGCCTGCGTGGTGTTACAATTTTGGTACATTGTCCGACAATCGTGTCAATATAGACGTGTACTTCTCATTGATTGAAACAGTTTGGCGAGGGTGTCTAACTTTGTTTTTTCACTGCTAAGAGAGATCGCTACCCTTAGTGCTTGGCGAATAGTTAAAACGTAGCTTTGATTGGGGATGTCGGGCGAACGCTTGTCCAGTTAAAAATGATAAGCATTCATCGTGAAAAAATCAGCAAATACGAGCAAGGTTTTATTGAAAGGGTGATTGATCGCTTTAAACGAGATCCCAGACGTTTGCAACTCGTCTTGTTTCTAAGTGCCTCCCGAGTTGTGGCCCTAATTGTGTTGACAGCTTTTATTACAAGGGACTTTAACCGAAAGAATTGCACAAGCTAGCAATGGTTGTACCGAATAAAGTTGTTCAGTGCGATTACCATTGAACGTAGTAGCGTTGTAATCACTGCTGAGCAATAAAATTGTGGATGTTCCATTTTTAAGAATTGGTAATACACTTTTTGAAATAGATGTTTATTGGTCTCGGACGAAGGTAAAGAATAACACTATGCACGCGTATTTAGAAACCCAACCCAACGATCAGGCCAAGTTTGTATGTCGCGATGGAGGCCCCAAGCCAACGCTTCTCAAATAGAGCTGGTTTTACCTAAGCCTATTTGACAAATGTCATCTAAATGGGTCGGCATCTTAAGACGCGCCGGACTAGTGGCGATGGAGTTAACGTTTGAACCATTTCATGTATTCTAAGGGAAATTAAACCATTGCTTACGTCAAGTTAACAATGAATCATTTTTGTATTACTGAGTTTTATTGTTAACTTTATCATAACGGCCTACTATAGGCAGTGTATATAGATAGTTTTAGGTAAAGGAGATATTACATAACATACAAACACATATAAATGTTTACATCTGTAGAGTAGGTATCCCGCCATCACATCTTCAATTGGGCACCGCAAAAACACATTTTCGTGTCTTTTTGATCCTCTAAAATGATAAATATTGAATGCTAAGTGGTGCGGCATACCCCAGACTGAAAACCAACAGGGAAGAAAATTCAACAAAATATGATGGATCCATAGGTGCACATGTAAAGGAAGAAAAAACAGCGAGAGTATTCGTAAATGATGAAAAACGTAGCGAACAAGCAGAAAAAACAAGACCCATAATCGAGAAAGAAAAACGAGACCTACTGTATTTCATTCTGTGAGTGTTTGTTTCAAGGTGTTTTAAAGGATGAACATAATCTTCTTTCATTTTCAATTTCTGTAGTCAAATTTGAAGGGTGGAAAGGACGGTACTTTTATGGCCCTGGGCAGCACCTAGCCTTGCTACGCCACTGAGTTCTTGTATCTAATTTTTTACAAAACACTCTTTCCATGAGAGTAAACACTATCTGGTTGCACTACATACTTCGGCATTTGCAGGAGTTCTGATGTTAATCAAATTTTTAAATGGGAAAAAGATTTCAAACTGTTGTATGCAGTTAGACATACCTAATTCAAAAAGTCAAATGTATCATCTGTGGTATCTAATGGGACAGCCCAAAAATAGGATTACCAACATACCACACCTATAAAGCAAATTTAACAACCAACTAAAATCGAGTACGTTAGAATCCCCTTAATTTGTGACGTTAAGAAGCAGGATAAAATTCCTTCTTTGAATCCTTGTTTAAAGCCATTCTGGATTGTTGCATCCTGGCCAGAAGTTGCTCCTGACACATATCCATCCTAAAAGTAAAGTTCTGTCATAAAACTAACTAATTTTGAAATACAACCCTCCAAACAGAAGTATGAAATGAAAAGTTTAACAGCATTTGTTTGATGTGAAAAGATGTATATACTAGTATCCAATATTTTCCTGATCAACAAAAATCTTCTGATGAACAAAACAAAAAGCCACATGCATGCAAGTACCCACACACACATATAGACATGAAAACAATATCAGAATGATCAGCATTGCAACATTTGAGAAATTCACAGCTCCAAAATCTAAAGCATTCACAGGTGAATATGCTATGGTGAAACACTATCTGCGGGCATACAAAAATTTCAGAATAAAATAAAAAGCATAAACAGTAGATTGATTGTTGTCATAGCAACATTCTTCAAGAACTCATGAAGCCAATTAAAAAACTCGTCAAAACATAGCTTATTTAACACGTCTGTGGATCATACAACGTAAGTTGAATTGTACATGACACATGTAGATGTAACCTACAGTTCATGCAAATTTTTTCAAAAATTGCTTGAAAGGTTTTGACACATAAATCATTACCTTTAATCTTGCGTCACTAATCTTTTTCCACTCTTGACATATAACCTCCATCTCTGTTGCATCTTCATCAAATACATCATCATCCATTTTGAATCATGAACTCTAAAACCGTTGCTCAGCAGCTACATTACATTAAAGCACATTTTCTATCAGATGGCCCATTATTACCTACAAATATGATTTGTTTGTTATGAAATGTTGAAGCCTTCATGGCAGCTTTTTTNTGCAGAGTATCAATTTCTATGCATTCCAGTGATTTCCAAAGCTGGTAGGTAATGACACCATCCGAATTGCAATTTTTCATTCTTTAAAATTCAGAACAACTTTAACAATGTGGAGTACACATTTGGAATTTTTAAAAATCTGATCAAATTTTAGTAATGCGAGGGAAAAACATCAGCATATTTTAATGAAGTGAGGGGCAGTCTGATAAGATCAGAATAATACTGTGAGATTTAGAAACTGAAAGATGCTTCTATTTCAGTTTTACTTGATATGTCAAATTGCATCCGTTTTTACTAAACACTTGAACAAAGCTCAGTGTGAAACTAGGTAGCATTGGACATTAAGAATGCACATTGCATAAAAATCAAAATATTTTATAGTATGTGGCCAGTAGAATGTCATGGGCTCACATTTTTATGACCCTGACCAAAAATAACAATTCCATAACACACCCATACCCATAACCCCTCCTAAATTTTGGCCTGTATCCAGCCCAGCCCATAAACAAGAGAGCGTTTTGCCTCATGACATAAACGCACTGTTGGAGTTATTTTGCCTTGAGCCAGACACAATTGGTTGAAATTGTCACATATGTTTGGATCGCATGACCTGCTTAATTCACCGTGACATCTATAATTATAGATGTCAGCCATTATAATGGCTCAGTCCGATAGAATAGAGTTGTCAGTTCGTTGCCCTTACACTAATCAATTGCCAACATATCAAATAATTTCTAAAACATTTTAGGCTACATGCTAGAGTCCTGCACAGGGCAAGTCAACCCACACGGGTTATGGGTACCCGCATTTGCAGGGAGGGTGCGGGAACCCCCACTGCTATGTGTGTGGGTTGAACTTGCTGTGGGGCAGTAGTGGGTTGTGCTTGGTGCAAGGTGGGCTGAGAATTCTTTGTGCGGGTAACTGAGTGTTGAGCCAAAGCACATGAACTTAATCAGCTCAAAAATCGCAAAACACGTGGAGGTACTGAAGTTGTTTGCCAGCATTGTACTTAGGACAGTAGGCCTGCAGCCATTATTACATTATGATGTAACAACCCATTGTTGCAAAACATCAGCTCAGGCTCTTGCCCTGTGGTGGACAAGCGACCATTTTCCAATGCTACCATTGTATTTGGTGAGAAATAATTCAGTCTAGCAGCCCCTCTAAATGGATATGACAATGCTTAACGCACAGCTAGTCACAACTGGACTGAAATGTGTTTTTTATTATCTCAAATCTGTTGACTGTGAAAGATCAGATCTGTGGAAAAGTTTTGGTTTGGTTACCAATGAAAGAATGACAGGCTTGATTTTGCTGCTTGTTAGACCTCTCTTGAGGCATTATGAGTAAAAAGCGTGTACATGAAAAAGAAGAATGATATGTTTGCAAGGCACCTTCTCGCGGTACGCCAACAGCTACCAGAATCCCTCCAGCAGTTCCTCCAAGCCTGAATGCCTGCCTTTTGTGGCCGTCTCTGTTGTCAGGTTACTACAATTTAATTCACTGACTTGGAATGGATCGACTGTTGAAACTGAAGGCTTTAGAAGTGCTTCCCTCAGACGCCGAAGCTCCCTCGAATTTTAAATACTAGCGTGCTACGTTCGAAACATTCATAGAAGTTGTGGCATGTCAGCATCGTACTGGTCCACATGTGGAGATAAATAAGCGAGGCCTGCTGGTTAACCTTTCGTCGCCTACCATTTATTCCTATATCAAGGATAGGCTTACTTACGAAAAGGCCTTGACAGTATTAAAAAGCGTGTACATCAAAAAGAAGTTTGATGTGTTTGCAACGCACCTTTCTCACTGTATGCAAGCAGCTACTAGGAGAATCCCTCCAGCAGTTCCTCCAAGCCTGAATGCCTGCCTTTTGTGGCCGCATCTGTTGTCAGCTTACTACAATTTGTGCAACTTTTTTACAGCTTCTTTTTTACAGCTTCCAACAACTTCTGAAACACACAGAACATATGCAGTACAATGTTTTAAGCTGGTTGCAGGAATTATATATTGCAACTATTTTCGTTTTTACATGCAACTTTTATCCAGGTTTTCCAACCTGTCTTCACCAAAAAAAACCCAGATCTTGTCCCTAAAAAGCCAGATAGCAGTTTTAAGGCATTAATACATAAAATATGCACAACCAAACACAAAACAGATGTTAAAACCCGTCAGAAACATCGATACAATACAATTCCACTTTTTAGAAGCATTTACTTTCCCCGCAATTACACTGTTGTACATTTGTTTCTTATCCATAAAATCGATCATTTTTAGGGCAACAGCAAAATCTTTTCAATATTTTATGCATGCTGTACGGTTATTGACCCTTTTCAGAAGAGATTTTTAATGAATATGCAGTTCAGACAATGTTTTTCCAGAACCAAGCCTTTCTGACTGAAAAAAGCCAGATTTAGTCTGGCTTTTTTTTATTTCCAAAAAAATCCAAAGGTGTTCAAAAAAAGCCAGAATTTCAAAATCTGGCTTCAAAAAAGCCAAAGTGGCAACCCTGCTTTTATCAAGTAGGCCAATTGTGCAAAATGTAAAAATGTTATTGAAAAAATGCTTTAGAACTATTTCAATATAGTTATGCTTTCTTTGATAACCAATTTGAACTGAATAGTGACCTAAAAGCAATTGCAGACATGACCTGGCCAAAAATCAGTCCAGAACTGTAGGCCAAACTGTCACATTGCCAAGCAACTTCATGCAGTGTGGAGCGAAGTTTCACCATGCTTCACAAACTGCTGGCAAATGATCACCACTTTTCGCAAGATAATGTTTGGAAATATTTAGCGTTATATGTAAATAAATCACTGTCGTTTAAAATGCTTGTGCATAAATGCAACTTCTGTTAAAAATAAAAGGCATATTTCTCACGATTTTATTGCAACAAAAATTTGCCCCAAGTTATGAGTTTTTGCTAGTTTTCAGACTGGTGCGGGTTTGAGACCGAAAAAGTGCGAGGTGGGCGCAGGTTGGGATGGTCTGCCAGGTGGGGTAGGTGCAGGTTAGAAGTGTGCGCATGCAGGCAAGATTTCTCCAACTCATGTGGGTGTGGGTTTAAATTTTGCGGGGAGGGAGCAGACAAAAAATTTCAACCCGCGCAAGACTCTGCTGTTTACCACTGCAACAATCCTGGGACTACTAGAGCTACTTTTTTTGCAAAAGTTCAACTTCTTTGGAAGCATTTTTTGAGACAGTAAAAGCAGTTAACACTGACACCCTTTAAGCCCAGTGTACACCACTTTTTGCTGAACTTTGCAACACCATATGTTGCTAGTCGATTGAGCTAGAGAGCAGTTCAAACTCTCTATGGAGTCGGGAACTCTTCTAGTTTAGATGTTTTTAAAAATTTAAGTTTTGGATTTCGAGTATTTTGTGGATGACATCGTGATTGGGATAGGTTTTCACATTTTTGTCTGAGGTTACCTGACCTTGGGAGCGAACCCAACAAGTCATTTTTTGATCCAACTTTTTTTGCAAACAAAGCTATAATTTGAGTCTTTACAGGGTTTGATCAGCTTTGTAGCATTTCTGGATCCAAAATTATGGTTGAAAAACTTAAATTTTGAAAAAAATAAAAAAGTTGCACAATAGGTTTGATTTGCCCTAATACGGCAAATTTTGGTCAGCCATAACTTAGCAGCAGATTGAGCTAGAGAGCTCAATCTGAAAGTCTTGTAAGTTTGAAACTTAAAAAAGTGCAGTTTTGGATTTCAGGTTTTTGTCAATGATGTCATACTTGGGAGGGGTTTGTGTTTTTTGTATGATGCCAATGGCATCATTGGCTAATCCAATGAGCCGATCTCATTGCCAGATGCATTCTGTCGAAATACCAGCCATTTTGTCAACTGTGACAAATCTAGGCTGCATTTGTAAGTGCATATTTGATGACACTGGATTTTCAAAAAACATTAAAAAAACACTTTTTTAACAATGCACTCATTTCATTCATGTTATTTTCTTCACAATTTCATGAAGCTTCCACAATGGTTGGTTTGAAAGCTTTTCAAACATTCCATAAACAAAACAGCATAGTCTATAGCCCTTTCTGAGCATAGTCTATGGCCCTATGCTAATCATTAGCAAACTGACCTTTTTTTCATTAAAAATGAAAAACGATAACTGTTTAATGAGAACCGAAGCTTTTTCTTAAAACTCTGAAAAATAATGCACTCGGTAAAATAATCCAATTTTACATGTAGGTTATATCAATTTCTAAAGTGAACATCTTTCTGCAATTTGATGGTATTTGCTTTTTTACGGTAGCATTACCTGTATGAACACCATATAGCATATTTAACAATTTTTGCATGCTACTATCACTTCAATTTATAACAAACAATTTCTAGCTCACCTGAAACTCTTCAAAAAATTTCTCACTACTTTCCGGACCACTAAGAATGGCTGAGAGATGACATCCCCGTTTATTCGTTGGCCCTTGCTTGACCCAGTTACAGTATGCTGACGAAATAATGTCTGTTCAATTCAGCTCACATGATTGTGAAAGATTCGCTAGGCTCTCTCTACAATGTCACTATCGTCCTGTCCATTTCTATGATTTTATTGTATTCTGCCTGCAATAGCATACGGTAGATCAGGAAACAACCCCACTGACGCCAGTTGCACATTTAATTGCCAAAAGAAATGCTCATACAGATCACATTTAAGACGACGAAAGATGCTAAGTATGACTAAACATAGCAAAAAGGAAAACGGACAGACAATGAGTGTTGTTAAATGAACCTGAAGAAACTGTCCTGACAAGATTCACTTCTAGAGTCATTATAATTTAAGACGTTCTGCGTCAGTTTTCAGTTTTTTGCAGTCACTGCAAATTATTTATTTTCAAACTACTGACTACAGGCATCAATTTTCAAATACTGGCCTCTTACCAACCTTTGTTATATTAGCACTAAAACACTGGCTAGGCCGGTGAAACACCAGCCATTTGGCAACCAGAGATGAGCATTGGACTGGACTTGGATTGGACTGGATCCGGACTATAGGAAATTTTGCTGATTTTGGATTAAATCCGGACAATAAATTTTCAAAATTTAGGATCAGAACCAAATTTGGTCTGAGTTTATGGAAAAAAAATGGGCTATTTTTGTTGTGAAAAGGATGCAGTTTTCAAATTTTTTGGACTTCATTTGGACTTTTACATTTGAAAAATCATTTAGACTATGGTTGGACTGAATTTTGAAAAATCAGGACTGGATCTGGATTGTAAAATATGACAGTCCCCTCATCTCTGCTGGCAACCCTACTCGTCAAGCAGAGAATGTATGAAGTTGGGATGGTGAACACCCAGGGTTGACAGTTTGAAACTTGCCA
>JGI24158J21664_10009159_pt1 | contig 13208 bp, 15 predicted proteins | sample Ectturendosymbi3_FD_21664 | JGI IMG/M metagenome (IMG submission 21664) | reverse complement strand
GATAGCTATCTCTGTGCAGAGATAGCTAAATATGCGCAGAGATAGCAGTTTTTGTGCTAAATCTGTCAGATATAATATTTTTACGAACGGCGCCCCATACACAACTGAAAAACTTAGGGCTACACGACACTAACCTGGGATCAACCGAATACAGATCTTCGAAGGTCGCATTAGTACCGCCATCGAAAATGACCTTAGTCAACGAATACATGTGGACGTCATTACTGCAACTCTGGTCTTGCGATGGGCACTCGCAACCATCTGCGCAAAACCAAGCAGCTTGAAAATGTGAATCAGAGCAACTAGAAATAAGACCGGCTTGTGAGCACGCCGATTTTCCTAAACTGCGATTGAAGTGGGCAGTCTTTGCCAATTTCTCGACTAATAGAAGTACACGGAAATGTTTTCGCTGCTCAGCTACAAAGGCTTTCGCAAGTTTTAGCGTTTCAGCTTGAATTGTATTGCATTCTAGCAATGCAAAAACAAGCCAAAAGAGTTATTTATGGTCTATGATGAATGGAAAACACAAAAAAACAGGATATGCAACAAAATTGTATCCTTTTCGTTACTTCTAGGCGCATGTGTGCGTTTAGTAAATTTTTTTGTCCTTGCAACCAGAAAAAATGAAATGTTTTGCACAGGCTGGGGCTTCATTTAGAAATAATACTCGCACCGACACATCACCTTTTTCAACCGTAGGAAACCATATATTGACTAACATTATAGTTCCAGCCGATTGTTTGTTCCAATACAACAAGAGCGTGAAACAAGGAGAAAACTCAGCAAAGTAAAGTGCAGCTTTTTTTTAACAGGTTAATTCAAAATGGCTCAGTTTATTTTACCTTATTCAAAACCCGTAACTTACACTTGTGCCCCTCGCGAAGACGGGTATGCCAGCGTGAAAGAGTTTCTGCTTTTTCTGCAGGCAAACCTTGAATACTGTATGGAAATAGATAAAAAACACAAACAGCATTGAACGGACGTCTTCCTTGGCAATTAACTGTGCCTAACTCTTCGTTTACATGACACGTATCGGTAGTAGTGAAGTTAAACACGTTCTGTGGCGCAACGAATGTACAAATGTTTATCCAAACGTTGTTTCGTCCCGATAAAATGGAGTGGAGTTTGCCAGTCAAGCAGCCAACCAACTCTGCGTCCCTCGTGCCGCATATCATAGTTTTTCCAGAAAGCGGTGTGTCGCAAGTTCCTTCCCATTCCTTGAAGAGGAAGCAAGTGTCACTAACAACAAGAGAACTGGAGGGTGTCGCAGCTTTAAAAGTTTCTTCCGACCTGTTGCGCGAAGCGAACGATTGACGAAGCCAATGTGGATTAAGAGCTATCACCACCAAAACGGCCATCTTCGTATATTTCATCCTTGTTCTATCGCAGCTTCAGCGAACTATTTCGGTCTGTATTGTGTTATGCAAAACATTATCCTTCATGTTATGTTATGATCTGTTAATAATTTCAGGTTATGCACATAAGCAACAGTAAAAAACCGCAACCGGTGTCGGAACCGATGACAAAAATTCAAATGTTCCGCAAATCATCGCTTCATCTTGTTGAGATCATTCATTCATTCGTCTTCAAACACGCATTTTCTCTCCAGGGTTGTGGGGCAACAATCTTAATTAGCATCGACATCAGAGAATATCATCATCCGGCAGGATAGTAAGTTTTCAACCAGGCTTTTAAAGCGGGATCCGGATATCCTATCCGAGACGCTTAACTCGATATTTGAGGATTCAGGGTGTGACAAACTTTTGGTCACTTTTGACGGAGAAAGTTGCAGGGTGCATAATCATGTATTTATTATATTCGGAAGTCTCTTTTCAGCTTTCTGAGTCTACCTACGCTTTATTAAAGAAGCACTCGGATAGTTTTCGGATACGGATAACATTTTAAAAAAGGATAGGAACACTATCCATCCGATCATCTTCGCTCGACACACCTCGTGTTATCTCCTCGCTCAGCTGGCTGCGCATCAAAGCGTTGCTAAACCGGATTAGAGTTAGAGTTATCATCATGCGACCTGGTTCTAGTATGGGTCGACTTCACACGACTGCAACGAGTTTAACCTCCTTAACCAAAGTTTTTGGCGGTATTCTGTTCACATTGCTAAGATTAAACAAACGGATTAACGTTTGTAAATTACCTACTTCCAGGGGCAAAGAAAATGCAACAAATATTACAAACAAATTATACCAACAAGTCACCCGAGCACTATCAGCGTATTTGTGTTCCACATGCACTACATCTCGTATTGTTCAGGCCATGTACCAGGTGAAATCATTCACTAGCAGCGTTTGCTCGTTTCTTCACGCAGAAAGCAATAGCAATTTTTAGAGCAACAGATTTTTGATGAGATGAGGTTGTTGTTTGTTGCAAACCTCACAGAGCTTTTTCTAGAAGTTTATTGTTGGACATCGTTATGTCGTTTGAGCCGATTAAACTCAGCCAAGTTAGACATCAGGGCCTGAACTGAACAAGCATTTTTGGTTTCATCACCAGAAACTGCCAGATCGTAAGACCCATTAAGAGATACAGTAGGTGTTTGAGATATTCCAGGATAATATCGTCAGCAGCTTGTGTTCTTACCGCCGCACTTTTGTTGGTTACTTTACAGTAGGCCTACATTTACGTTGCGAAGACACTTCAGTTATACACACGATCCTTTATTTTGTAGTTATCGTTTTAGATCTAGTAAGGTCCCAGTCAACGATATCATAGTCCTTTTTTCATGACGGTTTTTCTTACACCTTCATACAAAAAATGATAATTGCGCCTTCAATTAGATCATTTGGATACCTAATGCAAGGCATTTGGAAGATGCAGATGACATAACCAAATGGTTAAACAGCGGGAATACAAAGATAAACAATCGGAACCAAGACGTCCAGAGCTATTCACATATTCCTGGTAAATTTGTCATGTTGATTATTCCAGGCTCATAACATGCCTTCTGCTTCAACCTGTATGACTTTTTGAGTTTACCATACTCCATGTTTACCAGACTGCAACACAAGCAAAGGTTTAACTTCTAAAATACATTGGTAACTATTGCGTTGATTTCTACCAACGCAACTTACACACCAAAAATAGGAATCAATAGCGGATGTTATCAACAAGCTAAACAAACCTTAATCACAAGCATTTTGACAAGAACACTCTGATTCTGCGTGAATTGGCATCAACTCATTATCTAATGCTTCTGAATTACAGGCAATGTACGCTTGTCAAAACTGCTCTGCAAAGCGTCTCACATCGACACCAGCAGCTATTTCGACTAGTAGTATCCACCGAACGAAGCCTTTACCGACAATCATTAACCACGCCCGTTATAGATACGCAGGGCCACCAAAATATCTGGCAAGCGCGTGCCTCCAGCGACAGAACAGGCTGGGTTGAAAACGGCAGCCCTGTGGATACCTCGCAACGCGTTACGCTCGAGTTTTTCGTCACGCAAAAGGCAAGCTACAAGCGCCGCTGCAGCGATCAATTGTGCGATGATGTGGTTACAAATTACCGCCTCTGCATGAGCGCATGTCCAGAGGAAGCGTATTCCACGAAAATTAGAGCTACCAGACTACATGCGCAGAGGAAATATCTTTCAGAGATGCTACCAGTAGATAAGACTTATCAGCGTTGATATCCGACACACTATATACGTAGCATCTAAAGAGAATCGAAATAATTATTTTGGGAGCTGCATAAAAACAAGTCTACAGTAAAATGTGTAATACTTTTAAATAGTGCCTTTCAACATAGTGCAGCAAAATAGGCTGACGTAACCGGCAACATTATTTGCTACGTAGATCAATCAACGAAGCGTGCCATCTTTCAGCCACTTGTGCCACCAAAATAAGACTGGCATGCGAACAAATGCAGTCTGTGCATAGGAATTGCACCATTCACTTGTACATTGCTGGTTTACCAAGATTAACGTAACCACCATCGCAGCACTCACTGAGCAGATCAATCAACAATACGTTCTGCTTGCCAGCCACAAGCCAGACAAAACTGCCAAGCGAAATTGTTTTACACCGGCAATTGGCAAAAAATTTGCACTTATGTAGGATGTGTGTGCAGTAGAACATCTGCAAGAGAGGATGATCACTTTGCGAAACTGCAATGCGAGCCCGGGCAAGAGTTATGACTGAACAACTCAATCTGCCTTTTGTTCGATCCATAGCTACAGCCCTGTCAGACGTCACCGCTCCGGTCAAGAGTGGACCGGTAATTACGATGATCTACGGGTATTCCAGTTTCCCCCGCAGTGCTAAACTCCTTGAGGGCAGCCTCGTCACGTCATGGTTGCAGCCAATGTTACTTCCAGGATTCAAGGTTGCCCAGCATGGCAAGAAAATACTAGCGTTTTCGAGTTGCCCTCTACGATGTTATTGATTTTTCAACCTCAGGTTCGGTGTTTCTGCAAACTGCGATATTGATTCAAACTTGAATTTAGTAATTCACGTCACACAGCGGTATGTTTGCGTACTGACTGCGTCACGCCTCTCAAGTCATAATTTTTATGTAAAACATGTGTTGTTAACTGTTGTAGGACATATTTCTAGTCAAAATGAAGGACTTTTCTGAAAAATTAAATTGGCTGTTGTTTGATGTTTAATGTCTGCACAACCACGTACACCTCAGTCTCACGCTAACAAGGAACACACATACAGCTAAAGAATACACGCATGGGTATTTGGCGTTAACAGAGAACGCACGCATACATGGCGCTAGTACGGTAACTTTGATACTTGGCGCCGCTATATGGTTCTGTGACAATATCCAAGTACACCGTTTCGTAAACTGTATGATGCCTATCGAAAAACGTGACAAATGATCTCATCCAAACGTAGCAGATCTTGTAATCAGGGTTCCTACGCAATTTTTAATATAAATTTATAGACTTTTTCAAGACCTTTTCCAGACCTAATATTCTTGCATGACCCACGCAGGTCAAATATAGGCAGTATAATATTTAACACGATATAAGTAAAAATATATCAATCTTAATCTTTCAAAATACATTTTCATAATATTTTATTCAAGTCCGGAAAATTATTTTCTTTTTCCATACTAACAGACCAAAATAATTTTTTCCACACTTTTCCGGACTGGAAAATGACAAACAATTTTTCCATACTTTTCAATACTGCGTAAGAACCCTGTATAATGCAATGTAAATTATTCCATGGGGTACACAGTTGCTTTTTTTGTCATGACAAAGTTATCAGACAATGCTTTAAAAATCATAATCGTGACATATGTGACAGACAAAGGCGAGGGTCGAAAAACCGTCTGAAATCAATACAACTGAGTTCAGCCTCAAAGTGGCACAGCATGAAAAACCAAGTGGTTCATCTGCTTAGATTACAAGCGTATAGCACCACAAAAACAGGACATGTTTACGATTTTCCATCAATATGGATCAGAGCAACTGTTTCGTCGATGATAGTGTGGTGATACTTTGTACGTATTGACGACACACAAACTGGGCGTGCCTATCTTTGGGCTTGTCATGGACGCTGTTGGGAGCACTGAGTTTCCAATACTTGATTTTCGATTGCTATCTTCTAGAACAGTGGTGTTTAAAGTTTTTTTCACATTCCTCCCTTACAAACCCAAACTTGTCAATTCCTCCCCAACAAAGGTCACAAATGATGATTGCAAGAATTTCACACTACCTACTGTGAAGAAGCAACAGACGATTATGAACCAAACAGACTCTTTTAAAACATCCGTCACTAGAGTTAAGCAGCTTATACCTGCAAGTTACTGCGATTGCTACCTGACAGGCGCTTGATTATGGGGCTGGTTGATAATCGCAGCTTCACGCTTACTACCGACAACGACAAAAGGAGCAGGTTGCATCGCATCAAGAACGGCGTCCCACAGGGATCCGTCCTGGCAGCCTTCTTTTCAACATCTACATCTCTGATGCATACGCCAACGACCTAGCAATCATGTATGCTGTTGGATACTGACAAACAGTGGAAGGAATTCTCAGCAAAGACATGGCAAACGCAAGTGAATACCTCCAGACCTGGACGTTACAGCTCGGTAAACTACAAAAGAAGTGTTGGCAGCAGAACTGTTACCAGAAAGTCTTCAATAAGGACTTTACGTTTGTGCAAGGGGAGTCACATCCTAAAATTGACAAAAACTCAACTGATTTATAGTGTTTCTTATTTAAATTTGGGGCTTTGAATATTGTTTGGGGGCTAAGCCCACCAAGTCGTCAGACTGGTTGGCAGTCATCCACCTCAACAAGGAAGCTAAAAGTGAGCTGAAAACCAACCACAACAACGAAACCCCGCCCTTTTGCTCCGAGCCGACATACCTCGGAGTAATGTTGGACAGGTCGCTCACTTATCGCCGACATCTCGAGTTGCTTCGCAAAAAGTTGACGTCACGTGTTGCAATTCTTGAGGCGGCTTGCTGGCTCTGGCTGATGTGCTGGGACAACAACGTAGTGAACAGCCACCTTAGTCCTGGTACATTCAACCGCAGAGGACTGTGCTCCGGTGCCGCAGTACTCACACTTGCCTCATTGACCCTGCCATCAACCAGGTCTTGCGAAGTGAGACTGGATGCCTGCGTCCTAGACCAGCGGACAACCTTCCAAATCTCGCAGGCATCCAACTTGCTAAGCTTCGTCGCAAAGGAGTCTAACTATCTCTAGCACGTCGTGCCATGGAGCCTGAACATCTGTTCCACTCAGCGCTCACATCTCCATCGAGTGGGAATGCACGGCATCTCAAATCGAGACCCATTTTGTACCCGCTGCACAACAACTAATCAGTTCATCTGACGCCAACAACAAAAGTGCGGTGGAATGTGGGAAGGTTGGAGAGTACCACGAGACTTCGTACTTTCATCCCCAACCGACTCTCCTGGAATGACCCTGCCAAGAACAGTCTGGGTCCGTCTTGCCGCCTCCGCACCGGTGTTGGACGTTTCCGCTCCTGCTTGTATAAATTGCTTGTGGCCTCCTCTGCGGCCTGTGAGTGTGGCGCAGAAGAACAAACCGTCGACCATGTTGTCCTCCAATGTCCAATTCACCGACCTCCCCTTGGACTGCACGGCCTGACGGTCCTGGATGATGAGACAATTGAATGGCTGCTCAACATCTGCCCCGAGATCAAATGCTGCCTAGCAGTTCCTGAAAGAACCGGCTCAAACGACGAAGCAGCTTGTTGTTGCGTGCTATGCAAGCATTCCAATCTAAACCAACCTCGCTGTGCAGTTTTTTGTGTGTTGAAAAAACTAATAATAAAAACTTAAGTTCTTTTTAACCACAACTTTTCCTCCCCAATTCCCCCCTGGAACAAACTTCCTCCCTTTGAGAAACCACTGTTCTAGAAATACTTCTATCAGAGCAGAAGTCTATATGCGGTTTGCATTGAGCTTATGGATAGAACAACTTATTAAAAACAATAACTTTTATCGTTTTCAAAACACTCCAACAGAAAAACGTGGCGAACGGTGCACTTCGGGAAGTCGGCAGCTAACAGAAGTCACAATGACATGGACCTAATTACTAAAAACTAATTAGCTCCATGCTACTCAGAGGATGACTTCAATTTTTATTGGGGCAAAAACCTACGTGAAATTTGTAACAATTAAATGGTTTCAACAGCACAAACTTTGTAGCTTTGTTCATACGCGGCACCGTGCTTTTCATGCTGTAAGTATTTTAGCGCAGATTATCAAGACATCTTCGTTAATTGTACCACAAATCTCAATACGCAATTCTGCAAAAAAGAGCTCGCTGCAGATATAACCATAGAGCTAAGTCCACATAACTTAGCAACACTATGGCCGTGTTATGGAATGCAGTTTACCACAACCTAATGAAATAAGCTCTAATGCTGTGGAATCTTTTGTAAGACCATGCACACCACCTCGTGAACAATCAATAGTAGTTTCGTTAATTATTTTATTTAAATCCCAACATAAAGAAAACTGGCATTCTATCCATACCGTGCATAAAAACACCGTGCCGAACAAAAGAGGTTTTTGATTTTTCTGGTTTGCACCATGACCTTGAAAAGATTTTCGTGCACTTCCCTGCAGTTTCCGCGCAAACGTGATTTTTGTGTATCTGCACCTTTCACCTCACGGTACATGTTCCAAACGTAAAAACGCATATTAACAGAAATTCTGGTGGAAACTTTTCCACAACAAAGTCAGTTCTATAATTAACTAGGTATACAAATACCACTATTTACAGTCGCTGCAGCATATAAATAACTTTAAAACACACATGCTAATTGTTGCTACAAACTCCATCCTGATAGCTTACATTGGGTCATAAGGCACCGACATTGAGACTGGTACATCCTTTGGTTTGACACAAAACTATAACAAACACACAATGCATGCACGTAAACCGTAATAAACGCCAAATCAAAACGCAAGATTTGTATCACGACACGAAGAGCGACTCACCAGGTATTTGTAGACGACATTCCTGCGTCAGATCAAGTTCCAAGTGGTACTTTTTCCATAACACCCGTATGTTTTCCAAACATGGTTAGCAATGTCATCGACTTCAGATTATATTGTGAGCAATACGCACATTTTGATCCACGGTTTGTTGTTGCGAACTGCCTGATATCGTACTTTGACCCTCGGCGTAAACACCTGTCTTGACCAATGCCTGAACAATCTGACGCTAACTGAAGCTTGGATGTATGCTAAAACTTCCCTGATTTTCACCAGCAGAGCAAAGGTCAGATAGGGATTACTGAAAGGATTGCGTCAGTCTAACTGCACGGTTGCAGCCTAAACTTTAACGAAAATTAATTAAGCAAAAGCAGCAGGTGCAGCGTAGTAGTGCTACATATAACGTTTCAAGAAAAACGCCAAATACTTGATGTCCGTTTGTCCGGGTCATCCACTGCTTCATCTTCACTCTCCTCGGGCAAGACGTCAGGGGGAATGTCTGAATGACAATAACACGGCTATATAACAACCAACGAAGTGCACTTAGAGTCAAATATACTTTTACGTAACAATACTATTACGCCTAAACATACATCGGTCACTGCTCACTCATTCATTTTCATACCCGCTTTTCCTCTGGGAAGGGTCGCGGTGGCAGCCGCCCTAGGACTCGAAATACCTCACGGCCAACAGCAACGTCAGATAGCGCTACTGGCTCCACACCGAAACGAGACCACGCAAGGTCGGAGATGTAGTCACTCCCAGGGTTGATAAAAATCATGATTTAAAAAAAAAAAATAAAAAACATCCGATTTTTTTGATTTCCATCAAATTTTTTTGATTTTTATGATTTTTTATTTGCTGTGTAGAGGGTGGCCACCAAACAAGTAGTAATTTTTCATTTTAATTAAAGAGTTTGTTTTAATAAAATTTTTGTGCTGTGTCTCTTCTGGTACAGCAACAGTTGCTGTGATTGATAAAACTTTAATTGGTTTTATACCTTGTGTTGTCATAAGAAGTCTCTGCCTTCTTTAATAATAAGTGAAACCGATAAAAATACCAGTTAAATGTGTCATAAAAATCACACAAAGCTTTAAAACAGCGTATGATTTTTTGCTTGTTTTTGCTGATTTTATCACTGATTTAAATGAAATGAGTAAAATCAATTAACCCTGACCAGAAATAGCTGAAATTTCATTCAAACTTTTTTGCGCTTATGCAAAATCCTTCAATGCACATTAGCCCATAACACCAGTACCGGTGAACAAAATGAAATATTTATTGAAACGCCAGTACTGAAACTGGCTGAAACTGAAACTGCCAGTTCAGTAATTTCATTGACACTCATGCATAAAATGTTAAAGACCTTTAATAATAATATATCTGTTTCATGAATCAAAAATAATAATGTATGTTCTATAACTATGTTTACAGTCAACAGCAGGGGCGGATCCAGCCAATAAGTTTAGGGGGGCGATATCAGTAATATTTGGCAGCCAAGTCTCATTACCAGTTCACTGCTGCAAGAGAAATGAAATATATTTTCACAACACTGCTGGAACAAAACAATGGGCGTCAAAATGGCCTAATAATCGCGAATGCTGTTTTCCGAATTGTGCAAAATCTTGGTGAAAAAGGTTACTTTCGTACGTTTTAGGGGGGGGCGATCGCTCCAACTCCCCCCCCCCTGGATCCGCCCCTGGTCAACAGCCTTCATATTTGATGGAATTAAAATGCAATTTTCACTTTATGCCAATCTACACTATCAAACTTATGGCATTCTAACAGTGATGACTTTTGAATCTGCAAGGGTTAGTGATTTTAGTCCACATGGCATTTTTGCAGTTGAATGGCATAGAATCTATGACCTCGGGTACGCGACTTTTCAGTCTGGCCGATTCAGTCTGAGCCGTTCCGTCTGGGGACATTTCGGTCAGATTATGAAATCTTGCAGATATCTTACATGTTCACATTTTAATGCAAACATACTTAAATCAACGAGAAGTTTTATTTAAAAAAACTGCAAACATGATCCAAGATCCAACAGTTAATCAGCATCAACATATAATTTACATTATCATCAGCAAGCAAATTAAATCATTATCAACATTTTGCAATCAAATAAAAATTCTTCAAAGTCACAATTAGAATTCAGATTTAATCGCAATCATGACTGCTCAAAGGGAGTTGGTACAACACCAGCTAGAGTGACATTTCACCTGCCTATAATCATTTGATTAAAGGAATATAAAGTTGTTTATGTACAGAAATGTCGTGACTGAAATGTCACCAGTCCGAAATGGCCAGACCGAAAAGTCCTGTTCCGTGTGACCTGAAAGTTGCTGTAATTGATAAAACTTCAAATGGTTTTCAACTTGTGTCGTCATTAGAACTTTTGGCCGTCTACACTAATACTGTATAGCAGAGGTTCCCAACCTGGAGTGCATGTACCCCTAGGGGTACATTTGCCTATTTGCAGGGTACATTTATTGTACATTTGCAACAAGTTAAATTTGAGACATGAAAATGGAGTATACCTTTATAGTTTCAAGATTCTAAAAGTTCTATTAAAGATTCAGTAGAATTTTAGTATGTTACTCAGACTTTTTGTCATAGGACATTGTGGAGCAGTGGTATTACCCCCCAGGGGTAATATGCAATTCTTTGGGGGTTAATGTGGAACCAAAGTCACAATGTTGTTCTATATTATGAGCGATCACTGCGAAATATTGCAGGCAATAAGACATAATCGCTGCCTTGATTTGGGTAACAGCTCAAATAAGTTTGGGAACCATTGACGTTGAGGTACATGCGCATCTATTGATATGCTAAAGGGGTCATGTTCGAAAAAAGGTTGGGAACTTCTGATGTATAGGCTAGGTGAAAACCTAACAGAATGCTAATTAAATGTGTCATAGACATCACACAAAGCTCCAAAACGACATGATTATTTTATTTTTAATGTCTGATTTAAATCATGATTTTTATTGCTTGATTTAAATCATGATTTAAATCACTGATTTAAATCAAATGATTTAAATCAATCAACCTTGGCCACTCCATCTGGTCCTTCGGCAACCTCTGGGCCGCTTTCCCGTGGGTGTAGCCAGCAGGACTTGCCTCGCCAATCTTCCCAGGGACATTATGGACACATGGCCTAACTAACCTATTTTGTATCTCTCTATTCGGAGAAGTGCCTCGACATTCAGATTTTACTAATTTCACACCTGTACACTTTGTGGCGAAGTGTCACACCGTGAACTCTTCGCAAAATCACATCTCTGCCGCTTGTTCTTGGGATAGTATTCTTTCAGTCATTTACTAAGATTAATGACCATATGTGAGGATCGGAAAAAAGACCCTTTAGAAATTGACAGTTTTGCAATGTTTAAAAGCTCCGTTTTGTCACCACAGGGCGATAAAACTCATGCAGTACTGTTAGCTTTCCCAATCCGTGCATCAATCTCTTTGTTACACCTTCCGTCCAAATAATCCGAAAAAGCAAACGGTTGATCTTGCAGCTTCCGACATTGACACCTCCGTCAACTCTGCTGTGACTGTCTATCCAATTTACGTTGACTATGAAGAGGAGTGATGACAGCATACACCGCAGTCGGAGTCCAAAACACACGATGAACGATTGGGATTGAACTCCGCCGATACGGACACAAACCTTTGAGCAGGATACGGTGACTTGAGGGTCAGTAACAGGCGGTTGTCAACATCATACTCCCGCATCACTCGCCAAAGCTTTTCACGGGGAACTTGATCGTATGCTTTCTCGAGGTCGACAAGACATGTGAAGAAGACATCTTTGGCATACTACCAAGATTTCTCGAAAATTTTATGGAGAGTGAAAATTTAGTCTGTAATGCTACGGACGGAACGAAAACGGCACTGGGTATCACCCAGCGTTGGTTCATTTATTCCATGCCATCTTTTTTCAAGGCACTTGGCATAGACTTTTCCAGGGAGGCTGAGAAGCAGGCCCGTACCTACAGGAAGGCATTCGGGGGCGGTGCCTCCCAAATTGCTTCGTGCCCAGAAAAAATTGTTTTAAACATATAACCAGGGTTTTTTAAAGGCATTTTAGGGACCCGATTCGGGTTCCTAAAATTGAAAATCGGGTTCCTAGAATCAGAGAAAATGATCATCGGGTCCCTAGAATCAGAGAAATCGGATCCCTACTGGGTACCTAACATTTTCCTTAAAAAAACCCTGATATAACAAAAAGAAACCTTTTGCTACCCTAAAATGTATTTTACCCCTCAAACCTCAAAACCTGGCTACGGGCCTGCCAAGTGGAGAGATGGATGCCCAGGCAGTTGCTTTACCCCAGTCTGCATTTTTGCGTGTGGAGATGATCACCTCAGTTCGTCAATCTTTCCGTGCCCTCTCAGAACACCAGGCCACTTGACACACACGGGTCAGCCAAATAACTTCTTAATTTCAAGGCTTTGAGCATTTCAGGTTGAATTTCATCGCAACCTTCCCAGCCTTCAGTGTTTTGGCAGTTAGGACCGCGGCTGCAGTGATGATATTTTCCTCCACCAAATGTACAGGGTGACACAAAAAACGGTCATCACCTAAACTTTGTGAAATAATTAATCAACTCTTTTCATTTCTCAGATTTACCAAGTAGAATTAATGTTCCAACAGTCTACCAAATTTGACCTTCGAGATGCCATGGACTACTGAGCAAAAGATATTTATAGTTGAGGCATATTTTCGGCAGAAGTCTATCCACGCAGCTC
>JGI24158J21664_10009158_pt1 | contig 13210 bp, 9 predicted proteins | sample Ectturendosymbi3_FD_21664 | JGI IMG/M metagenome (IMG submission 21664) | reverse complement strand
CGTCATAAGTGGAGGACTTTTAGGCCACCTTGGCCCACTTTGCCTGGCCCTGGGCGCCAACTGTTAGGTGGTAGTATTTTGCTGAAGTTTTTAGTGGAAACTAGGCTACAATCTGAGTCTTTTGATACTTTGGATGAGCTGCTGGGGTTTTGGGTTCAAAAGTTATGATGTAAGTTAGTAAAAATATTTGACTAATTAGATAATTAATTAATTTGTTTATTTTAGATAACTTTTGAACCAGAAATGCTAGAAAGTCGATCAAAGGCTCAAAAGACTAGTTCTTGAGCCTAGTTTCCAATGAAAACTTCAGCAAAACACTTTGACCTAGTGGTTAGGCCCTAGGCCAGGCTACATGAGCCAAAATGACCGAAAAACTACTTCACTTATGACGTCAGTCACAAAAAATGTGCAACCCCCAACCAAAAAAATTGTTTTCCAGTGCAATCTTGAAGACTGGCTGATCCGTTTGAGCCCTTAAACAGTTCTCTAGTGCAATTGGCGGAGGAGCTAGGGTGTTGTTAAGGCAACCGAAAACTGCTGTTTTTCAGGCCGAAATCAAAGTATGAATATATCGTAGGCCGGCTCTCAAAGTGTTGAGCATTTCCTCTCCTGTGGTGTGTTTGGCAAGTGGACAACAAAAGATAAATTGTTCCAGGTAGTCCTCAATCACACGGTATCGCATGAACAACATGAATTGTGCATCGTTTCTTCTTAAATGTAGTCTTGCCCAACTCTGAAATAATNTTTTTGCTNTGCAGCAGCAATAGCTTATTTCAGATTATCNACTGAGAGTTCTTGGATGCTCTATTTGATGGTGTTGTTTGACAAAAGAACTATAGTTAACTTATTAGTTATGGCATCACTGCACAATATCCTGGCTATTTTCATGGCTGCTGGTTTGACCAAGCTGTCTCCCGCTGTATGGAGTGCTTTTGCTCTTGCATTTTTCCAAGCAACAGAAAAAGAAGCACGCACTGCTTTACTATGGGAGCAAACTTTTACCCTTGAGTAGATGGACGATAAGTGTGACTTCACATTACCTGGTAGTTTTCTCTTTAAACAGCTCAAGGTTTTCATCAACCTATTTTGCATATTTTAACTCGACATGCTGATGTAGTTTAACTTCGTTGATAGAGCCGTGAACAAGGGCTTCTAAACATAACCGCCCTGTGACCGGATTGAACCATTTACTTCAGAACTAAATCCAAGTTTCAAGTAGTTGTCAGTATATGCAAATGCTTGCTTTCAGTTAGCAACGACAAAGGCAGTAAAAGCTAACCGCAGTTTAGATATCAACTTTACACACGACACTATCTCTAAAGTATAAATGCCATGTTGAACAGTTGAACTTTTCATGTGAGTTTGGTGCATTTAATCACTGTACAAAATGATGATTGTACAAAGTTAATAAAGTTATTATTGTTTGAGCGCACTAAAGCAAACTTGTTTACCCCTAGTGCTTGCGGACTCATCCAGAGCCTTCGGCAGACTGATTTGAGTCCACGGACTCAGGTTGGGAAACACTGGTATAGTGGTTTGATGGTTGAGGTTTAAGGTTTACATAAGGTTTTAGTCTACCAAGCCTACTACAGTCACCTGCACAGTGCATATTTGTTCTGCATTACTGTCACATTATAGGCAGCAGACAAAGATATAAGTTTTCAAATGTTAAGGTCCACAGGTGGACCTGTAGCCACTGCCTTTTGAAACCAATCCCTATGCTTGTGGTAAAAACTGTCACCTTCAAACTCAATGATTGAGTATAATAGCAGCTGCAAGAAAGGGCAAGGTCCAGCATAGGGATTGAATCAATCCTTATTGGTAGTGGATCTTGTTACGAGTAGTAATTTGAAAAATGAAAATACGGCAAAATCAGACTGTATTTGTGATTTCTTCGCTTTTTTGAAAGGAGTGGGGTGTGAATGCTACTTTATTGTGAAAGGGGTGCAAGGTTAAAAAAAGGTTGGGAAGCTATGAGCTAAGGTATGAGTGGATAGTATCAGAGAAGCAGCAACAGAAAGCCATTAGGTTTGTTTCTATTATGATTTCTATTGCTTTTTTTAAACGGGGGTGGGGTGCAAACGCCATTTTTTTGTGAAAAGGGTGCTAGCTCCAAAAAAGGTTGGGAACCTATGCTCTTGTGGGATCACTCACTGAGTTATGAGCAATGTTGCCTGAAACCACTGCAGTGACTTTCGTAGTCCTTAAAGGGTTTGCGATCACCATGCCAAGAGTAAAAAGAGTCAACAGAAAGTCGAGATAAAAAAAGAGAAAGGGACTCTCTGAGACAAGTATCATGTTGTGCAACAATAGCAAAGCACTCAGATATTCTAAAACGTACTTATAAGAGGAAAGGATTTAGCACATGACTTTTGGCATATAAAATAGTGAAGTACATTTTGGAATGTACAATGGTGCTCTGCTAAAAAAATTCAAACTACTCTAAAAACAATTCGAAAACACTGCTTGGTTCCAAAAGTGTTAATGTGTTAATGGCATGTGATAATATGTAATGGCTGATCTGTTTGAGCCATTGAACTCAAGCACAATCGGTGGAGGAGCTAGGGCATTGATAAGGCAACCGAAAACTGCTGTTTTTTAGGCCAAAATCGAAGTACGAATGTATCGTAGACCAGCTCTCAAAGTGTTAAACTGTTTCCTTGTACTCACTCATTATTGCCAAACCTGAAGCTGGACAGGCTGCAAATGCCTCTGTTCAGTTTTGGGTATAACCTGACTGGGAGACAAACCAATCTCCTAGCTATGGTGGCAGGTGCTCAACCCACTCTATGCAAGTACAGCATTGTGACCTCTCTGTTGCCTTTATCAATCTTGTGAAGGCCTTTGATTCCATCATTTGAGATCTACTCTGGCAAGTCTTGCGCCAAGCTGAGTGCCTTCCACATTTTGTTGGAATCCCGTAATTCCACCCTTTGTCAATATGAAGAACTTTGACTCCATCAGTTGAGATCTACTCTGGCACGTCTTGGGCCCGCTTGAGTGCTTTCCACATTTTGTTGAAATCCCACAATTCCATGTTGGAATGAGTGCCCTCACCATCCAGGGGGAAAGATGTTGTAGAGCTTTGATGTGAATGTTGAGGTTAAGTAGCGTTGTGTGCTAGCACATGTAATTTTCAAGCTCTTCCTTGTGACAGTGACACTCATCTTCAGCCATGTTATCTATCCTAAGGACAGCATTCCCATCACATACAGGCTTGATTGCAGCTATTTCAACATTCGCTGTTTTCAAGTGGTCACCAAAGTAACAAATAATGCTATGTTCGACTACAATATGATTACAATGATGCACTGCCATGCTACATGCCAACAGGTCTAACAGTGACAGCTGGATACAATCTCTTTGGCATACTCTCATGCAGGATGTCATTAACTCCAAGAAAATGGATGTTCTTAACACCTTCAGTGCTTGGTTAGTTCAAGCGGTTCATGCGAAAACAGCCTGTTCGCACGTGACTTTGCACAAACCTAACTCCAACGCCGTAAGCGCTAGAGAACTGTTCAAACGCTGAAAAGACTCGGCAAGTCTTGTAGTTTGCAATGAAAAAATTTGTTTTTGGTTTTGGGATTCAGATTTTTTGTGAGTGATGTCATAAGTGGAATACTTTTAGGCCACTTTGGCCCAAATAGATTATATTTCAATAAGATGTGAGGACTGATGAAGCGTAGTTTTACATGAAATCGATTTCCTATTAAAATTTATGATTGATTCCTTGCTTGTTTCATCTGTGGAGTGAAGTTATTTGAAATACATCAATTTCACAACTTAGCATTACATTATTTCATAAAACACATCTATCCTTGCCAATTACCTATCTATAATGTTAAATAACATTTTGCAACGAAAAATTGCTCATAGCAAAACACTTCCCCATTGTCTTGCCACATGCAAAAAGGTCATGTCACAGTAATATTGCCTGAAGAAAAAAAATCAATAAGGCTCTTTTGCATACCACGTTCATGTTTCAAAACATGCTTACAAGAGGAAAGGGTTTCAAATGGTACTTTTGGCAAGAAGAAAAAGTGAAATATATTCTGGAATGCAGCTTGGCATTCTGCACAAAAAGCATAGTATGTTTTGCAACATAGCTTGGCTTTGAAAGTGTTGAAGAGCAACTGCATAAGCTAAAGTTCAGTTAAGTCAAAACTGAAACATCATTGATTTATACAAAGCCACTGGCATAGCTTGGCAGCACTTACAGATCTCTGTCATATACTGACAATTGTATAACGTGGATTCAAGTTACTTGCAATGTAAAAAATCAATAAGCTGGTATCAAGATGTGCAGTTCAATAGACCATAAAGCATAGTTTCTCAAGGTAGTATCAAACTGCTTTGATGGTGTGACATATTTAGGTGCATGTGTTGGATATGTTAAGTTATATATCCTTTCTTTTTCACATGAACTGATTTTTTGTAGGCTGAATAGTGGTACTTGTCTATTAATTGTAATCTAGCAGCTATGTGGAGTTGCAAGCGATGCACATTCATAAATAATGAACAAAACAGCAATTGCATGATGTGTTGTTCTCCTAAGGTCTTTCAGCCACCGCTAATACCTGAAGAAAGCTTGTCATACAATAATGCTCTTTCTGAAGCCCAATCACCAGTTGATGAGTGTGCATTCCCTGTGACTGTGTCATCTACTTCATATACACTGCCAACACCACTGCATCAAACAGCTGAGGTGTCAGTCAGTACCAATAATGCAATCTCTCCCACATCAAGTTCATTTGATGGTAATTCAAATGATATGTTGGTGCAACTGCAGAATTCCCGTATTGGAAGTGAAAAGAAATTAATGATGTGCACAAGNGACATGGATGAAGATTGCATGGAAACTCAGTCTTACCCAACTCCATTGATTACTGAAAGCCCAAATACCAGAAGAGTTTCTACGGAGTGTGGATTTCCTCAGCAAGATTTGAGCTGCACAAAAACAAAACCCATTAAGCAATTGCATTCACCTGAAGATAACAATACTGTTACATCAGAACCTTTGGAGTTTTATGATAATCATTATTCCTACGGTATTGCACAGAAATTTTGGTTATATGGGGTTGTTGTTTCTAAGTTTTTTTTGTGATGTATAATATGTGGTGGTTTGTTGTACAATAAACTTTTTTCTTTGGCATAGTTTTCTGCATTTGAATATTTCAAACTTATATACATTTTTAGATCAGGGTGACCAACATACATTTGGACAAAACAGCAAGGGAGTTTCAGAGTAAGAAAATTTGTCGATCATGTTTTGATTTTTGTATCTGGTGAAAGTACTGTCATCTTATGAAACCATAACTATTAAAACTTTGGTGCAGATTGGTAGCTGCTATTCTCTACAGATTGTGTAATAAAACTAAATTCTTTACTTCAAAGTTATTCAATATGAACTTTTAGTAGATAACAATAAAGTGTTATAACTATTGTGTTTTTCATTGGTCTGATTTAGATATTCTGGCTAAAGTGACACTGCACGAATTTTTTTAGTTTCTTTTATTTTTTCAGGTGGGCTTGTCCCTACTGCACCCTTCAAAATTTGTTATCAAGAACTGTCTGCGAAGCTTGTGGAACATCTCGATCATCAGCACAAAGTTTTTCTGGTGGTAAGTGTAATACCTGCCTACTTTCCTAGAGTGCAGTGCCCATAGCAGAAATTGACCAATGCACTGTTTCTCTCCTTTGCTGTAAATTATATTGAAGTTATAATATGGATGTAACATGTTCATATATTTTGCTGTTTTCTGCTAGCTTATTAGTTATTTATTGCATAACTATTATAAGAACTTTGTTACAGCAGCATTTTTACCAACACTTTCAGTATCAAAGATTTTTCCCTGAGAAATCACACTGGGCACTGGGAAAGTTTTCAATGTTTGCCGCATTTGTGCTGGTTTCAAGAAGCACCTTGCAAGTAAAAGCCCTAAACAAGTGCTTCGTTTTAGATCTTCTGTTTCTCTTCATAGTTTTTGTATGTATATATACAAACTTTCAACAGAAAAGAATTACAGTTGCTTGGTATCCAATCAAAGTTGATCCATATCTATATGTAGACTGGCAACCTCTCCAGAATTTCAGTTCTAAGGATGTATATATTGGAATATTGAATCCATGGATTCGAATCCTTCTGTATTTGAATACAAAAATCAAGTTTTTTCGAATATGTAGGTTCAAAATAAACTTGGATTAAATAAATGTGAAAAATTGCAAAGTCGGCAAAACAAATGGTTTCAATAAGTTCTGCAGTGGCACTCTTTGCAACCTGAGTAAGAGAAAGAAACACTTGACAAGCTCACGGCACTGCATAGTGATGTAACAAGCTAATTAAGAGGTTGTGCGATCACTGATTGGTGTTCTAACCTCTGTGTGATCAGCTCATTTTGCTCCTAACAAGTTATTCCAGAATAGGATTCCATATTCTGGATTCAAAATAAAGATTCTGGTATATTCCAGAAAATGTGCCATAATGCACTTCTTATTCAGTTCTCTAAAGATTTGTTGACGAGTGGTGAAGATGTTAAGCTTGTTGTTATTTTTTAACCTATTGAATTCTGTGAGGGTTTTTGCTTGCATAATTAAAAAAACTCATTTTACTAGTTTGGTGTAGTGCAGCTATATCCAACCTGTAGGCCACATGCCACCCAGCTTAAGGTTTTGTGTGGCCCAGTTTAGGCTTTCGCTGTAGCAAAAGTATCCTACATACTGACAACCTGTATTTGTTATGATAATCTTGAATTGGACATTTTTGTTGCAGGTCTTCAGTGCCACTTTATGATGCCGGTTACCATTGTAGTTATGATTCAAATACTTTCAGTATTGTTTAAGCTAAATTTAGTTTTCTGAAATCAAAGTAGGTCATTCAATGTGCAGCTCTGGTCAAGATAGTGACATACTTTTTGGCTCAGTAAACCATTTGGGTTGGACGTAGTTGGTGTAGTGCAATGTGGAAAGTATTATCACTGAATTAGTTTATTCCAGATGGAGGGTCATTGATGAATCGGTGGTGCATTTAATTCATTGTAGACTGGTACATCTGTTTTGCCTCTTAAAGCAATAGTTGCTTGACTACCTGCACATGATAATAATTGTGTATGTGCTAGTAGTCACTGGGAAGACGTTTCAAATCATTTTCTACATTGTGAGACTATCTACATTAAAAAGAAAAGAACATTTTACATTTGGTGCTTGCCATATATATGTTGCATGTACATCTTGGAAACAATTCAACTGTGTAAACAGCTCAATGATGAGTAGAAATGTTGATTTTTTTTGACACCTGCTTAACTCCAGCTCAAAAAAATTCAAGTTAGCCGTTGTTACTTGTTTATGTTTTGCTCATTCCCCTGACATTGCAAGAATATATAGTGCTGTTTAAACCATATACTGACGAAATATTTTAGCTGACAAGGCCTGAGCAGTGGTAAAAGAAGGCTAACCCAGAAATTTTCTATGCAAAAACGTTGTGGCTAAAACAGATATCTTAAATCTCAAGCGCACATTAAATGCTTGCTTTGATTTTATCCAGTGCTTTACTTTTAGGGTTTTTCCACTCATCAAAACCATGCAGCAGCAATTTTCATCATTATTTTTACTACTTCTTGCTGCAACAAGTTATTTGAATTGGGAAGGGTTGTGGCAACCAGGCAGAGTTGTGTTTGTCCTTCCTTTGCCACGACCAACTCCACACAGATCTGAGCTAGCCTGCTGCATGATGAAAACCAATGAAACTTGGTTTCTTCCCATGCACGTGTGGAACATTCAGCAGATTTCATTGTGTTTATCAAACCTGTTTATATTCAACTGCAACACATTGTCAAAATCTATCAAACGAGTTTAGCTAGTCCAAAGGTGCAAAAGAAAACTAACGAACTGTTACAGGCTCTTAGTTTGAAAACTATAGAACTTTATGGTGTTCAGTTATGTTGCATTCATTGTTCATGGTACAAATTAAGTTCTACATTGTTTTGTGCCCTCAGGCATTTGCAAGTGATCTAAAAATGCACACCTCAACTACCCCTGTGTCCTGAACTATTGACAACACTGCCCAAGAAACTTTTCGCTTGCATCCTTCCAGGAGAACAAAGTTAGAAAGGACCATAAACCATTTTTTCAAAACCTCAGCATGAGTTGACCAGGTATTTCACCCAGTCTAGGTCATGGTTGTGGTTTGTACATTACACACTAGTAAACTCCAGCAAAATTTAGCACTGTGCTTGGGAAAGATTTTCTATTGACTCGGTGTAAGTCTGGCTGCAAGTGAATCCAGAAAATGCTTATGACTGTCTAACTGTTTGTAGCAAATTTTTCTCCAAGGTAAAGCAAAATAATGGAATCCTATTTCTAATCATATCTAATAATTTTTCAGGAGTTTGTGTTAAGTACACATTGGGTCATCAAAAAGCTTTGCAATGAGAACTCACATGGAACACAAAAAAGAATTTATATAGTTTAAAAAACTGAAAAAATTTGGAGATCAGAGTGCTTTAAATCTTTGTACCATAATGTAGCTTTTGAAAAGAAAATTAACTGGATGATTTTTTCACCAAAAAAAAATTGAGTGACATATTTCAAGCTACTATGTTAAGGTTTTAACCCATCCAATTGCTAATTAAAGACGTTTTACCAGAGATTCCATGTTGTGGAAAGGGTCAAGGGTCTGCTGTTGTTGCAGGAACTGATGCACCAATGAGTAGTCATCCTTCTACTTCTGCTGTGATTTTTTCAATTGATGGTGAGTGTGATTATCACAGGCTTATTTAAAGAATGTTGTTAGCATGAAAAAATTACTTGTAAGTAGGAATATGCAAGCAGAAATTCTTATAGACTCAAAAATTCCAGATATTGTGATAGCTGTAGTCCTAGTGAGACTGTAGAATGAAAAATCAAATGGAATAAGAAAACTTAAGTAAAAGAGCATCAAAGCTGGTTGTTAGCAGTGTTTAACCAGGTAGTTATGGCACCAGTAGAGTGTGATAAAATGAAAGCACTTAAAGATTTGTTGGATTTAAAAGCAATGCCTGCCTATTTGCCTGAAATGGTGTGCTAATGCACCAATACTGGTGGGTATGGCAGATTTTTGGAGAGCAGCTAATACTATCAAAACTGTTTTGATTGCTTATAGCTATGGGCAAAATCAGTGATAATTAGTGTTTCTTTCTGTTGTTTAAGGGGGCAGTACTTCTCAGCATTATAGTTGAGCATTCAAAATCTTTTTATGTGTGTACTGCAGACCACCCACTCAAAGATGAAATTAAATCAGTTATTAGTAATTTTACACAAATGTGAGAAACATCTACACATGAAGCAGTGCATAAGTAGTGCTAATACATTTGCACATGTAGTGCTGTGTGAAACCCAACACTGAAACAAGCAGCAGTGACAATAACAATTGCCTATTTACACAAGTGTTGCATAATGGGTGAAAATGAAAAATTGCATGAAGCATCAATCATTTAACACCCTTTGCACCGACACACGAAAATTTTCTTTAGCTTTCAAACATTGCTGTGACACAGCACAAGAATATTTTCATGGCCGACTTTAGCACTTTACATGACAATCATGAAAATAGGCTGCTGTCAAATGATTGGCACACAACAAACTGCCTGCAGGCAAAGTTTTTAAGGTGACCAGATAAAGATGCACAGTGCTGAACGAATGTGCAAAAGTTGTTTCAAATCCAATTATCAAGTGCCTTGACCAAATGGTTATCTTTACACCTTTGCTGCCAGGGTATGATATATGTATGCGTACTATGAAACCCTGCATTAGTCATTATTTTCATGCCACATTGCAACTGCATAACTCGTCAGGTGATTGAAACAGAGCTATTCAAACACTCAAAAGATGCGGCAAGTCTTCTTGTTTGCATTAAAAAATTTGGAAAACTTTGGATTTCGTTTTTTTTGTGGGTGACATATGTGGGATAGATTTTAGGCTATTTTGACCCAGGTTACCTGGCCCTGGGTGCCAACCACTAGAGGGAAATTTTTGACTCAAGTTTTCAGTGGAAACTAGCCTATAATCCAAGTCGTTTGAGCCTTTGATTGGCTTTCTAGTGTTTCTGGTTCAAAAGTTATGGTGTAAAAACAACAAATTAATTTATCATTGATTTTTTGTGTTTAGGCCAGAACTTTTGAACCAGAAATGCTAGAAAGCCAATCAAGGGCTCAAAAGACTCGGATTATAGCCTAGTTTCAAGAAAAAGTTGAGTCAAAAATTCCCTCTTGCAGTTGGCACCCAGCACCAGGTAACGTGGGCCAAAACGCCTAAACCTACCCCACTTATAACATCACCCACGAAAAACCCGAATCCAAAACTTTCCAATTTCAAAAAAATCTAAACTAGAAGGCTCTCTGCATTTTTTGATTGTTTGAACAGCTCTATAGCACAATCGCCTGGTGAGTTACAGTGTTGCAAAGTGATGGTAAAAAAGGCTCCAGCAAGTCTTAAAGGTAATCCACACAGCAACAAAGGTGTTAATCTTGCGGAATACTTGGATTTTTTGAATTGTAAATAAAAGTTGTCCCATCAACAAAAAATGTAAAGACAATCATTTGAAACCATAAAAAAACAATTTTTGAAATCATACTGTACGTTTTAAAAAACAGTTGTTATCATCATCTGCTAAAATTCAAACAAATAAAGCACTAAATCTTACATCACAGAGAATGCAGACAGTGTGTATGCATAGACAATGTGGGCAAAAATAAAAATCAATCATTAATATAATGATTCAGTTAGTAGAAATCCTCTGCGTTTGAATCAAACAACAGAAAGGTCTAGTTATGTGGAGCTCAGATTAATTTTTTAGAAAGAACAGGTTTTCTTGCATCAGCAGGGTCTGAGTGAAAAAAGCACTTTTTATTGCCAAGCAAAGCCTACTAGAGATCTCTGGTTCATTTTAATTGATAACATAAGTGGGTAGTGCTTTGTGTATGTGCCTCTGGGCAAGGTCAAATGTTTTGCTTTTCATTCAGTGAATCTTGCTAAGGGTAAAAACAATTGTTTACAAAATCTTCAACACGATTTCACAAAAATCCATCGCAAGTCATCAGTATTAGCATTTTTGTTTCTATTCAGCCATGTTGTGAGTTTAAAGATTGATTGCTAAAAACAGTCCTACCAAAGACATGTATTTACTAGTCTCAATTTTGGGCAACTCTTACCAGATTTAGCACAAGAAATAATAAACAATTTTTTATGAATCTGAAGCACCTGTGTAATGGTGAAATGATTTTTATTCACTTCCCTGCCATTTAGTTAGTACCTAATGTTTTGGCCTGATATGTAGTAAGTTAAAGGCATAATTTCACACTTTGCAAAACACTTTGGCTAAATTTAGTAACATCTGAAGGTTTTGTTGTGCAGAATTTTATTTCTATGACTAGATTTTTGACTTTTCAAAACAAGGTAAACATAGTCATGGTGCTGATGAAAGCTTGCAAAAGCAGTGTGAATGTACTTATTCTGGGTGGTTTGGTGCTATGAATTTGAAAGCCTTGGGTAAGTAGATGCGGTATGCAGAGATGAGTTTTATTCTTCTATTTCCATTTTAAATATTGCCCAAACAATTTATGTCATAAGCTACTTTAGCAAATAGGTGCTGCTTGTTCTTGAAGTTCCAGTAATGAGGTACTTCCACTTAACCTAATTAACAGTGTGCAGTGTATTGTTTAAGAAGACTAAACTCCATTTTGTTTTTGGCTATGCTTCAGATGCACCTGGCTCCTTGGTCACTTCTCTTGCAAGCAATACAACAGAAACATTAGGTGAAGAAAAAGCTGTAAGTGGTTTAGAACTTTTGCCTGCACTTGATAATTTTGTCTTGGAACATGCTTGCATGATTCTTTAAGGTATTTGATAGCATTATGCTGTATTTTTCTTATGAGTGTTTTGGAAAATAACTGTTGGCAGCTTTATTTGATCGTGGTCTTTTAACAACTTGGCACTTGTTTTTGTGGAAAGTGAAGTTTCATGGAGATGGTCTAGACTTCTTTGTTGTTGCGTCTATCATTTAGTGTTTAAGTATGGAGCAGCAACGAAAAGAACATGAAAAGCAGACAATGGAGGTGGTGGACAACATAAGGCATTACTGCAAGTTTGTGAGTCTTAACTGTTTTTTTGTGTGGGTCTTGGCGTTCACTGTTTTGTTCTGTTTTGATGTTTGAAGCAAAGTTTAACAGCAATTGTCAGTTATGTGATTAAATCTGTAAGTCCATGAGGTGTGCATACTGTGCAACTAATTTTTCTAGCTGGTCAGATGCACCTTGGGCTCATTTGTAGAATTCTCTGTGTGAAATTAGGAGTATGTGGTCATTAAGGAAGTTTAGTGAGGCTGAAGGTTATGCCTGGATTGATGGTGTGTTTCTCTATTGCCAACTAGGCAAATGTACCTTTTGCTTGTGACAGAGTTCGACCAGGCAAGTCTGTGAACAATAATATTTGTGAAAAATGTCACTTTTGCAAAAATGCTTTTAAAATGGAGTTAATGTTTAGGAGGCCTTGTTCAAATGGTAGCTCTACGAACAATATAGAGAAGTTTAATTTTATAAAGCCAAAAAACTTTCTAGCCCAATTAATATTGAAAAATTAGAAAATAAGTTAATGGGTTGCCTTTTATCCAGAGTGCAGTTGTCTATAAGTTGCTTGTAGGTAAAACTATTTTTTTCTGTAACTGTTACTGATGCTAAAACTATTGGCTATATATATATATTATATATACCACCCACACTGATAGACATGTGTTATACCAGTAATAGATTTATTAAAATCAGTGAAGTTGTAATGCGTGGGTGGTTACCCTAAAGTGATTTGATTCCTTTTCCGGTTGATTTCTTATGTAGATTGTTGTTTCAAAATGCAAATCAATGAATGAAGCATTGTTTCTGTAATCTGGCATGACTAGAGACTTTTTGTAGTCTCTGCTGAAATTTTAACAAAATTAAAAGCTGATCTTTTTATGTTTTTTCTATGGTGATGTTTCACATTCTGTTTCATGTAAGCATATATCATGTGATCATTTTAAAATTTCACACGTTGTTCTTCAATAGAAAGTAAGTTACTGTACCTCTAGATCAGGGGTTCTTAACCTTTTTTCTCCAATTCCCCACTTTTTGGTGGGCCAACTCTCCATTTCCCACCACAGCATCGGTCTTTGACAAAATCGATTTTAACCCATGAAGTGTTTAGT
>JGI24158J21664_10009157_pt1 | contig 13210 bp, 6 predicted proteins | sample Ectturendosymbi3_FD_21664 | JGI IMG/M metagenome (IMG submission 21664) | reverse complement strand
GCAACATGAGCCAAAATGACCCTAAAACTACTTCACTTATGACGTCACTCACAAAAAACCCGCACCCCCCAGGCAAAAATGTTTTTTCGAGTACAATCTACTAGACTGGCCGATCCATTTGAGCCGTTGAACAGCTCTCTAGCGCAATCGGCGGAGGAGCTAGGGCGTTGGTAAGGCAACCGTAAACTGCTGTTTGTTTTGCGAAAATCGCCAAAACCACCCAGACGCCAAGGAGTTAACAATTTATTACACATCTCTATCAGTGGCATGCCTGTGGTCGAGGCTTCTCTGACACTATCGTTTGGCATAAGGTAAGCACTCAAACTATCATAGTATTCCAAGAAATTTGTTGGCAAGCACCCATGTATGGCCTTACTGTTGCTAAGCATTAACTTTAGACAACTGCCACAAAATTTCAGATTTGGGCCCAAATACTGCTATTTTCCTATTTTTAAGCTTTGATTTAGCAATGCACTGAAAATTTGCTTTTTTCAGTTTTGTGATGATATCTTCCCATTATTTTTTATTTTCTTTGTTTGAAAGTTTGAAACAAAGAGGTAAACATCACATTTTCTAATGGTTACTGTGACCCATTAGAAAGTTGTGACCCACTTTTGTGGAATATAAACCAAAAAAATTTTTTCTGTAGAACAGCCTTCTAAAACTTATTTAAACATATGTATGCATACAAAGTGAAATGAAGAGTACCAGTAATTTTTTTTAAACTAAGGAGGAACATACAACATAAAAGTTACAATGAAATTAAATATCATAGGAAGTCCACAAAACTGCACATAATTACATATTTTACCTTCTTTTGCTTTATTCTATTATGTCTTTTTTGTGGAAGTTTGTGAGAATGTTTGGAAAGTACTTCACTTTTGATCAGAGTTTTAAAGTCTAAGGTGACAGTGGACATGGCACAGAGTTAACTTGTTTCTCTGGCAATTTGAAACTGTTTTCTCTGCTTCTTGTCGATGTGAATTCCACAGTTCTGGAATCTGGGAATTGCCTGATGAATAGCCATTATTCTACAGGGCAGTTTTTGCAAATAAACCTTTCAGAAAATGCTTGCTTATGCACAATTAAAATTTGCACCCTTTTAATTGCTCAATTTTAGAAACTCAGAACTATGAAAAAATTGAAGAAACGGCACTAATATTTGAAAACCAAGCACTCACCAAGTATTCCTAAACAAAGCTGGCTATACTGATTTAACATGATTTAATCATGAACAAACCTGATGCAATCACAGGACTGGAAGTCAAAAAGGGTAGTTTTTCATTAGGTTGTCTTAAACTTTTAAAGATGTCTGTAAAGGGATTGGTAAAGGCAAACAAATAGTGTTTGCCATGACAATGAGAATGATGTGCACATACATGTCTTTCTCTCTACTTCTTGAGAGAGAAAAAAATACAAAACAGGTTGAGCACAAATTATTTTTGGAAAATTTATTGGTTTTTTAAAAGTTTTCCGTGATCTGCAAATCACTTTTGGGTTGCAACCCAACTGTAGATAATCACTGCTCTGCACCACATTATTGCTTATGCGTACTTAACAACATAATGATAGCTAATTGTTGCCATGACTATTGGATAGGGCTGCTAGTAGAGTCCTGCGCAGGGCGGGTTAACTCGCGCGGGTTGCGAGTACCCAGATTTGCAGGGCGGGTTCGGGAACTCGCACTGCTTTGCGTGCTGGTGCGGGTTGAACTTGCTGTGGGTGCGGGGCGGGCACGGGATGAAAAATTCTTCATGCGGGTGCTTTGAGCCAAAGCACATGAACTTAATCAGCTCAAAAATTACAAAACATGTGGATGTACTAAAGTTGTTTGACAGCATTGCGCTTAGAACGGTAGGCCCGCAGCAGTTATAACATTATGATGTAACAACCCATTGTTACAAAGATTAGCTCAGGCTCCTGCTTTGCGGTGGGCAATTGACCATTTTCCAATGCAACTGTCGTGCGTGGTGAGGAATAATTCAGTCTAGCAGCCCTTCTAAATAGATAAGACAGCGCTTAATGCACAGCTAGTCGCAAGTCACAACTGGACTGAAACGTGTTTTTTATCACCTTAAATCTGTTGACTGCGGAAGATCAAATCTGTGGAAAAGTTTTGGTTGCCAATGAAAAAAATGAATAGCTTGATTTTGCTACTTGTTAGACTTGTCTTCAGGCGTTATAAGTAGGGCAAGTTTTTGCAACTTTTTTTAGAGCTTCCTGAATACGTACTCAGAATTTCTGTAGTACGATGTTTTAAGCTGGTTCAAAGAATTTTATAATGCAACTTTTTCCTTTTTCACATGCAACTTTTCGTGCAACTTCTGTCAAGTATTTTGCAAAGTGTAGAAGTTTGATTTAAAAAACATGTCTTTGAGTATAGTTCTGTTCTCTTTTATAACTGAATCAAACTGAATAGTGACCTAAAAACAATTGTAGAAATGATCCGGTCAAACAGCAGTCCACAACTGCACACCAAATTGTCAAGCAACTTCATGCACAAGTTTTAGCATGCTACGCAAACTGTTGTAAAAAAAACATTTCCCCTAGGTAATGTTTGGAAATATTCAGCATTATATGTAAATAAATCACTTGAGTAAATCACTTTCGTTTAAAAGTCTTGTGGACAAATACAACCTTTACTGCAAATTTTGTTAATTAATGCATACTTCTCACGATATTATTGCAACAAAAATTTGCCCTAGTTGTGAGTTTTTAGTAGTTTTCAGACAGCTGCGGGTTTAAGACCTAAAAAGTGCGGTGCGGGTTGGGATGGTCTGCGGGGCGGGTTGGAAGTGTGCAGGTGCGAGGCGGGAGCAGGCAAGATTTCTCAAATTCCTGTGGGTGTGGGGCGGGTTCAAATTTTGATGGTGCGGGGCGGGACAAAAAATTTCAACTCGCGCAGGACTCTAGCTGCTAGGGAACTGATTCACCTTGTCTGACTAGTGTTGTGGCTGCCACAGAAGCATCACTGGTTTCTCCTCAAAAATGCCAAAAAATTGTATGTATTTAAAATATTGAACAGCCTATTTTCATCAAATGCTTTAAACTAGAGATGAAACCATGAAAATGCCTTTATAGACTTTGCTTGTTGAAATGCAATATTTCTACACGTAAGTTTTTTAAAAATACACTAGCTATGCAGTCCACTCACCATATTTCACCTGCACAATGTCTCCAACAACAATGTCAGCCACAGGAATTTCAAACACTTGTCCATCACGGATAGTTGCAATTTTTTGCTCTTGATCAATTTTATTTTGCAAGCCACGGAACTGTTTTTCTTTTGTGTAATCATTGAAAGCTGTGACAAATACAACTACAATCACTGATCCAAGAATCGCAGCACCTTCAATCCATCCTGCTTCTCCTTCCCCTGCTTCACCTCCAATGTTTTGAAGACTAGTGGGAAGACACTGTTCTGAAATTGTAACAAAACATCAAAACAAACTCACAACATTTGAAAGAGTTCCATGATAATGCACTAAGCAGATGAAGTGATGTTCTTCTAATTGGAAGTCAGGAAAAGCTTTCCTCACAACTTGACAAACGCTAAGAAGAACCACATTTCATGCCAGTGTTATTTGAATGATTCCAATTGTTGGCAGGCTGAAGCCTGAAAGTTGGTTTTTGCTAGAGCAGTTGAGGTTGCCCAGGAAGTGATGTGCAGCAAATTCCCTCAGTGACCATTAACCAATCGCCCAATCTTTCAATAGAGATAGGCACTCTGCCACAGATGCAGGGCTATCGCCCTAAAGAATTAATATTGGTTATGATTGAAACTGTCTGATTCTTAAAAGAAAAAATATTGGAGGTTTGACAATTCCTATAGAATGTTTCTCAAAATTTTTCTATGTACCTAGTTTAAATCGAAGCAAAATGAATGTGCAACAATTTTGAAAAATAATTACAGCATTTTCCACATTGCCAAGTTAATGCTTGATCTTCTCAGATTTGCATTAAAACTTGGCATAATCCTAATCACACATGCACATAATATTTGCAAACTATTAGATTACTATCCAGAACAGGTGGGTAATTAACTTGGCTCAAAGGCCCCTTTGAAAAGGCTGGGTTTTCAGAGGGTCGTACCTTATAAATTGACAGTAAGATAAATAAATAAAACATTTAAATAATAATGGTACACAGAAAAAGTTTTATTATAATTGCTCATGTGCCGATACACTTTATCCAGCATAAGCAATTCCATTAGACATATACAACCTAACCACTTTTCAACAAATTTCATATTTGATGATTTTTCTTGAATGGTTCCGCAAGCCACTGAAAATGCTGTGGCTGGCAACATGGCCTGCGGGCAACTAATTTCTCGCCCCTGATCTAGAGCATAATCAATATCATAGGTAATTTAACTTTTCACCCACAGCTGCCAATCTGAACACACAAGGTTTCTTGCCACTTGATAAAATTCAAAATTTTTAGTGATTTTCCCACTTGTTACGTACTTAAACCACTTGTACATTTTTTTTGTCAAACTTGTTAGATGAATAAGTAACCAAGTAACTGACTGGGACACCACATTAAGACTGCACTAGTTAAACCAAGATGTCTGGCCACACTACTATCAGACTGCCTGATCATCATTTGCATTGCTTCAACAGCCACCCAAGCCCTGGTGCATTCAACTGTAGACTACTGCGCTCCTGTCTGATGCAGCAGTGCTCATACTCACTTTTACAACCCCACCATCAATGACACCTTGCAAATTGTGATTGGATGCCTGCGCTCTTCACCAGCAGACAACCTCCCCATCCTCGCAGGCATCCAACCTGCTGAGCTTCGTTGCATTGGAGCCACACTTTCTCTAGCATGCCATGCCACGGAGCTACACCTGCTCCACTCAATGCTCACTTGTCCATCGAGTGCAGATGCACAGTGCCTTAAATCAAGACACCCATTTGTACCCGCCACACAACAACTCATCAGTTCATCTAACAACATACATGCAGCGGAGTGGGTGTATCACCAACGGAATGCGAAGTGGGTGGATAACCCCACAAGACTGCGCATTTTCATCCCTGACACTGGCACAACTCCCAGAGTGACTCTCCTAAGAAGAACCTAGGTCTGGCTTAACTGCCTCCGCATCAGTGTCGGGCATTTCCACTCCTGCTTGTACAAATGGGCATGACCTCTTCTGTGACCTGTGAGTGTGGCGCAGAAGAACAAACTGTCGACCATGTTGTCTTCCAATGCCGTATCCACCGACCTCATCGACTGTATGACATGACGGTTCTGGTTGATGAGATAATTGAATGGCTGCTCAACACCTGCCCTGAGATCTAGTGCGGCCAAGCAGTGGTTAGAAGTTCTGGCTAAAAAGAAGACCTAATAAACATCTTTTCAGTATGAAAATTGTACTTTTCATCTAAGAAGTCTTGTCTCATGTTGCAATGAGGATTTTGAGAAGTCTGGTAGCTAGCAGACATGGGGCGATTACATCACAAACGTAATTATAATTGCCATCACTTCGATTACAATTACAAATAAATAAAATCAAATTGTAATCGATTACGATCACATTGAAAGTATAATATTCATGATTACAATCGTGATTACATTTGTCTTGAAACATCTTCAGAATGAAAACCAAACCCATTTGCATGGTTTGATGTGATTGTCAGACAACATACGATATGAATTAATGCAATAAACCAAATTACTAATCTGTAAGGATCAAGCACCAAAAAAATGGAAAAACACATTGATTATTTACTTTGATGTTTGTGCAGTCAACAAACCAGTGGCATAATTAGTGATTCGCTCTAGAGGGGAAACTTAGCTGACAGAGGCCCACTGGCCTCTGTAGAGGACCTACTAGTCAACACTCAGAAAAAAACTTCAGAAATGATGGTGAATCCAGATGTGGATGGCTATACTATACAGCAAGGGTCTCCAAACTTTTTTGTCCGAGGGCCACATAAGGTAATAAAGAACATGTTGAGGCCCCAATGTCTTACGCCAAGGCTGCCCAACTCATAGCCCGCATGCAGCCCCCAGGGGTTCCCAACCTGGAAAGACATACCCCTAGGGCAGAAATTGCGCAGCCATTTCATGCAGCCAGTGGAGACCTTTTGTGAATGATAAAAATATAATATATTTATGAAAAACTTATTGATTTGGTAGAATGTAACATATCCCAAAAAAATCAATTATGTAAGATGTTCGGACCCTCGAACTGTTGGGTAATAGCTTATGTGGCCCTCGGACAAAAAAGTTTGGAGACCCTGCCCTACGGGTACGTGTACCCAGGTTGGGAATCCCTGCACTAGCTGTATTAACAGGGTCAGTAACTAATTTGATCAACTAATCATTGTCCAGGATGAGGCCCCTCACCTTATCCACAATCATACCACATTGCTGGCTCTATGCACAGTGCCCCTGAGGGACAATGTGCATGAGATCATCATAACTGCATTTTTGCAGAAAGTTTCCTTGGGCTTGGTAAACATACAGTCATTTTCCTCAGGGTTCCCACTTCCCACNCATTTTAAAAAACATTTTCCATGTACTTTTTCATTACCTTTTCAATTTTAAAAAATATCAATACCATCACTTACCTTCATTTCACCACAATTTTAATCGTGAAACACAATTTAACACACCACCACAAACATAATCTTGGTGCTTTAACTTTTGTAAAACTGTCATGTATAATTGGCAGAGGACAAAATTAGAATAAACAAACAACTGAATGCTTACTGCACCAATCTCACTAAAAGTATGCAAGATGGTGTTGCAATCAGAAAGCCTAAGAAGCAGTGCACAAAGCTTCACACTGCGGCAGCAAGCAACGATGAAGATCACCCAACAAGTTCACTCTGTTATTGCTTGTTTGCACCACATATATACAGTTGTTATTCTTCATGCACATCCTGTTTGGTGAATCATTCGACACTAACTGAGAGGTTGTAAAAATGGTAAACCTCTATTCTTACAGGCATTTTATGATACAAATAATGCTTCAATAAAAACTTGAATCTAGACTGCACTGCTCTTCCTTAAAAGCATTGGATTATGCACCTTGCTGAAGCTGCAGACATCACATTTACCACATCAGTCATAAAGTTCATTTCTCTCGTTTTTGAAAACTTGTTGGAAAACTTTTGATTGACATTGGAGCCATCCTTTCACAGTTGTACAATGATTCTGGATCCTAATGTGATTTTTATGCTTTCATGAGCGCTGTCATACAACGCACCAGTGTCTTTCAACCGGGGTTCCGATGAAACATAAATTGCCTGGGACAAAATTCGCAACCACAGTGGTATGTGGTTGTAGCAATACCATACTCACAGTACCCACTATCCTTGCCACTTATGAATCTCACTGAAATTGTGTTTATCAATTGCTTTGACTTATTCCTGCCTTTGTGCAATGGAACCCTATACCATAGGGTTCTATGAACAACACAAACATTTGCGGAAGGTTCTGCTGCAGCAAAAACGATGAAAAAAAGTACACATTAGTTCTCCGGCATGTCCCATTAATTTTGAACTATTTGAAGTAACAACTTAACTGCTTACAAACTTAAGCTAAGAAGTGCAATAAGAGACAATTTTTCTCAGATACTTTCGCCACCAGGTGGATTTGTGCTTTGAAAGTTATGGCTAAAAATGGATAATTCATTAATTAGGGGATTAATTAATTCATTGTTTTTAGGCCATAACTTTTGAACCAGAAACACTAAAAAGCCAATCAAGGGCTCTAAAGACTCGTATCATAGTCTAGTTTCCAGTAAAAACTTGAGTCAAAAATTGGCTCTTGTGGTTGGGGCCCACGGCCCCATGACCTCAGCCAAAAATGCCTTAACCTACCCCACTTATGATGTCAACCACAAAAAAACAAAATCCAAAACTTTCCAATTTAAAAAGAATCCAAACTAGAAGACTTGTCACATGTTTTGAGGGTTTGAACAGCTCTCTAACTCAATTGGATAGCAAGTTATGGCAGTGCAAAATGGTGCAAAAAAGTAGCTCAGGCGAGATTTGGAAGCACGAATATAACGTACACTGGCACCGAATGTGTCAATGATTTCTTTTTCCCATTACAATTTCCATACTTTTTGAATACTTTATACACATTTTGACCAAATTCCATACTTTTTCAAGGTCTTGAAAATGAATTTCATAATTCAATACCGCATGGGAACCCTGTTTCCTGTAAAAGTTCTGCAGTCATTTTTTATATCTTCATAATCGTTTTGTTCAGTTGAAAAAAAAATGCATACCTGATGATCCACCAGGAGCTTTGTAAAATGCAAGAGCCAATGAAATTATTGCAGCAACTAATAAGACTATTAACGTGACATCCTGTACAGCCTCCCACACAAGTTCTAGGAATGTCTTGGGCTTCTTTGGAGGAATGAGATTAGATCCAAACACAGATCTTCTATGTTCCAAATCTGCCTGATTCATAGACAAGCCTGCAAATGAACAAAGAAGCTGCCATATGCACATATTTCCCACACATACCTGGTGGGAACACTTGACCAAAACTATTTATATATGCGTGAAAAATGGTAGAAGAATTCAAGCAACATTCTAGCATCTGGTTCAGTAGACCTTCTAGTTTGTGCAGCACTTGGAATATCTTTCATTTCCTTAGTCTAACCGCACATGTGCTGAGTGTTTTTCACAAGGAATTACACTTGGAAGTAGTGTTTCCAACCCAGGTTTTCCTGAACCCGAAGCCCAGGTTTTTTGGCTATTTTCTACTACCTGAAACCCGTTTTTTTATAACTACCAAACCCGGGTAATTAAAAAAAATGGAAGCTGTTGCATTCAATTGTTAGTAATTCTGGTCACGCTGAAGTTGCAGATTAGCGCGTGTAACGGCCAAATTAGCATGTTTGAATTGTCAACTATTATCATGAGGCACAAGGTGCAGGTTTCCTCGGTGATCATCATATGTTCGTTGTTGGTCTGTTTATATTTCGTTCAATTGACCTATTTAGATGGATCGGGATGTCATTCTGCACATAATAAGAGTCTCCGCGAACTTTAGTCTTTTCGCCAACCTAATTAAATAACAACCACGTGACGTAGTTCTTCAAAGGTATGCCGTAATTTCATAGTTATTAGTTAGTTCATTTATATGCTGTTGTGTTAGTTCAGTGGTCGGCAACCTACGGCTCGCCCGCCAAGCAAAATTATCTGGCTGCAGTCCCTTTAACAAATTGTATTAACTATATGGTCCACCCAGTGGTGTTATGTTTTATGAATCTGCCTTCCTTGCAACATCTTGTTTTGCATACTTATGAGAAAGCACACTGTGCTGTAATGTACTGTATGTTGCATTTTGGGCTTTCGTTGTGAAATATGGAAATCAGGAGTTAATCTGATTAAAATTCCATAAGTTCACAAGACGTAACAACAGCAAAGAGAACGGAATTGTTGATGAAAATTTAGTATGGCTCGTCATACCTTGCAGCGTTTGTTTTTGTGACTGCGAAAGGCTGCTGACCCCTGTGTTAGTTCACATGCAAGCTGTGATTCTTTGCAAAATAGATTCGTTCTTTTTCTGTCTGCAGTAACTTTCTACAAAATATTTGGCTTTCCTTTGGAAGCGACTTTAAGTAGATTTTTAAACATACACATTCAGTTTAAAGACATTAGTATTTAAAGAAAATTCTAAGCTTAGAGCCACTGCTTTTACAATAAGGCTCAACCAACACCACAGTGCAATTTGTACTCTTTATACAAAAGGAGGTGGTTCAAAAACCAAGAGTTTGATCAGCCATTTGAAATCAAAGCACAGAATCCATGTAATCCATGAAAGTGAAGACCACAAAACTATTCCGGCACAGGAAGAGATCCGATCACAAATTATGATAAAGGAAATGAGTCTTTTCAAGGCTACAAAAAAAGAGGTCAAATACCCTTGAATAGCTGCACCATGCATTAATTACAGTCAAGCCCAAAGTGGAATCAGAGTGGGCTTTATCAGCCACAGGACTATTTGTCACAAACTCAGAAACAGACCGAATGATGAAAGTGTGCTTTGATTGTCATGCGTCAGTATTATGAACATCGTTGAAAAACTGTGCTTAACTTAATTAATAATTCTCTACTAAATCACACAGTGCCAACAGTAGTAATTTCACAATGATATTGAGTTTTTATCACTCAAAATCACATTCATTTCAAAAAAAAAACAAAAAAGGACTTTCCCAGGTTTCTTTTCTCAGCTACCCGAAACCCAGGTTTTAAAATTTTGCGGGGAGTGTGGGAGTGAAGACATTACACAATGCACAAAACATGATGGAAACAAATTATTTTGATACACCACAATTTTACTTTGCAATGCCAACATTTTGATATCTTCCTCTCTTACCAGTGACATGTTTTGCTTAGTGGTATGTTTTTCTGGTTACAGGGGTTGACATCAGTTTAAAAAGTAAACTTACTCACCGATACAGACATGTTAACAACCTCATATAACTTAAAAGACATATTTCATATTGCAATAGTGCAGGTAACATGCATTCAATTGGGTACATAACCTTTTAACATTGTCATTTCACCATGGGAAAACACTTTTGCCATATTAATTTGACCTTCTGCAATGTCCTAAATACTAACTGTAACATTAACCCTAACAGCACTGAAGTTGCACATAGTAAAATGATGGCATTACAAGGACTTGGTTCACATTTGATTGACTTGAATTTAACCAATACTGTCCGCATATGCTAATTTCAAGTTTACTCAACAATGAAAAATATTACATATTACATATTTTGATATACTGTAGGTAACATATAGGGCTACGATATCCAATGGTCATCAGCATTTTATAATTTGATCCACAGGGCCAATTTCAAGGTCAAAGTTATGGGTCAAAAGATCATCACTCCAAAATTTACCCAAATCATAAAAATGATGTCAGATTTGAATTCCTAGGTTTCTCCCCATTTCAAAGATACCATACCTTACGTGATTGAACCACTAGTTCAAAAGATATGGTTATTTGAAGTTAGGCGCCCCCTCTTATTTTCTCAATTTTTCAAAAAAATAACCCCCATATTTCAGAAGCTGATCATCCAATCAGTGAAAAATTTTAGATTTGAGGGGAAAAAACAACATGTATGCCAAATTTCATCAAATTCTGAAAGGGTAGGGTTTGAAAGGTAAGGAATATGTGTTGAAGGCGAATTAGTGCAATCTGTCCGGTATGTGGATGATCAAGCTATGACTGCTAACATGGAAAAAGGTTTACAAAAAATTTTGGATGAAACAAACAAAGTAGTAAAGAAATATGGCATGAAAATAAACACCAAAAAGGCAAATGTCATGAATATTGGAAGACAACCCAGTACTATAAAGATTTCTGTGGACGGAGAAACACTGCAACAGGTGGAAAATTTGAAAATCTGGGAAGCATTCTTTCATCACCTGGATACCCAGAAAAGGATATCCATGTTAGGATAAGAATGGCAAAGAGTGCTTTTAATAAACTAAAAAAATACTCATAGGAGGATTAAAATTGGAGGTAAAAAAATATTGGTTAAGACCTTGGTTTGGAGTGTAGCAATCTATGGATCAGAAACTTGGACCATAAAAAGGCTGATGCTACAAGGCTGGAGGCATTTGAAATGTGGGTCTGGGGAAGATTGGTGGAGGTGAAATGGACAGATAAGAAAACCAATGAGGTCTTCTATCTTGTAAAGGAAAAAAAGAGTTTGTTATCAGAAGTTAAAAAAAGAGAAAGGAGGTGGATCAGTCATATTCTGAGATGTGAGAATATGCTGCACACTGTGCTGTAAGGTAGAATGAAGGAAAAACGCCAAGAGGAAGGAAAAGAATTAAAATGGTAAATGATATCACAATTGGCACTTATGCACAAATGAAAAGAAGAGCTGAGGATAGAGCATGGCGAAGGGATGTCATGACAGACCTGCCGTACGGCAGATTACCTTGATGAAAGTTTAGAATTGTCTTTTTTTGGATGATTTCACATGGGATGGCCTGTAGACCATATTTGTGAAAAGAAACACTACAAACCATCAAAACAACACCATGCTTTTCTGAATGAAGTCAGTCAAGTCAAGTCAGTTTATTTATGCATCCCGACCAAGCACAGAATACTTCATCAGGAATACAGGGACAGGAAGCGACGGCCGTAGCTGTTATTTACGTCACTGCCCCCATGAATGAAAATGCCTGCAAATAATATTTGTCAACTTAGTAAGACAAAATTAATAGTTGTGAACTGGGTTTCTTTTTCCACTGAGACATTTCGGTCATTTTTCCCATAATAGTATTAACACTTTGAGAGCCGGGGTACGATATATTCGTACATAGATTTCAGCCTAAAAACAGGAGTTTTCGGTTGCCTTACCAACGCCATAGCTCCTCCGCCAATTTCGCTAGAGAGCTTTTCAAGGGCTCAAACGGATCGGCCAGTCTTCTAGTCTGAACTCGAAAAAAATTTTTGGATGGGGGGTGATGATTTTTTGTGAGGGACATCATAAGTGAAGTAGTTTTTGGGGTCATTTTGGGTCATGTTGCCCGGCCTAGGGTCCAAACGCTAGGCTAAAGTATTTCGCTGAAGTTTGCATTGGAATCTAGACTCGAGTCCGAGTCTTTTGAGCCTTTGATCGACTTTCTAGCCTTTCTGGGTCAAAAGTTATGATCAAAAATAAATAAATTAATTAATTAGCTAATTAGTCAAATATTTTTACTACTCTAGCAGGTCATCCAAAGTAGTTATGATCAAAAGCAGCGCTCTTCAACCGGCGTGCATGGTGCACCCTAGGATGCACGAAAATATGCGTGGGGTGCACCACTAATAAAGGGTTCACAAGGGTGCATCACAAACTTGTTGGTTAATAACATGCAACAACAAAAAAGCCATTAAATATTATTTCCTCAAATTTGTTGTGTGTTTTATGTAACATTGTAGTATAATAGTCTCTTTGCAGGATGATTTTCATATCACTTTTCACATCGGTTTTCGTTTTAAGTAAATAGGGTGCATGAGCTCGTCAAAACATCTTTAAGGGTGCACCATAACAAAAAAGGTTGAAGAGCATTGATCTAAAGTAACAAAAATATTTGACTAATTAGCTGATCAGATAATTAAATAATTTGTTTATTTTAGATCATAACTTTTGAACCAAAAACGCTAGAAACTTGATCAGAGGCTCAGAAGACTCGGACTCGAGCCTAGTTTCCAATGCAAACTT
>JGI24158J21664_10009155_pt1 | contig 13213 bp, 7 predicted proteins | sample Ectturendosymbi3_FD_21664 | JGI IMG/M metagenome (IMG submission 21664) | reverse complement strand
TCAAAAAAGCTATGTTTGTTTAGATATTGATGAATGCTTCATGAAAATCGATGATTGCCATGATATTGGTGGAAACTGCACTAACACCAATGGTAGTTTTTTATGCAACTGTGAACATGGTTTCTCTGGAGATGGAGTCTCTTGCCAAGGTATCCTGTTAAGCACTTTCACGTCCGGTCTAAATCAAGTGGTTCGCGCCAAAACAACCAGATCGCACGTGGTTTTGCGCGGGAATTTCTCCGGTCTGCGCTGCAGACTCGGTCAAAAGCTCAAAAGACTTGGGAAGTCTTGTAGTCCGCAACGAAAAAAATTTTTTTTGTTGTTGGATAGTGCGGATTTTTTGTGAGTGACGTCATAAGTGGAGGACTTTTAGGCCACCTTGGTCCACTTCACCTGGCCCTGGGCCCAAACCATTAGATGGTAGTATTTTGCTGAAGTTTTTATTGGAAACCAGGCTACAATCCGAGTCTTTTGATGCTTTGGATGACCTGCTAGGGTTTCGGGTTCAAAAGTTATGATCTAAAGTAATAAAAATATTTGATTAATTAGCTAATTAGAAAATTACTTAATTTATTTATTTTAGATCATAACTTTTGAACCAGAAACGCTGGAAAGTCGATCAAAGGCTCAAAAGACTCGGACTCGAGCCTAGTTTCCAACAAAACTTCAGCGAAATACTATGGCCTAGCGGTTGGGCCCTAGGCCAGGTAACATGAGCCAAAATGGCCCCAAAACTACTTTACCTTATGACGGCACTCACAAAAAATCCGCAACCCCCAACCAAAAAATTTTTTTTTCGAGTGCAGACTAGAAAACTTGCCGAATCTTTTGTGGGTTTGAACAGCTGTCTAGCGCAATCGGCGGAGAGCTATGGCGTTGGGAAGGCAACCGAAAACTGCTGGTTTTAGGCCGATTTCAAAGTACGAATGTATCGTACCCCGGCTCTCAAGGTGTTGGACTGCGGAAGCCACTGTAGTGGCTAAGATATTTTCATTTGGTGCTGAACGTCTGATGGAGCTAGAGAGCTTATCAAACCTTCCAAAGATGGAGAAAGCTGTCCAGTTTCGATTGAAGAAGATCGGGCAATTTGGTTTTGAACTACTAGTGGGGTAACCTGACGTCACGGAGTGGTCCAAATGACGTCACCAGCCCCTGAGACACAAATTTTGAGCAACAATTTCCTCTTCTCTTTCACAATGAGCTAGACGGTATTCCGCGTGTATGTAGTCATTGATATGCCATTTAGCAATTAGCGGTTGGCAAGATATGGTTATGGCCAAAAAGCTATGTTTTTTTTATTCTAATTAGACATTTTCGAATTGCCGAATGTTCAGGTAGGTTGCCTCAGGGCAATGTTTTTTACCATCTTACAATTAAAAAATATTACCAATGGGGAAAGAGCGAAATGTCGGTGAATAAACGAAATAAAAATGTCATCACTACAAGAACGACTAAATTTGTTTAAAAGTAATCCTGTTGATAAACTGCTACGAAAAACTTAGTAGCAGAAAGTTCGGTGCAAAGCGGTTTGATTAATTGCTTGTTTGCTACGCAGATATTGACGAGTGCTCGGATGACACAAACAACTGCGACGTGAATTTCGGAGTTTGTTCAAATGCTATCGGAAATTTTTCTTGTGGTTGTTTGACAGGTTTCTCACTGGATTATGATTTTCTTACGTGTATTGGTAAGTGCAGTTACTTTGTTAAGCATCCTTTTGCATACAGAGAATTACAAGTCTCTTTTGATTCGTTATGCATCGGGCCTGGATGTTCTTGCGTAACACCCTTGCAGACCACTTAGTTCGTCAACTTGGCATCTCTGATTTTGAAGAAGTTAAGTCCCCACATGGTCTTGACGCCAGCTCTTAACTTTTGGGATGGCACACACCCTTGGATGTACAAAAAAATGCTGAAAACTTTGTTTCATTTGAAGGGTTGCTGTAGACTAATTTGTTTCAAAATTTTTTCGCGATTGCGTTAATTTTTATTGTGCTTGTTATGTGGTAATCTATTGCATGGTTTCCAGTTAATGTTGTTAGTTTTATTGCGAGTATTAAGTATCTTCTGACCTCCAAGCAATCACCCAGAAGAAATTTCATTTGGTTAAAGTGATTTTGAAAAGGCTGCAGGCGTCGATTTCTGCAGGTGTCGATTTTCTACCCACCTATTGATATTAATTTGAATACTTTTGCTGCATCAAAATGAATGTATCTCTAACAGAATTGCAAACGCACCTCATTTTGAAGCCCGAACACGGTACGAGCCCAAAATTTATTTTTGAAGCCCGATTCAGGCACGAAAGCCAAATTACCGAATCAGTGAAGATACTGCGGATTATCAAAAACCGTAGTGTACGGATGTAGCTGCCGGTACACCTCTTTATCACACTCAATAAAACAGCCATCTTGACCAAGAGATTGGCTTGAACAAGCACAAACTTAGCTTGTTAGTCAAGGATAATATTGCAGAATATAATGTTTCTTAAGAAAAAAAGAAACTGTCACGAAACTATCCACAATGGCGCTATATGCATAAAAGAAACTCTAGGATAGCGTTATAGGTTTGAAAAATGGTTTCTAGGCCATCGTTTCTTAAAACAAGCCAAGAATCGCGTAAGTGATTAATCTTTTCGAAGCAACGCCATCGCGTGCTAATTTCCTCACCACTGTTTGCTTTCTCAGAAAGAGCGTAAGCAGAGAACAAAAGAACTTAACTGTGTGTGCAAATAAATGCAGAATTAACTGAAGAAAAATCACAATCGCCTCATTCACAGAAGTCCCCGTGGTGAACACAACAAATGTAGGTCACGAAAGAAAAAAATCGTTTCTCTGCATGTTATGAAAAGATTTTGTATGTAGGCCCGAAACATTTTGATGAAAAATCCCGGCCCGACGTACAACTCTGGTCTTTGCTACCATATTGGCTACATGTCTTCTGTTCAGTTTATTGCGTGGCTGCATTAGGATTTTTAACAATTGCATTTTGACTTCTTTTGATAGATAATGATGAATGCCTGGATGACAGTCATTCCTGTGCCCTGATTGGTGGTATTTGCAGCAATACTATTGGCAGCTTTGCTTGTGCTTGCCTGTCAGGTTTCACTGGTGACGGTCACATTTGTGCTGGTATGCACCAATTATATTTTGAACGATACCTTGTTTAATTTCGCTCGTTTAGTTACGGCTTCATTGTGTTTGATGGATTTCGTATCGTTATGTTTTGTGCGCTTTTTGGGCGGTCTGAGTATATTTTCTGATTTTAGCCACTTAGGTTACTGATTGGTTGGTGGTGGTTCGCTGTTCGTTTTTTTTAGCAGTGACAGGTGCGAAGAAGTGCTCAATAGTGCGTTGATACCACACGAAGTTCTTGCGTTTCTTGTTATGTTTTCAGGTTCTCTGAAAACACAATTATACCTTTTATCATGCTAGAAACTTCGTTGAAGTTGCAATGCGGTTAAGCTGAACACAAAGAATAACTTCAAGAGTTTGTTTTGGGCGTTTAGCGACAGCGATTAACGGAGTAACGAGATCGCAACCACCACAGCGTGGTTTTCATTTTAATTGACTGTTGAAAACCGGACAGGTTTATGCCTGGGTTTCTTTTTTGCTTAGACATTTTGGTCATTTGTCCCATGACAATATTAAAACTCACCATAACGGTATTCACTAGCCTACCTTTTCGAACATTATGACCGAAATGACGTAATTTTTTTCGGTCATTAAAAAAAATTGGTGGTCTATGACTGGAAAATGACAGTAAAAATAAGCCCAGGTTTATGCAGGAAATGTTTTATTGCGATCACAAGTGTTTGTTTTGTGTGTTCGAGGTGTTCCCGTTAATGCTGGTGGCCTCCGATCGTCGTACACACTGGGATGTCATCATCATGGTTAAACTTTAATGCTATGGTACAATTCCCACACGCTAGTTGGTGACTGAAATACATTGTTATTTGTTTTTTTGAAATAAATTTGTTATTTAGTAGGATTAACGAAGTTAAAAATGTTGTTTCAGTGTTTGTTGTATTGTAGATATCAATGAATGTGCAGATGGATCTGACAACTGTGATTCAAATTTTGGAATATGCACTAACAAATTGGGTAATTTCTCCTGTGCCTGTCTACCAGGCTATTCTGGCGATGGAACCTTTTGCTTAGGTGCTCAATGCGTTCTTCTGCTAGACAGATTTTGTTGCTCGAATCATAGAATGCATGTTTCATTTTACCTGCTGTGTTTTTCCAACGATTTCGCATGAATTTTATTTGGTTATAGAATTTGTGCCGCGTGCAATCCATCAAAGCACAGAACACAACTTAAGTTGAAAGCAACGTCTTTTTGTTCAATTTACGATGCCACCAACTCGGAATAAATTATTTGTGGCGTGTCTTGCGTTTTGGCGACAAAATAAACATGGAACATCTAATTTAATACATATAATATATATATATCTGTAATTGACACGAAATAGATATAGCAAACATGAGTTGCAAAAGTAGTTTGTTTGTTGGCTGTGCGCCTGAAACAAGAATTTTACATTGTGATTTGAAGATAATTAGAAATTAATCTGCTGCCTAACTTTCACATTATCTTCCCGCAGGAATGAACGTTTTCACTTTTGGTTGTTGAATGTTTGCAAAACTAACATGTACAGCATCTCTGCAGAAACAATCACATATGAAGTGAAGGTTTTGTGCGCACCATCAGATTATTTTCTTCTGAAGTAGGTTTTTCTTTTTCTGTTACAAGATGACGACGAGTGTTCAGACGGCACACACAACTGCTCGGCAACTGGCGGGATTTGCAACAACACCTCTGGCAGCTTTACCTGCGCCTGTCAATCAGGTTACGATGGCGATGGATATAATTGTTCCGGTATGAAACTATTTCCGCTTGCAACTTGTTGTCATAAACTTAGATACAATGTGTTTTCACATTTGATGCCGTTTGTCATGTATCTCACATAAAAGTGGGAGATGACAACAAGCGAGTATCAATATCAGTATTAACACTAAGTGCACATTAGAGATCTCCAATTATTACCAGTTTTGGGTAGCCTTGTAATTACATAACTTTTTCCGTTTTCTTTTTCTGTTTCTGTTGCGACATTTCATCTGAAATGAAACAAATTATAATGTGCAACCGCGTGGCGGTGTCAATACTTTCTGACAAGTATGTAATATCGCTTACGCCACCTGTAGTCTACTTCAACTGTTATTTTTGTATGTTACGTCATTGTAAATTTTGTATTTTTTTGCTTAGTTGTTATTATGCCAGCCTTTTCCTTTCGTATGTGGAGTGAGCAGCTGGCGTTGGAATATTTTCAATTAGACTCAGGGTTCCCTTCACTTGGTTTGTACGACCAGCGCATGCGAACACTGTCATAACTGGAAGATATATTTTTATTATTAGATCTGTTGTAGTTATTCATTGCTGAATTGATATCTTCAACGAAAAAACAAAGATTTAGCGGGATTTTTCGCATTTAAACCTGAAGACCCAGGTGGAATTGAAAAAAAGCAAGCAGATCTGGGTGTAAAAATATAAGCAAAGGAAGCCTTGAATCTAATTGAAAAGTTGATAGCGTCAACTGCCCACTTTACATAGGAAAGGAAAAGGCTACCGTGAGAACGACTAAGCAGAACAAACTGTGTAATGCAGGTTTTTTTAAAGGAAAATGTTAGGTACCTGATACGAACCTGTAGTAACCCGATTTCTCTGATTCTAGGGACCCGATGATGATTTTCTCTGATTCTAGGGACCCGAATCGTGCCCCAAAACACCTTTGAAAAAACCCTGGTCTAATGTATTGTACAATAATGCAACAAACAAAAGCACCAGTGCAACAAGTGATATTATATCACCACGTGGCGGTGCCAATATATTCTTGCGAGCACGTAATATTACTTCGCTTCCTGTAGCCTAGACGTGCGTTATGTCAGATAAAATGTCGCAACTTAAACGATTATGCCATGATAAGTTTGGGCCTTTCAAAATCCCTTGTCGCCCACCAAAACCGAACCTTAATAAAAACGTTCCAGTGTCATTGTGCAACCGACCTGCAGCAGCGTGCGATTAACCTAAGCCCTTCGGTTGTACGCATAACAAGTAGTTATATAAAAAAATTGCAACCAGCTACAAAAACAATTAAAAGCTTTGCGTTTGGGTGAAGTATGTATAAGGCTATCGTCTCTTACGTCACTTGAAGAAATTGATCAAATAGGTTTGGGTCTGATTGTTTACCTTTCTTGGTTGTCCTATGCATGCAAATTCAAAAACAATTTCCAATAGAGCAGGGGTTTTCAACCGGGGGTAAATATACTGATGATGAAGTTACAATGCTTTGTTTTTTTTCCTACAGTGCTGGTTAGCAAACAAAAAACAGGACGTAAATTTTATGTCTGGAAACTGGCAAGGGGTAAACTGGAGAAAAAATGTTGAGAACCCCTCCATTAGAGGAATAAATTGTTGCCAGCTCAGGGAGTTTAGATCTCGTTGCAACCTAAGAACTCACAAACTGTCACAGGTCAATAGCAAATGTGGCTTTACATTTTCCCCATCTTATGCCTGAAGATCAGCTGATGCTTTTGGACGAAGAATATAGGTTATTTCGGGAATTAGTTGCTCCTCCACTAAATCTATTCCTGACTACTGGTATTCTCGGCGTAATATCAAGGACGGATTGGATAACTTGAATTTTCAATACATTCTTATTTTATGACCAAACGTACAGTTTTTCCACACTCTTCTGCACCAGGATAAATAATATTTTCACTTTTAATCATATTGAAGCAAAAACAAACTCACTAAAACATTTTAATGAGCGCTTGTTGACAAGACAAGCATTGTCAATGATGCTGGCAAACCGTTATAAATGGATACCTACACTTGAATTAGTTGCAGATGTCATCAATCGAGTATGTCGCCGGCGTTATGAAAAACATTTTTAGCAACAGAAATGTGATCCAAAATGTATAGCCCACTCTTCGAAAACATTGGAAGAGCAGCTATCTTTGAATTTTTGTTTTAATCATTTCAACTCATGCTTCCATGAATATGTCTTGCCAAGTAACATTTCTGTTTGTTTTTGTAAGAAAAGGTTTCTTTTTCATGTACAATCTGGGTTTATTAGAAATCACACAATAGGACCCCGGATTAGTTGTTGTGCTGTCTGTGGATTTTACTTAATTTTATTTTATAATTAATGTACTTCGCAGAGCTGACGATGTCCACCTAGTACGCGAAATACATACCTTGATCTTAGTGTCTGATTCTTAACCGTGAGGACTATATTATAATGTAGAGAAATTTTACAAAAATGTATTGTGCACATCACTACATAAGAAATTAAAGTGAGAATTTAGCTGGAGCTTCCATGTGGAAGCTTAGCTGGAGCTTCCATCCCTGAAGCACTTAAGCAGCTAAACTACCACTTACACTGCCAGTAAACGTGACAAAACAAAGGTCTAGAAACTCATTAGCCTAGCTATAACAAGGTTTAGGCTAGGCTAATAGCCAGTCAGTCTCTGCTGTTTGGGTTTCCTACAGCAGATTTCTGTAGATTTTTACGATAGTCTGGTGCGGCGAAAAAGTTAAAGCATGTTCTGCTCGAAATCAGATTGCGCCGCGCACTGAAGCGGAAAGCTTCATCATGAAAACAGACACACCGACTGGATGCAATCCATCTGCATTCAGCTTAACATCTAATTTTCTGATTAGTTGAACAACAGAGTTTCTGATTTAGAAGTATGTTTTGCGATACTAGTGGAGAAATTTTGAGAGACCGTTTCGGTCCTTCAAAACGCCTTGAAAGAAACACTGACGGCCGCAGATAGCGATGAAATGCAACCTGGAATTATCATAAAAGCCTTTAACTCATTAATGCCCAAAATTAAAAACAAATGAATTTTTCGGTCCTGCCGTAATGTGTTACTCGAGATGATCTCCTGAAACTGGTTTGAGTTTATTTTTCGTGAAATCCGTTTTCCTTACTACTTTTTTTGGCGGTATGGTGTATCATGCGCCAAGCATTCAAGAATGTGTCAGCTACTATCTAGGCCTATGCTGAATCCACATTTGAGGTGTATGCACAAGCGCAACTACCAGTTTAAGCGTACTTTAATGAAAAATGAAGAGATTAACTTGTAAATATAACGCTTCACAGCGATTATACCGAAGTAGATCCTTTGGTTTGAAACGGATTGCTGACAAATTCACTTTTTTTCATGTGCAAAAAATAAATGATATTATACACAATTATATTTGACGTGAAAGTCTGAAATTTGGGAAGGAAGGTTCTAGCTTTAAGTTTGTTGGAATACAGTGGTTGTCTGAATGTGCACATCAAGTAGTCTATCCATGGTATTAAACAATGCATGTGTCTGGGTGAAGTCCCACATTGCATTTTATGCAAACGAAAATGGTGCATTTGTCACATGCACTACAGTGTCTTTGAGTGTATGCAGTTTTTGTCCACTAGAAGATCTTTCTTATCTAATCTTACAACGTCAAGAACTTGTTCTTTTTGTTTGAGGGTGAACACCTCTTCTTGCTCCCACATTAGGTCTTGCTAGCAAAGCAATCACAGTTGTAAACTCCAACAGTGAAACTCGTTGGTCAACAAATAATGTGCAATAATCGCAGATTTACCATGCTGCCAATTGGGTAGAATGTAAACACTGGCGAATACCACTTTTTTGATCGGATCTGAATGCGGAAGAGTCCTCTGAATTTATCAAAAAGATCAATTAATCCTATTTCTCTATTGTAAAATTTGATGAGGTTTGGTTTAGCGACATGAACTCTTATTCTCTCCTCTTTTCCAACGCTTGCACTTCTCAACTATGTCTGTGAGATTAGTCATCATTGTGACTTGGTTCTTGTCTTTCCACCTCACCAAACTGATCTTGATCTTGTTTTGTTCATCTTCAACTGAACAGCAAGCAGCATTTTCAGACTTACAAACACTTCGTTCAGGCTAGCTTTAGTGAATCCGTAACCAGCAGATAGCGGGTATAGTCTGCCAGTAACATGCTAGTTCTATTATGTATTGACGTCAAGCATTTTGTGCTGTTGCACACTGTCTTCTAGTCCATTGTTTTTTAGCCTAACTAGTACACATGAGTTGTCCAATAGTGCAGCACAAAATGTTTATCTAACTTTGAATCGGTTGGAGTCTGGTCTAGAATAATACATCCATCACTTTTTACCTCGCACTACATGCTCAGCAATAGGGTCCAAGCTTATCCTCCCCAGAGGCTAAAGCAAGGTTGTAGTATTGGGCGGACTATGAAAATGTGTGATTGTACTATGGACTTCGTGTCTGCTGGTAAAAATACATTCATTCTATGCTAGACCAGACCCAATGGTTCTGACTCACTACATGCATATCCAACATCTAGCTAAACACCTTTTGTTTCCACTTTTGAAATTTGTTTTGAAAAAAGCAAATATTTATAAATCCTACCCTAACCTCACCTCTGAATATCCCACAAGACACTCGTTACTGCCCAATGTGTGATATTTCATACACTGTGTAATAAGTGTTTCCCAATCAAAAATATGAAAAACTACAGGAAAATTTTTGTAGCATGAGGATGCCTTCCATGCTAGCAAGCGTAACCGCTGGCTAATTCATGTATCAAAGATATGTTCTGGGTAGGAATCCTGACTGGTTAGGACCTACTAGGCAGTTACATACCAACAACAAATGATAGTGTAACGTTTTTAGCTTTCCTTTGACGTTAATTTAAAGGCCGCATTTGCGCGTTAACAATCAAATGCTGGGCATTAATGGGTTAAGTTCGTTCAGAAACTTTGTCATAAATTGTTAAGCCATGCGGAGGCAAGGTCCAGTAAAATATGTACATCTGAAAAAACACAATCAAGGACTTGAATCTCACATGCAAATCAACCTTATCGTCGCACCAATTTTTAACGAAGTTGTGAAGAAGTCTATTACCAAAATTGCACTGCACTGCACCTCGTATATGCGAAGTGCTTCCTTCTATTAGTATATCGTATATGGATAGATTCATCAATGCGTCTGCAGTGGAAGGCGTAGCTGCGCTATTTGCTCTGGCTTCGTTTCCAATTTCCTTTTTTGTGGATTCTTTACTTGCAGTGAAAGTGTTTGCAAAATTTGGTTTTGATCATTTATTTGCTTTTTTCTGCACATTTCGTGCCTACCTCCTTAATTGAAAGCAGGTTGGCGTCAACAAGATATTAGGCGAGATCAATGCTCAAGCTCACAGTAGGCGATAATTGAAGTTCGTCTGAAACTGTGTAAAAAAAACTTTAGTCAAAATTTAGGCGTTAATATCGTTGAAATCGAATTCTTCTTAGTAAACAAATCTCTGGATGCTAAACAAAACAGTTGTGAGATATGTTATGCATGCTTGTATTAGTTTGATCTAACTACTTAAGGTCTTTCAGCGCAGTGATTGCCACTTTCATTTTTGTTGTTTAAGCAATGTCAGAAAAAATTATCTGGCGTCGCAAACTCATACTTATTGTTTTATGTAGATGTTGATGAATGCTTAGATGAAATCGATAACTGTCATGCAAACCTTGGAATTTGCACCAATAATCCAGGAAGCTTCAATTGTACTTGTATGGCCGGCTTCTCTGGTGATGGAGTTACATGTTCAGGTTATTAAATCATTTTTTACGCAGTGTTAAGTCTGCCAATAAAGTGCATTGATTGGGAAGTGATTCACGAAATTCTGCGATTTTGTGCAAAAATTCAAACATTTGTTGTAGTGTACTGTGTACTTTTAAATTCGTGGTAGATGCAAATGAATGCTCAGATGGCAGTCACAACTGCTCTGCGATTGGTGGAGTTTGTTCCAACACTGTCGGTGCCTTTAATTGTGCGTGCCAGGTTGGATTCATTGGTGATGGATTTCATTGCACGGGTATGTAACGGTATTTCTTGACACTCGGTTCAGGTGTTTCTGTTGCAAATTATCTTCTGTGGTGTATTCCCTTTGGAATGTATTTGTTTCCTTATATATTTTGAGAAAAAACTTTGTATAGATTGACTCATTGGTCTCAAACTACAAAGAAAACGCAGCACATACCAGCGACTTTGAGAACTGAGCACTGTTTGAAATTGAAATTATCTATCAGCGACAACAGGAAATCAGATGTCTGTCTTGCATGACCAAGTGCTTTGAACAAACATGCTTGCCAAACGTGACGTTCAGACACAAAACAACCGTCGGTCGTTCATTTAAGTGATGGTAAATTCGCAAAAAAACTTAACGTTAGACAGGTGAAAGCACTCTTGTAGAAGGAATAGTAAAGTATGTGACAATTTTGGTAATCAAAAGAAGCCAAGCTGGCACAGATTTCCTGAGTTCTTGCGCCCTCAAATGTTCAATTAGTAATTCATCCCATGCGCATAATGTTAGTATAGGTATGCCAATACAAAATTTGGATGCAGCTTACCTGTTTCGCTATGCAGATACTAATGAGTGCTCGGACGGTGTTGACGACTGCCACGAGACTTTGGGTCTGTGTTTTAATACACAAGGTAGCTTCACTTGTGCATGCATATCAGGTTATGCTGGAGATGGGACATCGTGTTCGGGTACGTCGCACTTTTTGGATAAAGCCTTGTTACCCAGGTTATTGCGATGTCTGAATCGTGGATTAACTGACCGTCAAAGTTTCCAAGGCTTTTTTTGTATTAAAATGCAGTCGATTTTTTTCTGCAAATTCTGTCAAATGGCCAACAAAGAACATGTTTATCGGTTTATGTTCTTCCAGATGTGGACGAATGCGTAGTTGGTGGTCACACCTGCGATGCTATTGGTGGGGTCTGCACCAACACGGTAGGTAGCTCCACATGCGCATGCCAGTCTGGTTTCATCGGGGATGGACACAGCTGCACTGGTACAATTGCTTCTTTGCTTTCTTCTGTTGAATTATGTTTCCGCGACGCTATTATATATATTTTATCGTGGGTTGCCTGATAAAATCAATTCTTGAAAAGGTGCAAATCGCAAGCAACGATCAAGCTTCATAAAGGGTTTATTGTGTTTGCAAACTTTCCTGGATTTTAAGGGATACATGTGCTGTTAATGTTTTGCAAGTTAGCAATGGTTATTTTAAAATTTATCAGTTTTATTCCCTAGACTTTTCGTGAGGCTTATGAAGTATAAATGTAAGTGACAAACGTAGCCGTGTTCAAGTGCACTGATGCGATGGGAAATCCCGAGCGGCATGTGCACAAAGCTTCGCACCGTGGCAGCAAGCAACAATAGTTCATGCGTTGCAATCTCTCTTGTTATTGCTTGCTCGCTCCACACATACATATTTTTGTTCTTCACGCACATCTCGTTCGTGGTGAATCACACAATCAACGCAACATCACCGGAGAGGTTGCAACAACATCCCCTCCTTTTTGCAACGAACCGCACCGATCGCACGTTCTTTGTGTGAAGGCTAAACTCGGCACGACATCCACATCCTGATCACAGCACCATTTTGATGCGATCGGAAATCCCGAGCGGCATGTGCGCAAAGCTTCGCACCGTGGCAGCAAGCAACAATAGAGATCATGCGTCGCAATCTCTCTTGTTATTGCTTGCTCGTTCCACGCCTACATATTTTTGTTCTTCACACACATCTCGTTCGTGGTGAATCACACAATCAACGCAACACCACCGGAGAGGTTGCAACAGCACAAACATTCGTCAGTGTTATGAAAACAAAATTCATGCTTTTGAAAAATTTTAAAACAACTGTTGATGCGCCAGCCGTAATAGTGAGCTGTCATGAGCAAGAACACGCACACGGTTTAAACATGTACTCACTTTGCTGCAGCAATTGCAGCGGAAAATAGTCAGCGCAAACTTTGTTGTCACAAATTCAAGCGGTAAACTTCAACAGCAGTTGATCGTTGAATACGTTTTCTGAAAATACAACAAAAACGAAACCAAATTAAGATTGAAAGTTAATTGCGAATTTCGAGTGATTGAAAGTGATTCAATTTCGAATTTCGAGCTATTGAAAGCGATTCATCAATTCAGCCTGTGTTGTTTGTTGTTGTTTGGCCAGCTTGGATGCTGCTCAAGGTGGACGATGAGAACGTGAAACAGCTCCCACCCTTTTCATACAGGGTGACCCAAAAAGATGTGTACCCATGAAAATTTCAATTGTGACTTTGATTAAAAAGCTATTTATTTCAAATTACAACCACACATTATTCA
>JGI24158J21664_10009154_pt1 | contig 13213 bp, 4 predicted proteins | sample Ectturendosymbi3_FD_21664 | JGI IMG/M metagenome (IMG submission 21664) | reverse complement strand
CGACAAATTAACAAGCAAAAAGTATGCGAAAACACTTAATCTCCTTGCGAAGGTAATAAAGTTTTTGTAAAATATCAAGCTCAAGGGGGGGGTTAACTCCAACCCCAACCCCCCCCCTTGCGTACGCCCTTGGCAATAGATGCAACGGCTGGGAAGTAACCAGGCTACCCGCAGTAGCGGTTGATCAATAATAATCATGCTGGTAGGTTCAGCTTTGTAGCATGCAGCATCTGTTCGACCCTTCTGGAAGATGAACATGTCAGTTTTAATTACTTTCTTGACACCTTTACTTTTTTGCGTGTCAAGCATAGGTGATTTAGCCTGGAGCATAAGCTCCCGCTGGTATACTCTGGGTAATCGAGTTAATCAAGCTCCTCCATTGCGACAAGGCTGTAGTCAAGAAGTAGGTTAAGACTTTTTACTATTTGTATGGAGCTTAAGACGCCTAAAAACGTAAAAACACAGCACTACATTTGTTCCTTTATCATTTTGATGAACCACAAAATATTGTCTGGATATTGGATAGATGAAACGCTTTAATTAATCATTTAACCAGTTGACCGAAATCCGGATAGTCTAACGCAACTCCAGCATGACAAACTAATGACGTATCTCACTGATATTCCGCAAAAACATTCAGACTAACCTAAGCTAACTGCGACAAGATACCTTCATTGAGCCAGCTTCATCATGCAGTGGAGCTGAAAAACTTCTATCATATTTCGTTTCTTTTTTCATCACAACCTGTCGCGCTCACAAGTCCATTTGCTTTCAAGCAGTGGCAGATTAAGGTTGCATGAGGCCCCCGGCTGAAACGTAGAAAAGAGCCGTTTCTAGATGTATATATAAAACTTACACATTTTGACCGACTTAGGGATTGGGGCCCTGGCTGTAGCCCAGTCAGCCCCCTTATCCGCTATTGCTTCAGAGTTATCTCAATTCTGTCTGTGTTTACTGCAACGAAACGTTCAAATCTACAGCACTGAAAATCGTGTTTCTACCCTGTGCTGCGCCTTCGGCGCGTGCTTGAGACAGGCTCAAAAGCGCAACTGCATAGCTATTAGCTATACGGTTAATTGTAAAAGATTTCAAAAAAACGTAGGATATCAAGGTAGGGAATGTTGCTGTTAGTGTAAGTTTGTTCTGGTTTAGCTTGCAACTGATCCATCAGATACGATAGACTAACACATTTAATCGTAACAAGGCAAAATGTTTATACTACATATTCCACATTTGCAGGAACTCGCGTTGTATTCAGATGCTCTTCATTTTAATTTTACTGATTGCTTCCGATTTCCAAAGAGTTTGTGATCAAGCGTTCCCAAAAAAACTGTATTGTGGGAGCAGCATAAATGATCCATTTCGAACATTGCTAGTGAGACGCAAAAACTATCTATCATTTTCTTTGAGCATTCGCTGCCCTGTTCACAAAAAGATGACCAAAATGATATAAAAACTTTTGTTGGGTATTTTTATGGCCGTGAACTACATAACCTTTTTCTTCGCTGAGTGAGCAAAACCGCTATCAAACCTTCGCAACGTGGAACTTAATCGTACTGATAATGGTTTTCATTTCCAAGTCCCAACACCCCAATGGTGCTTTTCGAGGTCACTACCTGCTGCGCAAATGCTACTCCAGAAATAGCAACCACCTGAACATACGCATGTACAGGCAACGACATAACATTTATTTAGCACCACTAGGGGTGCAGTTCTAAAAAAGGAGTGTGGGCACGCACCCAAAGCACTAGCTCTTTTCAACAGAAAACTGTAGGCTCATTTTGAAATCAATATTTAGTGACGCACTCACTTTCACTACACCACAAACGAAAACATGAAAAAAAGTGTGGGAACGCGTTCACGCCACACTGTACCCCTGGGCGCTACCCAATCTTTAGATCTTCAACTGTTCAGATGTTTTGTCCTGAGTAACCGTTTGTCATGTTTGAATTTATCACTCTCACCACAAGAAATATAAGTTTTAAGTTTTAGCTGGGGTGGCGATTAGATCAGTGATGGAGTGTCCGCCTCTTAATTGGAAGGTTGCGTGTTCGATGCGCGACCACCGAGTGACTCGCCGTAGCGCTCGTTGGACAAGAGCGCTCACCTCAGCCGATCAGGGAAAAAGCATTGATCAGGCTTCGGCCTGCCACCAATTGTCGTTAAACATATCTGTCGCATTGGATGCGATCATTAAAAAAATAGAAATATACGTTCGTCTTTCCCTGTTTTGCGTGGAAAGTCGATAAAGTAAGTCTCGATTCCAGGCAGATGACTATGAATTTATGTAATTTAAATCTTTCAAAGTTAAGAATCTGTGATCAGATAATACGTTTTCTTCAGGGTTGACTTGGAATACTATTTTGGATACATGACTCGTTCACAAGCGCACAATTTTAGATGTTTCAAAATGACAGCCAAACATAAAAAAATTCGTTAATTCGATTCGAAGTAATTTGGCGAGTTTTGTCTTGCCAACCTGGGCAGTTTCACAACTTAGTTGCGTATACAGCAAGCCCCATTGCCAGCAACAAATTTTGTGGTAATGCAATAGGGCAAAGCTATGTTCTGTAAGGCGCGCCGTAGAGAAGGTTGTGGAAACTTCCCCCAACTGCAAATTAAATACGAAAATTAGGCGGAATAGTGCAGAGTCGATAAACTTTCAGTGGATAATTTAGGCTTTACGACATTAAGTGTAATGGTGATTTAGTTTTGCTATGGCACAATGCTGCTAATATGAAAAAAAAGCAATTTCTTGAAAACCGCAGGGCAAGAAAAGTTTTACTTTGGGCAATAGACTATAAACGTCTTCCCGTTAACCGGGTGGCAAGCCTCTTCAGGGGCCTTAAAATAAATTTCCAGGGATTCCGCGATCCCTTACACGCTGAACAACATGAAAAGTTTGATCAATTAATTTGCTATGAAATGCATTTGCTTTTACAACTCATTTAAAGTCACGGAGGCTTGAAACAAAGACAATCCCTTAAGGGAGGAGTGGTAGAGAAAAGGTTAAGGACCACTGGCCTAAACCGAAACGATAAGGTTTGACCCAATCTTACCGAGAGTTTGAAACAATTTTTTTGGCGGATTTGATTTCTGGAACATAGATTTAGTGTTTGCCAATTATATTCTCGGCAGAGGAGCGGCTAACAACAACGTTCGGGAAAACCAAGCTTTTGGATATTTTTGACTGTCAGTGACAAAACTCGTAGACAATGGCGTGAAAAATGTTTGTTGACCGAAAACCATATAACTAGCGAACATTTGAAGATTATGGTGCAAAATTGTTTACTTGTTCATGTGCAACATCATTTCTTGGTAAAAAGATTACATTTTTTGGGAAGCGAACAGTGCTGGTTGACGCACTTTGGCTGCTTGTCTGATTGTTATTTCCTTCACTTCCGATAATTTCCTGCACTTCCGTAAATCTTGTCAAGTTTACTAATCTGTACTTTATTTGCATGTCTGGAGTTCACTCACTCACCTCAGTGTCATGCTTCACATTTTTACAATTACTGCCACATTTCGTGACGACCTTTCAAAAAATAATCCAATTTGCAATAAGCTTGCTTCTAAATTTGCGATTGAAGTATTGGACTGCCTGGCAGCCTACCAGGGCAAAAATGCACTTTTTGCTCTCTTTTTTCCGCCTGTTTTAGACCAGCTTGACAGCTAGTAACTCCGTTTCTCGCCTGAGGCAAATGAATATGTAAACAATATGAATAACGTCGGTGAAAAAAAGCAAAGAAAGGGCGAATCACAATCAATTCTTATGATTTTTCGAATAACACGAGAAATGTGTCAGGGTGGAGTCATGGACGAAACAGTGGAAAATTATTCTCAGAAATCATTACACTCGAAAGAATTTTCTCAGACATTACCCTTTTACTGAAGCGACCTATAAGCAATCTGGGTAACACATCTCTTTCTCACAGAACGTTATAGCTACCGTAACCGCTACTCAGAATTTGTCTTTTCCTATCTCACCATTCACATAAAAACACGTCTTCTGCGCCAACGATTATAGCAACCTTGTTACTTTGCTACCTGTATCTAATCACCTGTTGCCAATTCAAACGGCTTTGAAATTTTGCTGAACAATTAGAAATGTCACATTTCTCAAGCACAAAATAGCAGCTATTTTAGTACGATTCTTGCTTTCAAGCCAAAATCCGGACGCAAATAGCATACCGTTTACACATTTGGCCTCAACTGATCTGGTCGGAAGCACTGCTTGCCAGTTAATGCAGATCCTATAAATGGCTGACGCACGTGCTGGCTGTTCCAGACGTTGTAAACCAAAACGAATCATTGCTCAAGATTGACTGTGCGTTCAACAAATATTTGCCAGCGCTTTGGTGACCAATCTTAGCAGCCGGCAATCGATAATGTTTGAAGAAAACGAACATGGAAACAACAAGAAATTCTCTGCTCCTCTAAAATTTTGATAGCGTTCGTTTACAATTTTTTCACGGCGCATTAGTCTACGCCGTATGGCTCGAAAACGTGTGGTATATCGATCGAAAAGCAACTGAGCGAACACGCAATTAAAAGCAATGTCCTCAAATATGTTGCCAACTTTCTGTTTCGTGTACGTGAAGCATTCAGTCTCAGTGTCTATCAGTGGCGCAGCCAGCCCAAAATTTTGGGGTCCAAAAATACTTGGGGGGTGCCAAAAATTTTGATTTTAGGCGAGCAACAGTATTTTGTTTGGGATACCTCCTCTCGAAGCACAAATTGACTAGATATGCTAAAAATTTGAGGGGGCATGACCCCATGGCTACGCCTAGGTCCCCACCCGTGTCCTGTATGAATAACGCAATGATCACAACTTAGTTGCTAATACATTTTTTATTATTTAAAATATAGGTCTTATATTGTGCTTAAAGGTTAGGTTGTATAATATTGTTTTGTTTTACCGAGCTGACTTTCCGTGACCGACTTCCTGGGACATAACACATAGGCTACGTTAAAAATCACTTTGGGTTGATGAATTGCATACAGGGCTCAAGTCACGGTTTTGCATCTGGCAAGGATGAGCAGTAGGTCTTGGGTTTACAAACCAGCGAACTCGAAAGCTTGCATTTCATCAGGATTATCCTAAAGTCCTCAACTGAAACTGGGTCAGTGCGCCTCAACGCGGATCTGCTTTCGCGTCAGTTGCATGGGGCAGGCATGCTCAGGGCCGGCGCAAACCATTCCAGAGCCCTAGGCAAGATCCATTTTCAGCGCCCCCTCATAGCTTATGACGTCATCCTGCTCAACAAACCGTGGCACGATCTGTTTCAGTGTAAACAAACACATTCTCTTTGTTCTTTGTACATCTTAAATTTGCCGGTGCGTTCTAGGCAGGGTCCATTCCAGCACCAGCACTCCACCCAAAAGACCCTTTCAAGGAAGATTTTTTTACATCAAACTAATTCATTCGATGCATGCCGAGTTTATTTGAACATCAAATTCATCTAAATATTATCTACACAAATAACAGGCGTTACAGCATTCACATAAACAAAAATTCTCGCATAGGCCTCAAAAACTTTTTAGTCTAGTGTCGTGACAATCGACGAAGTTCTACATGCACAACAAAGCTCTGACGTTCGCGAAGGTCACCAATGTTGGTTATGTTGCATGTCAGCTAGTATCTCTTTGTTACATAAATTAAGGTGGTGGGTCCTATAATCTAAATCTAACTGGTTGACTAGGCTACTAAAACGCCGATAATGCTGGCGTTTCAGCAACTTTTCCTAATCTGACTACACTTGATGACTGAAACATGATTTAGTGAAGGCTTCGACATAAACCTACTCGGGTAAAACAGCGCAGCCAGGAAAAGTCAAGAAATGAAAAGAACAGAGGTGGTAGCCTTAAAATTTTACAATGAGCTTGATAAAGTATAGCTTGGAAGGCATGCTTCACTGGTCCTGACAGCCAGTGGCGTAACTAGAGGTTTGAGCCAGGGGGGCAAAGCTTGCTTACCTGAAGGGGCCCACTGGTTACCGTAGGGGGGCCACTAGCCAAAACCCATAAGAAAGTTAAGAAATGATAGTGAATCTCTGGATGTCGTGGATGTCCACACTAGGTAAAAAAAAACGAAAACACCACGAAAAACGCAAAAAAACAACAAACTAAAGAATACTAAATATCAAAATGTCAACTGAAGGGGTCCCAGTTTTTACATTTAGCTTGCCAGGGGGTCGACTTGCCCCCTTGCCCCCCCGGCAGTTACGCCACTGCTGACAGCACACCACTGATAAACTTTTGAGCACCCTTGGCAAGATCCATTCCAGCACGCACCCTTTCTATACAAAGATTCTTACTCTGCTCATCACATACATTCCGGAAATACTAAGGACGTTTTGTACATTAGAAAAGTTTATCACATGAATAAAATTCATACCAAGTTGCAACATAGCTTGCCTAGAACATGTGGAATTGAAATTAATAGGAAAAATATTAACCTCTATGCAGCAAACCCGAAATGGGGTAGTACCTTTACCTTCTCATAAACTGCGGTAACGTGTGGTCCATTCACTTTCATCATGTTCATTCTCTTTTTTTGGTGTACGTTCGTCACTTTCTGCACCACACAATTGTATTTTTGGCGCCCCCTTCGGCCCAGCATTGTAGGCAGCCGCCTAGTTCGCTGAGTGGTAGCGCCGGCACTGGGCATGCTGTGGTGACATACCACTGTGCGAACTTCGTAACTTGCTACACTGAAACCTCCACAGTTTTGAAAATAAAAAAGCTGTAAAAATATTACAACGATTCATTCCAACTGGGCCTATGACACATGTGGCCCCCCCTATCTACACCCCTGCTCATGTGTCAAGTTATTGTGACAGACAACGTGTGTATTCTTTAACATTGTTTTAACATTTGTGTGCGTGAGTTATTGTAGTACACTTTCACGCACGTTCCTGCGTTATAAGTTAAAGGTCACAAAAAGCTAAATTTCTTTTTTTTAATTTTTTTTTTTTTTTAATTTCGTTTTTAAATTTCGTCATCAGAGTTTTTAAATTTCGTCTTCATTGGTAGAACCAGTAGAATTTAACTCGACCTTTAATTCTGAACATTTCAAACAAGTTTTCTGTCACTTCCTGAACGTCTCGTACTGTAGTACTGTACTTGTGGTAGACGGTATCCGGACGGCAGCCACCTGGAGAACTGCCACCAGGACAACTACCACCGGAAAACTGCCACGTAGGAAAATCACCACCCAGGACAACTGCAACCAGGACAACTGCCACCCAGAAAACTGCCACCAAGAATAAGTGCCACCCATGGGTGTCGTGGGGCGGAACACATTCCCACACATTTTTCATGTTTTCGTTTGTAGTGCAATGAAAGTGAATTCATCATTAAAAACTGATTGAACAATGAGTTTGAAGTGTTGTTGAAAATAGCTGTTTTTTTATGTGCGTTCCCACACTTCTTTTTTAGTACAAACCCTTTTCCACCCGGACAACTGCCATCTAGAGGACATTGCGTTTTACGCATCACATACAAGCTATCAAATTCAGTTTGGTATATCGCGTTGCGACACGTATAGGAGTTCTCGCGGCACAGCGGTTGAGAACCTCTGTGTTCCGATATTATTGCTTCAACGTAGTGCAGCAAAAGTGAGTTGCAACGTTGCTGTTTCTGCCATGTAACTCACAAATCAAAAGCTAAGGTAAACGAATTCATAGAACGTAAAATGGACGGAAGAAAACATGTTTTATGAGTGCCTGGAATGAATGCGATAATGCGTATAAGGGAGTTTGCTGTGAAAAATTTGAAAGGGGCAATAAAAATAAGGTTTGCACTGACTTAAGCATGCTTGTGAAGATGTAATGATATCAACACGACATTCTTCACCCAAAAGTTTCAAAGTTGAAGTTACGTTTATACAAGTGATCAGAGGATGAAGAAACATTTGTTATACACTAAATCTTTGTGAAGTTCAAATATCTTTAATGGCAATAAACGCAAAGAACTCAATATGTCTTAGGTGGCAGTTTCCCGGATGGCGATCGTTATAGGTGGCAGTTGTCCTAGGTGGCAGTTGTCCGGGCGGCAGTAGTCCTAGAACCTAGGGTGGGTTGACCAAACGACAACATTTAACTAATCTTGATTACGCTTAACCAATCGGCCTACGTCGGAGCAGAACCGTCGCCAGACAGTCGTCAATATGGGGGCTTTACATTTGTATGGGGGCAGGCCCGTAGCGAGGTTTTGAAGTTTGGAGGGGCAAAATACATTTTTAGAGAGGCACGATTTTTTTTTATTATATTTTTAAAACAAATTTTTCTGAGAACAAGAAAATTTGGGGGGCACTGCCCCGAATGCCCCGTGGCTACGGGCCTGTGGGGGGCTCTGCTTTTGTGCAGAGGGGGCTTGACACTCAAATTTGACAAAAATTCAAATAATTTATAGTGTTTCATATTTTAATTTGGGGGGGATTGGAGCTGTGTTTGGGGGACTAAGCCCACCAAAGCCCCCGTGGCGACGGGACTGCGTCGGAGGTTTGACAGTAGCATCTGAGCAACAACCATATTGTTTTCTTTGCTTCATTTTTTCGTCCCCTGTGTTTCTGAAAGCGTTAGATCCACCGTGTTAGTAAACGCAAGAATGGAAAAGAACACTTCTTCCTTTTGGTCACCTTTACTGCTTAAAACACTTTAAACCTTAGAAATTAAATTATTGAATCAACGCTGTACACCACACATCAACAAAAACAGGCATTTACATGTGATGAGAAAAACGTCTCATCATTCAAAACTTTGAGCTATATGTTGTTGACTAACGACCACTTTCCAACGGACGTACATTGGTGATTACAAATGTAAGAGGTTTTATGAGGTTAAGCAGTTCCTCGTTCAGGTAAATAATTCTCTTCTAGAAAGGGTTGAAATCAGCCTGTTGACTTTTAGTGTTTCAGACTGGACGTTCGTTACACTTTCTTCGTTTCAACACGATGCGACGGTAGCCACCATTGGCCGGGGCTGATAAGAGCTAAAACTTGTGGATTTACGGCGTGGCCAAGGCTAATTCAGCAAGTGATCTGATGGATCTTGTGCGTGAGCTGGCACTTGGCTACTAGTTTTCTTCTTCAACATCTAAAACAGAGAAACAAGAAATATCAGGTCTCGAACCGCAACCAATATTATTTTCAGTTGGAAGCAAAACAAGAAATGTTGGTGAATCAACTGTGAAATTCTTGGTTGTGTTTGTTCTGTGAAAGTGTCGCATTTCCACGAAGTCGCATAGACACCATAGGCGTAGCCAGGGGAGTCCAGGGTGCCATGCCCCCCCAATTTTTAGCATATCCAGTAATGTTGTGCTTTGAGAAGTGGCGTCCCAAACAAAAATACTGTTGCTCACCTAAAATCAAACATGTTGGTCCCTCCGAATTTTTTGACCCCCCAAAAAACTTTTGGGCTTTCTACGCCACTGTAACAGACCACGTTCATAACACACCGCGTCCATAACAAACCCGTTCATAACAGACCACCTGCACCACTAGCTCCTACACCACTGGAGGTAATTGCCCCGGGCCCCCGTCGTAATGGGATCCCCGAACTGGAAAGCAGTTGTTTGTTTTATGTTTATGGATTCTTTTAAAAAATGTTCATAATTTTCCACTCTTTTGCCGTTTTTCCTACTATGGTTTATTTTTCATGAGTCAGGGATATCTAAAAGTTCTTCATGTCACAAGGAACTGCTAGCCTGCTATAGCAAAGGAAATGATTAGATCGACTGTAACATCAGGAGGTCAAAAGCGCAAGGTGGATACAGAGAAAGAACAGAAGGAGCTAATGGATGGTATTAGCCAGAATGCCGCAGTTGACGTTTTTCTCAGCAAAACTGCCTTCACTTGAGAACTTTCTCAACTCCTCCGTGATGTATTGAGCAATTTTGAAAAGAACGTTCGTGGCATATGTTGCAAGCTCCGCGCGAGTGCATGAGTACTGTAGTTGGAAACAAAATCAAGAAACACTTTTTCATCTTTTCTGGTTTTCTTTAGTTTATGCTGCTTAAAAGTTGGTTGGTAACGCGGTTTTCGTCGTAACCCGGATGTATGGTTGCTACTGAACATTACGTGCGATACGGTAGCTAAATTTACACCAGAGTGTGTCACACTGTAAATATAGCACATGAAAGAAGGAAAGGCCTTTCTAGATATCCCTGAATGAAAGTCAAGTAAAAATACAGTATTTAAATAAAATTTTACGCATCAAACATCGTATACTTAAACTCGTTTTTTTACGTACGTTTATACGAGCGCGTTCGTGATTTCGAAGCGTCATAAACCGAGTGCATCGTAAACCGAGGAGCACCTGAACTACAGTAGCTGAGGCCGTTTATGCTGCGCATTCATGTGAAGCTGCATAAGCAAAAAATTCATTGCTTTTGTTACGGAAATAAACAGTGTCACGTCTCTGAACTGGTGAGTGCCAGTGGCGTACCTAATATTTGTGTCATCCAGGTGGAGGTAGAATTCTCCGCACCCTCGAAGAGGTGCTTAGTAATGGTATGCTACGTAACAACAAGCTATCATTCTGCAATGCTGCATGTGTGGTTTTACTGTCGTTATCGTAACGACTAATATCAGCAGGAATTGCTTCGCAGCAGAAACCTGCAGTTCGTATTTTGCTGAGTAATGAATCATTAAAACTACACATGCTACTGTCCCATGAGTCTTCAGTCTTCTTTAGAGCTAAAATTACCCATCTCTTGTGCACGCAATCCTTTAAGTATAGGTATATTATGAAATAGTCTGTTATGTAGCCTATTGGTCTGCTAAGAACGTGGTCAGTTATGAATGCGATCTGTTATGAACTGGTCTGTTATGAACGTGGTCTGTTTCCCATGGTTTGTTATGAACAGCTCTGTTTTGAAACGGAACCATTTTTAGGTGGGTATAGAAGGCTGCTTGGGTGAGGCTTTAATTAAGAGATCAGGGTGGATTCTTTCCTGCTAGGGTTGATCGATTTTTTTCAGCGTAATGAAGGCCTACATAGCCACCACTAGTGTCAGATTTTTTGTATGTTACAAAAATCAGCCAATTTTCGACAGTGTCGAGCGCTTCCCCACCATTAGCATGTTTTCGCGTGCCAGCGTTTAGAAAGAAGATGGCAGCAGCAGCAGCAGCGGGTAGGAAATGTCCCAGAGTCAGTTGGTGTATGTCACACCTAGGCCTTCAATGGGACTTTACCTAATATAATCCACTTCTTTATAATAACAGTATATCTGTAGAAACATGCAATCAAAACAGTCCCGTCGCCACGGGGTGTTTGTGGACTTATCTCCCCCAAACAAAGTTCCAAGCACCCCCAAATTAAAATATGAAACACTATAAATCAGTGTAGATTTAATCAAACTTTCAGAATGTCAAGCCCCCCTGCACAAACGTAAAGCCCTCTGTTGAAGACTTTCTGGCGACGGTTCTGTATCAATATTATTCAGATAGAATCTAATGTCTCAGTAACAGGTAACGCATGCAGCCAGAAGAACCAATCAAGCATCAAACCCACATCGCACAATTCAACACATGTCCTGCCACTGTCCCACAGCACACGAGAAGAGCGGCAACACTAGCTTGATGAAATGACGCCTATTTTGAAATGCATTTTTATCACCAAAGGTTATGGCAACAAACATTCACATTAATACAATTTGCGTTGGTCCTCGGAGCCTATGAGCCAAGGATACTGCTCAGAGATGCTATTTTCAAAATGTTGTATGAATCTTTTTCCTGGTTGTGATAACCTTTCAAGCTTCAATTTTGCCAGACCCTTTGTAAAGATATGCAGCTTTTCGTGAACGTCTTGATAATGGCTTTGCAAGTAATCCCGCAAAGCCACAACCACTTCTCCCTTCCTTCAGCCGTTGTGTATAGACAGAATATCCATTCCGTACTATTTTCACGTCATTTTCCGACGTAGAAAATGCGTTAAATATTTCGAAGTTAAACAGATAAGAGCGAGGTATACACTCGAGATAACTTTTTTCCCTTTATAATGCAAAAGTGACTCGTGTTACAATTAAATGCATCCACGCAAACTACTGAGGCAAGGACAAGCGAAAGTTTTTTATTCGGGCATTGCTAAGTTGTCCTAAAACAGAGTAGTGCAGGTATTGGGTTATGGATGTTAACCGTTGCGTCCACGTAGGCCTTAGTCTATATTTGTTAACATTTATAGGCGATTTGACATACAAAATGTTATTTATCTAAACATGTGTCATGCACCAGGAGATTACCAAGTCCAGACATCAGCAATGTTTATGCATGCGTATTTCGGCCAGTGAAAAGCCTTTATAAGCAATTAAGCATACTTCACTTAAGCTCATTGTAAAGTTTATCGATTTGCTCTAATGAAAGAAGACGTGCACCTTCGGTAATAATGTTTTCATAACTGGACGATGGGATTGATTTCCTGCAATTTTTTTACATTTGCGTTTCATTACGATATCTCTAAATAATCGCCGTCAATTAAATGACAATGATTTTACGACCCAATTCCTTTTGCGAAGCTCGTTCAAAAAAATTTAGCTGGAAACTACGAGCCTATTGTGGGTATTTGCGAGAAAATATTTATACTTTTAATTTGCACAATCTGCAAATACTATTCATGTTGTGAATTAAATACACGATACATTTTCAGAATGTCTAGCCCCTTGCACAAACATGAAGCCCACCGCTGGATGACGTTCTGGCGACGGTTCTGCCCAGGCCCGCAGACACGGGGTAGAATTCGGGGCAGTTCTCCCCAAATCTTTTTTGTGCACCCCAAATTTGTTGTGCTCAGAAAAATTTGCTTTAACATTTGACAACAAATATTTTCCCCCAAAAAATACATTTTGCCCCCCAAACCTTAAAACCTGGCTAAGGGCCTGGTTCGGCTCAAATTGTGTCTGCAATTAGGATTTGTTTTGAAGACCTTTCGGCCTCGAGATGTAGCATAACGTCGAAATTAGGGGGTCCCTGTAACCATTTGGGGGGGGGCACAACGCTGGGCTGCTACGGAACTGGCTGGAGCAACAACTTTGCGAACATCCACCCTAGCCCTGGTGCATTCAACCGCAATGTACTGTGCTCCTGTCTGGTGCCGCAGTGCTCACACCCGCCTTATAGACCCCGCCATCAACGACGCCTTGCGAATTGTGACTGGATGCCTGCGTCCTACACCAGCGGACAACCTTCCAATCCTCGCAGGCATCCAACCTGCTG
>JGI24158J21664_10009153_pt1 | contig 13213 bp, 6 predicted proteins | sample Ectturendosymbi3_FD_21664 | JGI IMG/M metagenome (IMG submission 21664) | reverse complement strand
AAAAAACCTGTGCTTATTAAACTAGCACGTTACTTAGTCATTACGAAAAAAATACGGTTGCAATGCGCCGCTTGTCTCTGACGCAGTCATGACGTAATTTACTCGTGCGTTCAATGGCTCGATGGTTGCGAGTGTTCCAATGCCGATGTTTCTAAGAAATGTTTGCATCTTGGAATTCGTCCATTACGCTTTTATTGTGGACACATACATCCACATCGACAAACATTCATGTAGAAGTGCTCAGTTTCTCCAGCAAGGCTCGGTTAACTTGTGTATTTGCGCCACACTTCGGCGCAGAACCTTGCAGTGGCTTGTCTTAAGTCATATGATTTGGTTGCACATAAAGCACGGCGCCTCATTTTCTTGGTAATTTTATTTGTGGAAATTGCAAGCGGTTTTGCAAAATGTATTGTTGGGATTTTTCTATACAATGGTCAAAATGAAACAGCGTAAAGTCTGAAATGAAAGCCAAGCAGCATTCCCAATGCACCTCTTACTTAAAGTTGCGCTGAGATTTCCACAAATCAGTTTGGTGAACATCCTCATTCAACCAAAAACAAACTCTTTTGAGAAGGTAGATTTGAGTTATTTTTGGATATACACGTCAAATCACCAAAGCTCCGAAAACACTCACTGGAAAGTGTTGTTTTGAATTTAAAGTTTGATAAAACACCAGTTGTCAATCTTCACTTTACTCTCCTTGTTTGTGGTTCAGGTCCGGTAAATGGTCTGGACCAGTGTTTCCCTACCTTTTTAGGCTTATGGCACCCGGTGGCGAACCCATAGCAATTTGCTTAAAGGTTTAATGACATTTTTAAAAAGTTTTTCATAATGATATATTGCAAAACATATTAGGTTGCGGCACCCCTAAGTATTGTAAATGTCACCCTAAGCCCCAGGGTGCCGCGGCACCCCGGTTGGGAAACACTGGTCTAGGCGTTAGACATGGCACGGGCCGCTGATGGTCCGGTTTTTGAGCGGGCCGCTAAAGATATTTTAGCGATTAGGTTGTACCGGGCTGCTACCGGCCGCTAGCGATTAAAAAACTTTCAAATATTTTTTTTTAGTTGGGAGTGAAACCACGTGGCTTTTGTGGAGACTAGTTCAAAATTAATAGGTGTTTTTTACATGTACCAAATCACAATAGCTTCAACAGTTTGGCTGGTTTTGTTTGATATTTGTAAGTAAACGGTATAATTGTTTGGTAGGCCGTGGGCGGGCTGGATTGAAACAGAAAAAAATCGTTACGGGGCTGGATTTTACGGGTTATGGGCGGCCCAGGCTCACCCGTGCCATCTCTGCTGGACATATGCCGTTTGGTTGTGCCAATTTTGGGCCATGTCCAAATGAACATTAACCCACTCTCAAATAGGAGACCAGAACACAGCCACAAGGTTGAAACAGGAGCTGCTGACGTAAACAGCGGAGCGCTAAAGCGAAGTTCATCGTTCAAATAAAGTCAGTACTGTCACGAGCTAGTATCAAGTCTCACGATTTTGCTTTGTCTTGAGCGTTTTATGTTCCGTCAGCAAATCAAAGTTATCAGCGCGCAGGCCTCGTGAATTGATTGCAGTTGAGGCGAAAAGGCAAACAGATTTGAAAGGGGCTAAGGGCCCACTTTTATACCTGTAACTTCTATCCCAGGCGCGTGTACTGCAGCAGGTTGTTTAAGCTGGGTAGTACCAATCCACTAACTTCACGTTCTGTGCTAGGACGTCGTTTAATTCACACCTTATATTGCGCGGTTTTTGCTTCGTTTCACGTCAGAACTGAGCGCACTGCGTGCGTGTCAGTGTATATAGTGAACCTGGCTGGATAGATATACGTATGTTTGCCCTTGTTTTTGTACTGTGAATATCCACTTTCGTGCAGAAAAGCTTTTAAATGCTTGTGCTTGTCTTTAATGTACACTAAGCGTGTCTATTATCCCACGTTAATCTTCACCTACACTGCTTGTCACGTTTATATTATTTGCGCACTTTCGTTCACGCTATAGCGAACATGTGATACTTACAGTTATAGATCTTAATAAAGTTTCCCCTTCATTACAGGAACTGCCGCTTTGCGGATTATTAATAATAACGTGTTGCAGCTTCCGGAGACAGTCACGTTAGTATGAGATGCGCTTTGATCCGCCCCTCATTGCAAAAGGGGGGCTCCGGGGCCCGCTCGAGGCGTCCTACCTGCATCATGGTTGATTGAATGATCACCGATTATGTCATATAATCAATCTTGGAATAATCCTTTTACCCCCGAAAGATTTGAAATGCGAAAAACGCACTAACACCCGCCATGATTTTATTGCAGTTATTTTCATATTTTATCAGTACCACTAGCTCAAAGGTTCATGTTTCTCTACGAAGCAAACCTGCGGTGGTAACAAATATCAAGTTACTTAAGCAAGGTTGGTAACAATTTTCAAGTAACGGAGATTATTTACAACCCCGCAAAGCGTTCTCATCATACCCGTTCGTAAGACTCTGCATCCTTACTCTGGGCACCAACCTCATGCTGTTCGATTAGTATGTATTTGGGACTACGTAACATTTTGAAGTTTTACTGCGCACACGACAATCCTGACTGTGTTACTACAAACAGACGGTTTATTAATTTGTCACAGATGTTTTGTATCAGGTCATCAGTGAAAGACGGAACAACGCGTGTGCCGTGCAAGGTATGACAACACAACAAGGTTGAGATTAAATTGAGCTTGCTTTATCTACAGTCAGGGTCGTAACAAGGTTAAGTGGCGCCCGGGGAAAGAAACAAGTTTGGCGCCCCCATGTTCTAACCTGAGGTCTTTCAGAAGCAAATGTACTGTATTGAAGAAAGTGCTGTGGCATTGTTGGGACTTTTCGGCGCCCGGGGAATTGTGCCCATGTGTGGCGGAACCTTTTTCAAAGGGGGAGGCACAAGTGCACGTCAAAAAACTATAGAAAATTCTTGTGGTTTGAATTGGCAACTGTGACGTCACAAGCATTGAAATATGAAGTCATTACCTATACACCATGTGAAGGTCTAAATTACACTCTTAGACAAAATTACACCACTATCAAAACGTGTCGGTGAACCACCTCATATTCAAATTGGCTGTTACAAGGGCGACCCTGGTCATCAGCGTCACTAGGGCTCACCATACGATTTATGGTGACTAAGTAAAACCGTTCGACGCTTTTGTCACTGGACTTTCCATTTGCTTTCATTCTGGCTGGCATTATCGTTGCTCTGTGACGTTGGTTACGTAAAAATAAATGAAAAGTCCTCATGATAACTTCACTGTTGAGTAACGTACGTCACAGAGCAATGCTAACGCCAGTAAGTCCTCTGCGTACGAGGCTCATTCATATTAGCCCGAGTTGCTGGACAATTTACCGTTCGTTTGAAATTATTCTCGAAATGGGAACCACTGGTGTAGGAGGCAGGGGTGCAACCGTACTTTCAAAAGTTTTGATTTGGTGGAAATCCCTTAAAATCCGGGCAAAATAAATATTAAATTTGGGCAAAATATGTGTAAGCCTTTGCAAAATTGCTGTAATGTGCGTTGATTCTACAAAAAGGCACCAAATTGAAAGTGAAGACGTTTTTTTTTTGAAGTCGTGCTTTAATGTAGTTGTTTTTGGGCAAGCTATGAGAAATTTGGGCAAAAAGGTGCTTGAAAATATGCGCCTAGTGAAATGCAATCGTTTTTTTGGAGGTCATTTTCTTTGGATTTAATTTGCGGAAATTTGGGCAATAATTCTTCGCACCCCTAAACATTTGCCTGCTCCTACACCTACGATGGGAACTGTCCATTGGATTGCACTTCAAACCCAATGTTCAGTACAAATCCATTGCTTCAAAAACATCAGTCCGATTTGAATTAGGTCTTAAAAATACTTAATTGCATAGCTCAGCTCGGGCTCTACTGGATGAGGACGAGTAAAGCGCGAGCGAACGAAGTGGAGAGAACGCCTACTACGAACGATGTTGTTTATTCTTGTCATCTGTAACATGAACGCGAAAAGCCAGACATGGAATGAAAATATTATTAACAGTGACAAGGCCAAAAGAAAAGATCCCGAGTTAACAAAAGTGGAATCGTGGGTGGTGGCACAAATAGAGCAAGCTCGCGTTCTCCGATATAAATCGTAATCGAAGACTCGGGCTACGCCCGTGTGCCGGAGTCGCCACTGGACTGTTGAAAACACCAAGAACACAGCTTAAAAAACAGGCAAAAATGATTTAGCATCGATACCTAAACACAATCGAAATCATACCTTTTCCACTTCTTGAACACAGAAGTAACATGACTGAGTACTCATTCTGCAACTGCATTAGATACTGGAATGCGAAGACAAGAAAAAGAATAGGCATACGTAGCAACCAGCAAGTTGTCTGTAAGGATGCCAACCGTGTTGCCAATGCAGAAATAAAATGTAGCTACTGTATTTAGTGTTGTCAATGCAAAAACAAAACAATTTAAATTCATATGTCAAATATTTCTTTTTGCGTATAAGCAGGGCTATCATCGATCTAGAATCAAAAATAAGGACACGACTGGGGAAAAGTGGATTTTTCCACCCAAAATGAAACATTTGGTGATGTTGAGTCGCCATTGGAGTGTGATCTGACCTTAGTCGTGGGTGTCGAAAGGGGTGCAGGAATTTGAAATTTTCAGCAAAAGAGCTGTTTTCTTGGTTTCGAGTGGTAAAAAACAAATTTCACCACTTTTGGCCTCCTTAGAAAAACTTCTGGAAAAATCCACTAGTGCCCCCCCTGGAAATAATCCTTCCGACGCCCATGCACACAAGCATGTAAAATTACACCATTTTTGTAAAAAAATGTGTTGTATTGCCACATCTGGCAACACTGTTCAACAACACCAATGCGGTAAGCAAGCCATAGCAGGGTGACAGACTGTGTACGGTGTGGTCTGCCAAACACGTAGCCTATGAAGTCCTGCCAAATTACAAATATATTGACAAAATACTGCCAAAATTCTGCAACAATTGTTTGATTAAACGATTTACTATAACAATGGATCCAATACTAATCGTGGCACTTAAACTTATTTAGGCGAAATTCAGAAGTGGGGGGGCTAGGCCCATGCGGGCCCTGGTTCCGCCACCTATGATTGTCCCCCCCCCTTGCGCCCCTGTCAAATATGTTAGTAGGCACTCAGCAAAAGTTTAACGATGTATTTAAATAAAAGCGCAGTAAAATAACGGGGAGCTTTTTGTATCTCGAACACGCCTCTTGAAAAATAGTGAGGTTCTTGATCCGCCGCCCATAATATGCGTGGAATATTTCAAGGAAGTTGCGTAGCAACGGGGGGACCAGGGCGGCAAGTTGTTGATTAAACATTACTTTTCAAAACTAGTGTCAACTCTCGTAGCCTAAAACCCTTGGAAATATGGAGTGAGCAAATTGAAATATTATTCAAAAGCCTGGGTCAAATCCAGGGTGCTAAACTACCTCCATGGTTGTCTTTAAATCAGGCCCTATTCAACATACATATTTGCAGAAGAACTTTTTCCCAGTCCCTGCGCCTTATCCCAATCAAGACACTTTCCCCACCACAGAACAAAGATGACAATCGGCCGCAGGCTAGCAAACACTACTGGTCCGGTAGTTCAAGTGAAAAATTGCCCTACCCCCAGTCAAAATTTTATAAAAAATGCCCTGCACAAAATCACGGTAAAAAGTCAAAGCTAGCTTAATCCTCCTATCGTTCGCAACGGCTCATTACATCACCTGACACCTATCGGTATTGGCGACGAAAATTTCTAGCACGTCAATGTTCAGTGGGTGATTTTCAATGAGCAAGTGTCATAAACTATAGCTTCGTGATGCATGTAAGAACAGCCGCACTGCCTGGTGGAGGATTTGAATGTAGTCAATTGCAGCTCGGGCATTTGAAATAATAAATCACATTTACAAAGACCGTTCGTCAAAGTGACCATCTACCGAGCCATCCAAACGCAAATATAATCCTTACTAACTGAACGAGACAGCTCATTACCGTGCAACACGAATGTTGAAGCAGGAAACATTGAAATGTAATCCCATACTGCCAGAAGAGCGAATGTTGCTTGAAAATGAAATAACCATTATCTGTTTTTCACAATATCTAAAACACAGTTAGGCTAATTTAAATTTGGAGACGGCTAAATGGAGGCAGGCCCAAGCCTGAAATTTGCTTCTTGCTGGGGCGGTTGAGATGAACGCTCTTGCCCAAAGAGCTTTGGGCGCTACGACGATTCACTCAGAGTAAGGAGATGGCACGAAAACGGGGGGCACCGTTACCGAATACCACCAGTGGCTACCTACGGGCTGTTTCGTTACCATCTTCGATAGTTGCCTACACCTGACATTTACCATCAGACCAAATAAGCTTTAACTTGCCGCTTTGTAGCCGTGAAAGACGAAGGGTTATGGTTCGAGAATTTTTTCTGGGGTTTCTGCCGTAACGTAGAAGAACAGAGATACCGGAAAAACTTAAATGGAGAAATTGAAAAACTGGAACTTGCCAATTGCAGAGGTATCGGATTCTGCAATGCTGCAACTATAGCTGGAGTTCACGGTGGCGCTCAACGTCTTTTACGGAATACACTGCAATGGCAAAGCAAGATCCCTGCTCAAATCACAGTTTAAATTTGTGTAGGATTTACGCGTGAACTTCCGCTGCTTTCTTGGTTGTTACGGAAAAGCTGTTTGCTTTTTCCGTGTTTAACGCACGGGTGGGAAATTTTAACATCGTCCACGAATATCACAGTGAAGCATCTGGTGGCCATTCGCGGGAGTTTACGGTACGAGTCTATTCAGTGTTCATTCTGCGAGAAACAGGTTTCCTACTTGTGATAACAGCACTTGAAGAGCTGACTTCAGCTTCTGAAAATGTTCAAACCCGAGGGGATGCCGAATTAGTTCTAAATTTTCTTCTACATGTTGATACTTTCTGTGTGTGCACTTTTGCGAATAGGTTGTAAAAGAAATCAATACCTCACAAAAGCAACTACAAATGCCTGGACTGGATGGTTGGTTGCGTATCTAGACTTGTTGTGACAACTTTTTCATTCAAGCTGAGCAGGCAAAGAATTGGTTCAAAACTGCAACCAGAGCATGGGAAGGTAGAGGCGTAACCGGGAGCTATGAGTGATTCAGGTTCCTGTTGCTAATGCTAAATATGGGACAGCACTTATCAGAGCAATTGCAACAGCCCTATATTTCGTAAAAAACATGATTGACTTTATTGCGCATCGCAGTGCTCAGACGCTATATCGTCATAACTTGAACAGCGTAAGTAAAGCGAGTCGATTTCCTGGGCCTTTCGCAATCTTGCTTCAGCTGAGTCAGAAAAATTTCGAACTCCGCATATTTGTTGTCCAGTTCTATCTGCAAAAGGTCAAGATAAACGTTACAGCGCATCTCGGACAATACTGCGTACATGCGGTGAAAGGTGGCAAAGACCAAGTTACTATAGGAACACGTAACAGGCTGTTGCGGTTTGCCACACTCTTCGTAGCCGGGACAAAACAGATTTTTCAGATCCTACGAAGGGTCAACAGTGAGGCTTCGCATGGTAACTACTGCCCCTTCCACTAATCTAATCCTGCTGTATCGTGGCATGTTTCCAAGAGCTTTTGATAGTAGTAATTGGATATCATAATCAGTGCAGCTGAATAAACGCAGAAAAAATACAATGTAAATTCTATGTCTATTACTGAAGGCTAATGTCATATTACCCAGGCTTTCTGCTGGATGCACGTAAGCCACTGTAGTCAGGATCATTAGCTGCAGGAGCTGGAAGTATCTCTAATAATCTTATTTACTTTCCATATCGCGACAATATTTAAAACTTGAACTCTTATTTCATAAATTCTTCTCTTAGTTGATGTATTTCAACGATGTTTTATCGAAAAAGAACCAATGCTTCTAATCTCGGCAGCAACTTCGCCCACAAGATGTGTCAGGAATAAAAAGCGCCGAAGCGTCCAGGCCGTTTTGCGCACAGCGCGCCCGTGCGCGTGTTTATTTCCTATTCATCAAGAAATAGTTAATCTAATCGAAGTCCAGTCACACTTGACAACAAGCACTTTTACGGAATTTAATCACAGAAAAGTTTTATGCAACGTGAGTAAAATAAACTATTTCGGACTAAACAGCGACGAAAAGTGAAGAAACGAGAGAAAGCTGCACGGGGAGGGTTGCGACTGGCGGCGTTTGTGAGGAGCAGATTTCAGGAACGCGAGGGTAGAGGTCGAAGAGTAAACAAAGACTTGGCGCGGGTTGATCGTTGCTGACCAGCAGAGCATCATAGCGCAGTGTCGTGCTCTCGGTTTCTGCCATGCCGCGCAAGCTAACTTAAAAATATCAGGAAAGGCCGTATCAGGAAAATGAGGGAGACCTAGATGTGAAAGAAATACTGCGGAGGAAGATGATGATTTGCAGTCTGGGGGTGTGGGTGGAACGAACGGGTTCATTTTTCAGCATTCTGCACAGCGGACAAAAATTTCCAACCACGTATGTGTCCGCAAAACACTTACACAAGTTCAGAGAAAGAACTGATTAAATTGTCATCGAAATTCAAGCCGTAATTTCGGTATGTCCCCGATGCGTTGGAACCTGTTTACCAGTCTGTGCGATGGAGCGCACGAGACGATTACATGTGATATGCATGGCCCTGCAAATGACCACGGTCGTCAAATTTGACCGGGGCCAGAGCCAATGTAACAGTATTTTCAGTGCTTATCAGGCGGTTGGATAAATTAGGACAGTCTAAGTGGCATTCGAACCAGGGCTGCGGAGTTGGAAATTTCTTCATCCGACTCCGGAGTGGAATTTCTAAATTTTTTGACTCCGACTTCAAACGGCTCAAAATTTTTGAACTCCAGATTCAGGGTACGATTCTTTTATTAAAATTATACAAAACAGTTTTTTTCAGCAATGTTTGTTTACATCGCTAACACGTTTCCACACTTAGATGTTGCAAACCTGCAATTATGAACTGCTCCCTGAAATACGTTGATAAATATTTAATTAGCGAATTAAAATGTGCAATATTTAGTAAGTTCCCACCAAGGTGACACAGTCGAACCAACCAGCAAAATTTTTTAATAGGAAATCGATTTCACGTAACTCTACACAACCTCAGTCCTGAAATCTGCAAGCAGTTGTTTACGAATAAAATGCTGAAGGACTAAAGCAAGGGCAGAGAAAGAAAGCGAACTCAAGACCAAATTGAACAAATAAAAATAATGCACGCTGCGGCAAGTAAAAACAGGAAAATACGTCGTTCTTAAAGAACTGCATTTACTAAAACTGAAGAACTATCTATTTTCAACTAGATAGTTCTTCAGTTTTAGTAAATGCAGTTGTCTATTACTAGAACTATCTATTTTTCAACTCTTGAGTGCTTGAATCGCTGCTTGAACTGCCGAAGTCAGTTAACTTTTTTCAAAACTGATTCCGGAAACAAAAATATCCAGACTCCGACATCAAGTAAAATCGCAAAAATCATTGACTCCGACACTCTAGTTTCAACAGTTGTTAGCATCGCAAGACGGGTTTATCGCTGGTACTTCGGCACCTGAGAGAAACACCTCCATTTTGCCAATATTTTTTTAAAAGCTGATTCGGCAAACTTAGTCAGGCAGTTGGCATTCAAAGGAGAAAGTCCCACGCAGAAAAATTAAAACTGCTCGCTGAAGTGGGTGCCAGTGGCGATACTTTAACCAAGTGACCGAGTCGCCAAAAGATTTTCTAAATTCCGGACCAACGTTTCCTGAACATAACGTCGAGAAACGTAGCAACGACCAGCGGCCATTTTTACCCAGCACGCTTCACCCACGACGCGCAACAAGCTCTTCACAGCATCACATTCAAGAACAGAATCGCTTAGCAGCAGTAACTATACACGCCAGGCGAGAGACGCGCTCATCCACGTACCCGAACAGAGAGGTCTTGTCCCATGTCGGCCACCAGTTCCCACTCTCGTGGACTTACAACGAATCCTGAATATTTGGCGTCCAAGAGCATGCTCATCCACGACAGCGCCTGAAGGCGAAAAAAATGACAGTGAACGCAGCGACCATGCCAGCAAGGTTTCTACCGAATTCCGTCAACAACAACTCACTTGTTCATACTTCGCGGTAGGGATGGCGTCTGTTTTTAGTTGCTTGGATAGATGCTTCATGAGAAGCTAGATAAAGAAAAATTGCACGTTTTGTTTTGTTTGCTCTCGTCAATTTTATCAACAGTCCGGCGGACGTTACGATTTATTCGACGCAAGTAAGAACCTGTTCCCCTTGGTTTTAATATTTTATGCAGAGCAGTGTAAACAACAACAACAACAACGCTGTTTCGAAACATGTGCTTGGAAGCAACGAACAACCGCTTACCATGGCTTTGTCAGAAGGTAGACGTTTCAAACACTCGACGAGTTTGGCGTGGGTGTACTTCAGAGACAAAACCATTTCGCTGCGAGGACGTTGCTAAGGAAAATAACTTTCTCGGGTATATTTCGTGGGTGTGTACTGCGCACGCGCATCGCATCGTACGTCGGCTTTTGCATGTATGACGCACTGACGCAAACCTTATTTATCAAAAGAAAAAAGGATACAGAAAATCTTCATTCTCCACAAGCTGTTCTTCGCTGCAGTCCGTATCACTTGGATCACACCTGGTTAAAAATAGGACAGAGAAAAAACTGTGTCACAGATTTCATGCGACACACTTTCAATCTAATAACGGAATAACGAATTCTTTGAGATCAAAGAATACGAGGAATTCACATTTCGTTCACAGCCGGCAACCTGCCACTGATTCTNTGACGAAGCAGAAGCACGAGCTTCCAGGCCGCGGCGAAAGAAAGGCAGACGTTTGGAAACGACTGATGAAAAAGTTTGTGAGCTTGATATGGTAACGCGTCGCTGTGAAGACCCGGGTGTCTCGGACGTACACTTAACATACGCGGGAGTATCCCTCAGCAGTCTTAAGGACATGTTTTCAGTGAAAGCAAAAGAACTTTTATTGATTTACGAGTGTGCTAATAACCGACGAGCAGAAATAACATGACTGGGATCCACGGTTAGCGGCATTCCAGGTGCAGCGCAGCATCCATCGCGTACTTACTTCACGGCCGCGTCCAAACATCTGACAATGTCTCGTTCGGCGACGCCTCTGAGATCCCGCAGGCAGCGCGAAAGCAAGCTGAGGTCGTTGTGCGCCAGGACGACTTTAATCAGGTTGGGACAAGAGCTGCGCCCAAAAAGAAGGCAGCGGTTGCGGAAAAATGCATTTCGAATGCGTTTTACAGCTTAAATGAATCTCGCGGCGAAATAGTTCATGCGCGATGTCGGTTCGACCGATGTACTTTTGTTTTCAAAGTAACTCGTAACCTCAGGTAAAATTCAAAACAGTCGCTGAGCGTTATTTCTTGGTAAGCATCAGGCCCGTAGGCTTGAGGGCAAAATATATTTTTAGGGGGTCAAGATTTTTGCTTTCATTATATGTTTAACAAATATAATAAAAAATTATCTGGGTACAACAGAATAGGGAGCGAAAAAAATTGGGGAGCATTGTCCCGAATTCCTCCCGTGGCTACGGGCCTGATAAGCACACCAGTAGCATCGCATTATTTTTGTTGTGCAAAGCAGATGGAGCGCGCATGACATTAGTGACGTAATAGCCTCTTGTGATCGCACAACAGGTTTCTCTGATGACATCTCACATAAAACTGAACCAAAACTGGTCAACAATTTTGCGAGGACGCTTTTAAAACACCCGGTACATTTCACGTGTTCACACTTCAGACTAGAATTTTTATTGTCAACATGCTCGATCTTTTACCTTGAAAAGTCTCAGTGGAAAAACGATCACATCCGAACTCAAGCTCACTCGCATCTTACCTGACGCTTAGACATTTTGTTGCTACGGTTTTTTTCACGAGCGATGGCGTCCACAGCTCTTTGGCAGTGGTCAGTCGCTTTAGGAGTTCGAACATGAAGGGCGAATTGCAGAGGCGCCAGCGTTGCGAAGCGTTTTTGCCTTTCCAAAGTGAATCCCATGCGGCGCATAACTCGGTTGACTGTTTCGACTGTCAGAAAGTTAAGGCCAGACTAAAATAAGGAAGCGTTCAATCGATGCGTGAGCGCAGCCAACAAGCACGATGTTTCGCATAAGTAGTTAACATTTCCAAAATATGCGTCTGCCGTCTTTATGGATAGCGCATCAAACCTACTTACTGTAAGTAGAGTTGATACAAGTTTTTCGTCTTCTTTCACGCAAGCGACAACCTATGAAAAAAGAATTACTTGGTTTGAAAATGAATGAAACAAATGAACAGTTTGCGTATGAACTAAGTAAATGTTTTAACGATCAGTAAAATATCCACTGTACAGAACAGCGACGCAACAAACCTTGGACGCATCTACTTTCCACTCGGTTGTGTTCAAATGCGCATGCGCTGGAGGAGCCAGGTTGCGAAACGCAGAAAACAAATTGTCGGATTTCGCGCTGATGGTCACGCTCGAGATCGAGTCGTCCTCGACCATGATGAGCTGATCTCGTACGGTGTGCAGCTGTGCAGAGCAATGCGACAACATTAAGAACAGCAAGAAAACACGAAACACTGATTTGCTGACGAGGAGATAGCAATGTAGCACTTGAAGAATATGAACCCATGCTCGCAAATCTAAGGTAAGGGAGATTACACTATCACTTAGTACAAGACATCTACAGAAAATTCCAAACGACTGCATGCTGCAGATACTTAGATGTACAGGTTAGGAGAGGCGAGGTGAGTCCCTGTGTCATCTTCAATGCCTACGCCGGGTCAGGAAAAACTGCTTTGGCCTTATTCGGCCGGAATGGGACAGTTCGGCGCCGCCGTTTCGGCGATGAACATTTCGGCGATGTAATGTGAAACGTGTTTTCCTTTGGAATGTCACCAAAGTGCAAAAAGTTCGCACTGCCGTCGTCTGGGAAGCGTGTAAGCGCAAGAGTCAGTCTAGAGCTTGTCCCAGATTTTTCCAATTATGCTGTATTTATTGCGATTCATGATGCATACCATGGATTTGGAAGTGCCATTACTGCATATTCGTACACCGATGGCAAGAAAGTACGATATATTCTTAGATTAGCTGTGAAATGCAATCAAAATGATACCTACGTGAAAGATCAAGCAATAGATGCTGTCCAAGCTTAACTTTTGTGTAAACTCACAAACGCCTCA
>JGI24158J21664_10009152_pt1 | contig 13213 bp, 7 predicted proteins | sample Ectturendosymbi3_FD_21664 | JGI IMG/M metagenome (IMG submission 21664) | reverse complement strand
GCTGCTGTCTTCAGTGTGGCGTCGTGTATTTAATCGCTGCGGGTTGTGGGAGATCTTGTGACGATTTTTGTGTATTGGTAAGGATAATCTTGAGCAACTTACCACTTCGTCAAAGGAAATGTGCGGTTAAGTGATACAAGTCTACAAATCAATCAAGAATTCCTATGCGATTAACCCTTATGCGATTAACCGTTGAATTTTCTTCACAAGTGAATGGGAATGGTTTGGGATTATGCAATGCTATACTATAAAGCGATTTATGCCTTTAACCAATATGCGATTAACCGATTTCGTCTGTAAATGTATTCGTTTAGGTCGTAGACATCAAATTCACGCCATGACACCCACAGGCCCGTGGATATGCCGGCTCAGTCCGCTTGACGTGGTACAATAGATCTTGGCGTAATACGTCTAACGTGGCCAAATGGTCTTGTCTGCTGGTTTAACTGACTTCATAGGTCTGTAGATCGTCCGACGTGAAGTAGGTTACCTGATTACACCACCCCTACTAGACTTACTTGCTCATATTAGCGTGCGTACCTATTCTTATTTGTCGCTTTTTGCCTACTTCATGTACTTTCCTACATATTCGAAGAAACATATTCGATAATAAAATAAATGGTTAGAATATTATTGTTCAGCCAATATTTAAAAAATACCAGCTAGCTTTTATTGATCCAATGAACAATGCATACTTTCTATGACTTTTGATTTTTCTAGATCACAAGCTTTTATCAGATAACTTTTTGCATAGGTTATGTTTTTCATTTCAGCTTCAAATAAGCTTTTTCTATGACGGCAATTGGAGGCAGGCCGAAGCCTGAATTTTTTGCTTCTTGCCGAGACGGCTGCAAGGTGAACGCTCCTGCACAAGGAGCGCTACGGCCGTGCACTCAGTGGTGGTGGATCGAACACCCAACCTTTCAATTGAGAGGCGCACACTCTACCATCCGGCTATTGCCGTCCCCAACTTTAAATAAGTAGTTTATAAAAGCTTTTTTTCCCAGAATTTCATTTATATTTTCTTAAAATAGCACCAAGCGCGCCACCACCTTTGAAAACGCACGTTTGCAAACAATTATAAATCGGTTGCAAAAATTCTCTGCATTTTGACATCAATTTAAAGAAGCAAACTCTTTATCCATCCCAACGGTCCGGACCGCCTGTGAAAGTACCTCGTCGTGTCTTTTCCAGACAGAGATACCCGGCCTGTACAAGATGAGGGAGCGATTAAAACGACTTGTCCTCGACCGAGATAACGCCGCTCAAAACTCCAGCAAGGCCTACAAAGCGCAGTTCACGCCGGGGATCAACTTGCAACAAACAGCTGCCAAAGCCGATCTGCTTAAGGAAGAACTGGACCAGGCGACTAGCCGAATGGAACAGTGCAAAGTACGGCAAGCTGTACGCTTTTTAGTGGCTGAAAAGATCACCACCACGTAAACGCTCAGTTCTTCTTTGCTTAGTCTTGCGATGAAAGTGGCTTATGCAACTAGCGTTAGTGTTTATTACGTTTGTTCTTCGCAATTGCTGTTCTCCAAGTGTTGTAAACCACGCTGCTCTGCCTTGTAACTGGCTTTCGCCGGTAGCTCATTTTTTTTCTAAAAATTTGTTTCAAACACTTGAACATTGTTAACATGCTGTCGTTTGACTAGGATCAATTAATTACCGAGATGTTTGAATTCGTTGCGAAGGAAGCCAGCCACCACCAACGACTATCGGACGTGAGTTCATTTACGACATATCCCCTTGCATGTTTTTCAGGATTTTCTTGCACAGCTTGTGTCTGCTGAATCTGTGTTTGTCTCGCGTTATGTCGATTTCACCTTATCATCGTCATAAGTCATCCCCCACGATTCATTGGCCAGCTTCGCGCAATCATGGAAAATATCCATTGTTGTCCAAAAACGATTATGGTCACTCCCACTTTTTACATGCCCAGTGGCGTAGCCAGCTCAAAAATTGGGGAGGGGCAGAATGTTTGATTTTAGGCGAATAACACTATTTTGTTTGGGAAAACGCCTCTCAAAGCACAAAATGACTATTTTCTAAAATTTTGGGGGGCATGGCCCCTTTGGCCTCCCCTGGCTACGCCTATGTACAAGCCCCTCACAAGTTACACACGCTCCGTTTGCTGCATATGGTCTGAACCAGGGGTCGCAGCATTGCGGCCGTTGTCCGCCCGCAAGGATCACGTGGATCGCCCGCGGGCCTGTTCTACAAGTAGCACTACGTGATAAGTCTTTGACAACATAAATTAAAGGTATACTGTGAAGATTTTTTAATTCCACAAGTGCGTATCAACCTGGCAACCCTTCGCATTAATATTGAAGTGATACTAAGACGTGATTTCCTTGTTGCGTACGTGCAAAGATGGAGACTGCATCCAAGCTTCGTTTTCGCAATGACACGTTAGGTTTCGCTATTGCAGTGTTTGTATAACACCGACAATTTCCACGAAGATTCTACTCGAAGCACGCGTTGATTGAAAGCTCGCCGTTATTTCGTATTTGTTTTCACAAAATCGTTATTTCTCGGTGAACGCACGCGCGTGCCAGCCGAACAGTTCCGCTACGCGGAGCTAAGGCCACCAGGTCACAGTCAATTGTCTGAATACTTCGCTTGTAAAATGAAAGATGCCAAAACGCTTTAAAATATCCTTCCCTTTTAGCAACTATACGGCCGCATTCATAAGGAATCAAGGTTTTTCACCTTTCATTGAGTAATTGGTATATTCTCACCAACTTTTGGGTGCAGTTAGTTATTCGGTTGCGCTGAATACGTTATTCTATAATACTTGTTTTGTTGTTATCTTCTAGCTGCACGCAAGACAACTTGCATACCACAGAAAATGTGTAAGCGTCCTGGAGAAAAGGGAAGCCGATTTCAAAGCCACTCAAGGTCGGTGGATCGGCCATGTAACATATTTTTTGCCTTGAGCGGTTGTGCCGGCTCCCTTGACCTGAGCCGAAGAAGTTGTTGATGTTATGCTGGCGCCGCTTGTTTGCGCCGCAACCGCCTCGATCTTCGCAAAGAGGCCCTCTTGTTGTCTGCAGACGGAATTGTTTCAGTCAACGGTACTCGCGCGATAAGAAGCAGCAAATACACACCGCTTTATTGAAAAATCTTATGCACGCAGCCGCCTCAGACCAATGCGAGGGTCGTGCCTAAAGCGCATGCGCCTGCCGCTACGGACACAGCAAATCAAGCTTATTGGGTTACGCCTCACAGTGGTTTGCTAGCGCAGTAGACGAACCTTTACCAAATTGCGCTTACTGACTTATTGTGCGTGCATATTTATCTGGATACTTCGACCAAGTCCGTGTAACCGCTTTATGGGTATAGTCTTAGGACGTTTATTAGATGGCACGCGCTACAAATTGTATACTACCGGTAGTTACATTTGTAATGAGCTGCGTTTCATCTGCTTTTCTGTTTGTTTTTTCCTGCAAGAACGCAATTTCGCGTAAAGTCGTGGAGTGTTGACGAGCTTGTAGGAAACTTGTGTTGCCCGTTCCTATTTTCTTGTGGCCTTATGCGAGTTTAATGGTCCTTGCTCCTCTCCTCTTGCGGCTTTTTTTGCGACTCTTAAAAAAGCAGTACTTTGGCGTTAAGTGGCATGAAAGCAAAAGGTGGTGGGTAAATGCGGGACGTGAAATGTTTTGTGCTCTGGTTAATTGTGCAACCTGGCAATGCTCAAGAAAACGCGCGCTGTTTGCATGAAGTTAGTGGATATGAACAACCTATTCAAAACGAGCGTTTGCGAGGAAACATTCGCTTATCCGAGGAAAGCGCGGGCGAAGTTGGACGTGCAATTTGTGTCTGCGAAGGGGGTTGTTGCCGTTTTCCTCATTTTCAAGATTCCGATGTAAATTCGGTTGCAGTGGGTTGGTTGTATTTTTTGGGCATCACAGGCTGGTCCGCCTGGTGCGCTGTAAAAGGTGTGCACGATGATAAAGTAAGTGTTGAGTGCGGCAGAACTTGATTTCAAAACCCTATGAAGCTGTTAGTTGAGCGCATCTGCATGTCCAGCTGACCCGCACACAGATGCTCGCGCAACGTCATTTTTAGAAAAAAAGATTTTCTGAAAACGGAAAAGACTTATTTAGCAAAGCTGTTTGTTTTAGGCAATTGAAAAAAATACAGTCACCAAAAATCTAAGGTGTGTCTGAATATTTCAGAAAATGCTGACCTGAAATATTCGTTCGGTCGCACTTTGACGGAGCATTTGAGTGCCACTGGCCGAGACATAGCACTGCCCATCGAAGCCTGCGTCTTGTGCATTTTAGCTCTTGGCGTGAAGGAGGAGGTAAGTTGTGCGAAGCGGAACTATGTAGTAGTAAATAGCGTTGGTATGACGTAAATCGTTAAGATACCGCTATCAGAATAGTAGTAGTGCATAAAGGCAGTTGAACAGACTGCAATCTCTTCCGTGAAGGCAGCAGTCTGCGCTTGTACCAATTTTTGCAACGCTTAGGCGCAGGGTTGTTCAAAACGTTCCTTTAAACGACACACGTGTTTGAAAAGAAAAACACATTAGGGCTCATTTTTTTATTTGACATGAATACAGAAAGTATTTTCATTGCCAACGCTTAAGTATGCATTCCATAGCATATATATGTAAATAATAATCGAAAATGGAATTTTCAGAAGTTTAAGAGTGAAGTTGATTTCGTATTCCATTTAATGAAATTGACGCTAAGCCTGCTGAGTTTTCATGTAATGCATATGTTCAGCGATTACAGACTTGGCTCAACTGTTTGAAAAAATCAAGATTTCCCCGATTTGAAGAAACGGAATTGTTAAAAGGCTGTATACGGCGCACCAAAATAAGTTTACCCGAAGGAAAAAGATTTCCGAATCGCTAACACCACCGTAAGACTTGTTATCTGAGCGATCCAGCCAATCAAATGAGAGAACTTGGTGAAGCAGTTATTACGCATTTTTGGGGCTCAACTGCAAGTGGTTTATGATTCAAAGAAGTAGCTGTCACCAAAAACTTGTACTTCTCTATAATTTGTTTACTCAGCAAGGCTTCTGTTACTAAAACATCAAAATTGTCTTGCTGCTCGTAGTGACTGTTGCAGTAGTACTGTTGCACATTCGGGTAGCTGCTGAGTTTGTCTAAAACTTAATTATAAATTTTGACTTACACAGTTGACAAAAACACGTTTTACGGGTATTTTCATTGCGGGGAAAATGGTGTTTTTTTTAACTGTTCATGTTTTTTAAACCCGGGGAGGATTTTTTGGGGTTTGGGGATAAAACTGCAACGACAGTACTTGGTTGTACCTCGTCAAATTAAGCAATGTTTTGACGCCCCGGAAAGAGATCTCAGGCGTGAACATATTACGAAGCACGCCCACGCGTTTGTTCGAGCCACTACACTCTGCTGTGACGTCACCTGTCGTTATCGTACGTTTATTGCTGTGTGGTATTTGACGGCCTAACTGCCATTGCATTGTGTTAGAGGTGCTTGTGTTTGCGTGCAAGTTTTACACGGAACTGAAATGGCTTCCTCAAGCTTGTGTACGTGATTATGTAATTCAGGAAAGTTCTCGCTCTTGATTGGCGGCTAAAACAATGGTGAAAGGATTTTTTCAAAATATGTCCAAAACACTCATTATTTACAATTTAGCATCTTGCGCAATCAGACGGCAATGCATTCATTTGAAACGTCGAACAGTTTTGATCAGTGGCGCACAGCGTTTTCACTGAAGGGGGCCAAATCCAGATTTAGGATTTTGTTGGAGGGCCGCACTAAAGAAATCTCAACACAAGTCAATTGATACGTTTTGATTTATAGCAGAACGAAGTCTATTACACAAAATATTAGCACCGCTAGTTTGTTGCTTCACCGGATCGCCTGTTCGCGCCTTGCGTTACTCCCAAGCAATTCTTTTTGCCCTTTCGACCCTTATCGTGGGGGGGGTCGTAGGTTGAGTTTGACTATTAAAATGTTGAGGTTGACTATTGAACACGATCGTAGTTTGAGGCTGACTATTAAAATGTCCCAAACTATAAAAAACGATGATCATATAAATTTGCTGGAAAAAAATTATTTGGCTTTAACGGGCGAAAATCATTTCACATTCTTCGAGCAGCTTTTGCTTGCTTTTTCAACGTAGAGTTATCATCGCTTATAAAAGCTCGGCGCAAACCAAGCGATTTCCGTCGCAACGTTGCTCAGCGCGCGAGCCGACCAGCAAAATGTTACAGACAATTCGCACTCCAGCGCGGCGATGATCGCGAAATAATTTCCGCGCAGGGAATCTTCCGGATCGGCGGCGGCGCTTCCAAGCTGAGAAAGTTCCGTGCCATTGTGGACGCCGGCGTCCTTGACCTGGGCTCATACGAGGCCCAGGAAGACATCCACGCGGTTGCTGGCGTGCTCAAGCAGTACTTGAGAGACCTGCCTGAACCGCTGTTGACGCATGGGATGTACGATGATTGGATCCAAGCCGCGAGGTGGCGCAATAACAACTTTACCAGTTTTTTTTGTGTGCGGAGTGAAACTGATCGTTACCCAGTCCGGTGTAGCAGTCTGTTTGAAAAAAAAACAGAAGTATTTGAAAACACAAAAGTAGAAAACATGAAGAAGTACTTTTATATTTGGAAAAGACCCTTGCTTGACTTGAAACGCTTAAGTACTTATTGTCCTTACATTTTTCGTAAGAAATTGTCAATGTTGAAGTGTACATCTCCTGCAAAGAGCAACTGCATAATTGAAAGTAGCGCTTTTTGCCTGAAGAGCAAGCTCCGATTGTAATGAAGAAGTTGTTGAGACCCAGTGTATAATTTTTAGTTCTGTGCAATATAATGGTGTGCTTCCAGTTTGTATCCAACGTTTCATTGACTGCCTCCGCAACTTTTTATCAGTTCTCGAAATAAATTATACTCAGCTGAAGTTCTCTCGACACGACCGAAAAAATTAAGTTAATTCGGACAAAACTGTCCTAAAACGAAAAAAGGACGAAGCTTTTAAACTATTTTGGACATATGACCGAACTGTCACATTTTTGGTTGATTTCGCATGACGAATCCAAACGGTCATTTAATTGCTACTTAAGCATCGATATTTTGCTTCGTAAGTTCCATATTCATGGCATTAGTAGATAACAGTAGCTTTCACTACAAATGCTTCATTTGACATATGCGCAAAAAATTCTTGATTGGATTTCACTGCTATTGCGATGAAGTACAGGCCAGTTTTGCCAACGGGTCGCGGCATGCCACTGATCACATGCGTGCCGTTGCTAGGTCACATGCATGCCGTTGCTAGGCCACATGCATGCCGTTGCTAGGCCACCTTGCTATCAAAACAAACTAAAAGTTTGCCGCTTGTTCATGTTGACTGTGGTTTCGTCCAAAGCCAAAGATAAGAGAACCTATTTCGAACTCACAAATCGCCTCGTGTTACTCCTGGAGGTCATTTCAGATTTCAGCCTAAATTTATCTCGTTCGTTGGTGGGGCGGCGGACCTTGTGCTTGGTGCAAACAAAGATACATTTACCAGCTGCTGTATAAACAAATTATTTCGGATAGGTCGAAAGCAACCTGCAAGTTGAGAATACGTTTGCAACCCAGGGTTTCTTTTCTCGTGTCCGGGTTTTCCCCCATTCAATTCCAGCCGCAGCAATACGTCATACGGAGCGCGGGATATTGCGCTAATGAGCTGACGTGCGATGTGGCGGCTCGACCGTATTTTACCAAGGCCTCCTAGACTAGATGGTATTTCTAGGAGGCCTTGATTTTGCCAGCCGTCTACCACTGTTGACCTTCAGGGGCGCTTTAGCGACAGCTTGCCTTTTTGAGTGTATGTTCCGCCTCTGCGTTAACAGCAAACAATCCTTTCGCTCTATTTGTGCGCATCGCGCATGACCATTAAATGCAAATCAGTGAACGAGACAACAAAAACTGTTACAAGGCTGTGAAGCCTGGTACGTAGAACTTGTTATTGCGAACAATATAGCCACAGATATCGAAAACACTTTTGTTCAGCGTTTCAACTTGGTCGTAATGTGGCTGACAATGGCTTACGACTAAGCTGAAACGTTGAACAAAATATTGTGGCTATGTTGTTCGCAGTAATTAGAATCGACAGCAACTCACTGCATTGCTTACCAAAGTAGATCTTGTGGTTTCGCTTACGATGAAGAGTATTTACAGAGTGTGTACTGGCGGGATTTGTCGTAATCAGCCCTGTCCGGACGCGAGGTCAGTTGTCGCTTTACCTGATGTGAGATCTCGTGTCAAGTACGCGTCGAGTTTCAGGCTGGGTTCGAAACATATCCAAAGTTAAAATATGTTGCAGTATATCCGACAATGACACCAAACTTCAAGAAATATGGAAGCTGGTGGAAGATCTACCCCCGGAAAATAAAGCAAACTTCAGGTGAGTTTTTTTGTATATAAACAGAAAACATTTCAATTGATACAAAACACTTAAGTTTTCGATCCGGCCAAGAATGTTTTCGAGCCCGTAAGGGCCAAGAAAAGGATGTGATCATCTAGTTTCGTTCTTGAGACTACGACCTGACCTGTTCTTTCGTTTCCGTCCTTAGGTGTTTCTGTGAGGACACGTTTTTACTTTCGTATTTTTTCAGCCTATTTTACTTCTGTTTTTTTTTCAGTTATTTTATTTCAGGGGTCTGTTACGTCATAAGGTGCTGCGCGACATTCAGAAGAATGGTGCGACGTGGGTTATTTGCCTGTTACACGTTGCTGTTCGAATTAAGGCAACATTTAAACTTGGCCAAATACACACCATGTTTCATGAGGCCAAGGCGGAGATTAGCTAAGTTGCGAAGGTTAAGGCCATACCCACAAGTCCAAAGCGAAACATCAAGCCCAGCGCTAAGACCGGACACTTCCCAACGTTTAACACTGGGACTGATTTCACTTTTTTCCGACTCACAACGCTGGGCTGCAAAGAATCCGTTTAAAGCAGTCGCTTTATCGTCACATGACATCTGGGTGGTGGTCGACTTGCAAGTCGAGTCATACCATGACCTCACAAGCTTTTTTTCGGTCATTGACCGAGTTTTTTTAAATGACCGAAAAAAATTAAGTCAATTCGTTCATAATGCCTTTTTCAGTCATTCGATAATGTTCTGAAACGAAAAAATGACAAACTTTCTGAACTATTTCGTGCGGCTGAGCTATGCAAAATCTCTGCATGACCATAAACAAATTCGTACCTAGATTGCGTTGCGCATATGGCCTTCCTGCCTTGCGTACGTAAATGTTCTTCCATGTGCACAGAAAGTCCTTGCGTTAGCACTTGATGTTTTCCACGCTCAGCGCCTCGTCGTAGCATAGCGGCGTGGGCCACATTCACACCCAAGTGGCAAGAAAATCCCTGGGTTTATCGGTAACCTTCGCAATGTCTTTGCGTGTATGCGAAAACCAAAACCGCCCGGTTGTCAGATCGTGCTATTGTTTGGCGGAGATATTGTCTCCTACACCTCCTGTTCGTAATCGTCCGTCTGCGCTTTCTGCAGTCTCTAGAAAAAAATCAGTCTTCCTCGTAAGCTGCGCCAGTCAGTCTTGGCAGTAGTGTTTCTTAAGAACCATACGTGAGGTTACAAATGCTACTCGATGACGATGCTTTTATCCCTCTTTACTGAATAGTCATCAAGCATAAAAAATTAAAAAGAGCTGTGTCTGTGAAATCACAGTTTTGTTGCAGCAGCGCCTATTCCGTAAAAGCATAAAAACTGACTCCATGAGGGCAAAGTTGATTTCACACCTTCCATCGAAATACGTCCACTGAGGCGCACGCGCACTGAAATGCCTTTGTGAAAAGTATGGAACGTTTAATCTAGTCGGTAAACACATGGCTAAATCCTGATCCGACACTGCTAACTTGGAGCTTACTTTGTAGAGGCCTAAGATTTGGTAGACCCCGAGTAACGTTGATATCGGGGCTTCATTGATGTTTGGGACATACGCACCCCCTACGTTTGTTGTTGTAAGTCTTTATAAATGACGCATCCTTGGAGAGTATTTGGCGGTATTTATGAGCTCAAGTCTCCCAATGACGATGTTTGCGCTTCGCGTGCAATGTAAGCAATGGTCCACGTACAACCTGCAGCGACTCTGGGGCCAGGGCTCTGTCTTCGTCAACGTCGTTCACTTTAATATTGTGTTCGACACAGGGTAGAGTTTAAGTCATGCTTTTCGTCGCTGTCGGAAAGCTCATGTGAAAGCTTTCAAATTGTCGAGAAGATTGATAAAATTTGCCAAAATGGCCAACTTGAATTTTTTTCGTGATTCATCTAGCTAGCAGGTCCATTCGCCGTCAGAAAGAAGAGGTTCAGATGGTTTATTTTGGTGTGACAGCACACAGCCTTACGATTGTGACGACACAGCCTTACTGTTGTGACGACACAGCCTAAGATCTTAAGCATTTACCGGCGATTTTGTGAATATTGCCACGGACGATACGCTACCTTGTAATTTTTTTGATATCCTCGCATTATCTTTCTGCGTAAGGTTGGACATCTGCAAAATGTTGGCGCACCTGGGATGAAAGCATTCAAGCTGATTTTAGTATTTTCTGTCCCTGCAACAGTTACTTGTCAGTTTTGTTGATTTGCATGCTTAACGGTAAACTAACTTGTACAGGCGCCGTACATTGGAAGTCTTTGCTATTTGGAAGCAGTTTTCCACGCATTTGCATCTTGTTAGATTGTAGCCGTATTCACTATCGATATTTGCAGATTTCTTATATGCATAACTATAGGTGCGTATGCTTTTACTGCTGACGTTTTGATTCTTCTAAACAAGAACTGAACCAAAGTAGCACGTTCGCTGTTTTCCCATAATGCATTGGGTTCTCTGCAGCGATTTACGATTGATGGTGCAACGTCAAAACCTTAATGAAACGATTGATTGTTATCGGAAGTCCGGACGTAGCCATGTCGCTACCTTGCTTTCCCATCGTACAAACCCAGTGCGTTTATGGAACACGCGCTGCTTCGGCGAAGAGTGTCATTGCCCTTTTTTACCAGATATCTCATGAAGTTTTGTGCGGTGATAGCTGAGCACCACGAAGTTAACAAAATGAGTCCTTTCAACCTCGCGCTTGTGATTGCGCCCAATCTCCTCTGGCCGAACGTCGACGACATAAGGTGAGCAAGAGTTAGTCATCCCGTGCCTTACAGTTAAAAACGCTAGTAGGGATGTCAGTTTCTACCTCGAACTATGCGCGAAACGTCGACTTGTGTGATCAGCAACTGTGGTCAGGTCACGTTATTTCGTTTGTCCTCTCGATGTTCTGCAGAATATCCTGGAAGTGTTTGTTTCCTTACTGTCATGACAAGAAGCGTGATTACAGAAAAAGTTCGGGTCTATATAGAAGTAAGAAATAGTTCGTTTTCAGACCAGCAGCATTGACTTACTGGATCATTGTTGTTGGCATCACGCTGTTGGTGTTGTACCGAAAACCTGACCGTGCTAATTCGACTTTTCGTGCCGAAATGTCAACGCCCCCTCCACACCCCTACCGCCCGCGTATACGAGTTCGTCGACACGAAATTCATTTCCTCGTAAAGCAACCTCAGGATGCTTTCGCAGAGCGACCCGCCATGCCTTGGTTTGAATATTTGCATTGTGATTGTTGGACTGGAGGGTTGCGTCGTGCAAACAATAGAGCCTTGTAATGTCACTTTCGCTCGTTTTTTTTCCGTTCATTTACCGAAATGATTTTGAAATGACGGAAAATATTTAGTCATTTCGATCAGATTGTTTGAAAATATAATCTAAAAAAACACAGTTACGGCGAATTTTAAAACCCTCCTCAGGAAACCTTGTTTTCATATACGTGTCAGTAAAAATAGGGTATAACACTGCCCATAATTTGCATACGTCTTCCTGGGACACGTGACATCCGTTATTTGCAGACCAAATATTTTTTGCTTTCATATGTCCATTGTTAATCATTTTCGCAACAAAATTGTATCTGCGCAGCGAAACATACTTAACATACAAATTTTATGCACTGTACCACCAAAAAGGGGATTTCGTAAAGGTGATTTTTTGTTCGTGCATAGAAAACGTCATGCACGTGTTAGATCCGTTTTTTTTCATATCAAAGTCATGGTGCTGGACGACTCTTCACATATAAGGTATTAGTGGTCATATCTGGCCAACAGGTTTTGCACTTAAAATTGCATTGAAATGTTAACTTAGTAAGGTGTCCGAAATTTGCTACAGCCATGGGCAGTATAGTACCCTTATATCGCTTATATAGACTTTCGGGGAAATTTTTGTAAAATAACCCTGGCACCATTTTTTCATCTCCGAAAATCAGGAAAAGTCATGGAAGCACAGGTTTCTAACATTTTTCTACGTATGTGAAAGTAACAAAAGAAACAGCCTCTGGGTAGTGGAGTATCCAAGAGTCCTGAGCAGGGTTTACAACTGTGAGAACAAATGACCGAAATGTTTCAGTGACCAAACGTTTCAGCAAAAAATGCCCGAAATGTCTCAGCGAAAAAAACAACTTTCGCTGTTTCGCGCGATGTGCGCAGCTGTGCGGTTTCGCGATGCTTCCCGACGCAGCCGCCTCGCTTGTTCACTTGCCAATTCGGAATGAAACACACGGTGCGGAGATGGAGTGGTTCTGGCCTGTTCCTACGTTACCTGAATAGTGTCACGAATACAGTAAATGCCTGACAAAGAAGTTCAACTTTAAAGTATTAGCAGTGGTTCTTGACGGGGTCCCCAGTAAAAAATCTGGGGATCCCCAGAAGGAATGCCAAAAGTGATTTCTGAATGCCAAAGTAAGCAGCTTATCCACCACCTTACCACAGTTAGCATTTGCTCTTTCATCATGCACCTCCTTTGTAGGTTGCACTGATGAGGGGACACCCCTAGCCAATATCTTTAGGAATAGGGGTTTCCTAGATTGGAAAGCTTAGGAACCATATGTTTGAAGGATTGCAAGCGCGTCTAATCGTGGGTTGGGCCGCACGACTTGCTTTCCATTCCTAAACTCCCCGGGTGCGGGGCGACATCCCGTTAGTTGCCAGGACAACCTTACCGTAATCTTTTTCTCGTTTTTATTGTCTTTTTGAAGCATTAGATGTATTTTTAGTTTGAAGTTGGTTTTAATTGTAACTGCTGGTCAGGCTTAAAAGATTATGTTCCCCTGCTCGTTGAAACATGCCATGCAGCTTCGTTCCAGTTGTTGTATATGGTGCTCAAT
>JGI24158J21664_10009151_pt1 | contig 13213 bp, 11 predicted proteins | sample Ectturendosymbi3_FD_21664 | JGI IMG/M metagenome (IMG submission 21664) | reverse complement strand
ATATATGTGTGTGTGTGTGTGTGTGTGTGAAACTCTGGTCCGCGGGCCAAATTTGGTCCGAAACGTAATTAATTATATTTGGCCCGCAGAGTGATACCAAATGAATATTAAAGCTTGCCCACTGCTATTATACTGTACATGCACCACTAAAACTCCAAATACCGAAATGTTCTTCTGATGTTTGGGCGCGTCAATCAGGACAGAACCCTGTAGTGTTTGTGACGTCACATCAGTGACACTGACCTCATGTGGAGGAAGATTTTTTCAATAAATATCAATGTTGGTCCGCGGGTTCGTCCAAGTTATAAATTCTGTGTATTTAGTTTGAGTTTGACACCCCTGCTCAAGATAAAACAGAATGCTATCAAAATGCTTTGGTAACGCAGTGTCACACATTGTTGGAATATGATTCACTCGATGACCTATTGTGCTGGATTCAAATAGTTCGGCACGATGAGATTGACCAGTTATGTTAAACCGCCCTTGGGCAATTGCTCGAAACAATCTCCAAGCAAACAGATTGACAATGCCACTGCAGTCGCCAGCGCACGTCACTTAACTTGCTACATCAAGCTCTTTTTCCGAAACAAGTTGATTTTTTTCCAGTATTACTGCGACGAGTCGGCAGTGACAGCCTACATCGACAGAGTCGACGAGCCGTCTACCTGTTCTTACGTGATAACAGTCAAGACCCACTTGATCTGCTCTCACCCTCACACCCGGCTACTCTCACGCTACCAAGCAATGAACATGGTGTGCCAGCCGTTGCTTCCAGACGCCATGTACAATCGTTATCAGGAACAGAAGAAAAGTATGGCTCTTGTTTCTTTTATAAGCTTGCGAGTGGTGTAGCGGCTGGTGAGACGCTTCCAAACTTACTGCGCGTTCAATGAAATGTTTTGCGAGTTAACCAATTTCTAAATTGGTGTTAAACTTCATTTTTTTCATTACTACCTGCGTTTTTCTTTCGTGTCATTGCACCTGTTGTAGTGCAGTTTGGGAATGAGTCTTCTTCTGGAAGTGGCATACCATGAATATTGACATATGTAATGTAAGTAATTTCCGCAAAAAGAAATATATTTTCTGCCGGGAACGTGAACACTTCGTGAAATAATTTCTCGGAGTTACTTTTTTATTGACGGAAAATGCTGTTCTCGCTACGTTTTACTAAATATGAACTGAAAATTAGTGCTTGTAGTTGAAAACGTAACGTGAAGTTCTTCGTGGCGCATGACGTGCTTAGAGTGTTGTGCTTATTTTACTCCTTCGCTACATGAGTTATACCGTTATACTTATTTTCACACCGTGCGGAAACTGACAAGATGTATGTATAAATATGCTCCGTTAAAATCTCCAAGAAATAGCACGGGCGCTAAAAAAACGCCCAAAACTAAACATGTCGAGACGCGTAGTTAGACAAGTGTCCCAATTTTAGCCTGACCAGAGTGACCGCGCTCATCGTATACCATCGTGTCACCCCAAATATCTGTTGTTTCGGAATTAGGCTGAGTTATGAAAGCAGTGTAACTGGTTTGCGGCAAAGCTCAATAAGGACCGGTTGTGTGGGAGTAGAGCAAGTCATTACAACGTTATCTGAGCGGCACTGAAATCTTAAACGAAGTGGTTGATCATTCTCAGATGCTACCCCCATAAACCAGTTCCGTTAGATTTTTGCTTATTTAACTACATTTTTGAGGTAGCATTTCGTTCCGAAGTGGTGGTATCATCGTTTGACTGACTAATGTTCGTTTGCTCAATGTCCTTGCTAATGCAAGTTTAAAATCAGTAAAACTGAAGATGCATGGCGCTTTGAAGCGTCTCTTAGTTCACCACTGGTCCACGGCCAACTATTTCGGAAACACTGATAGTCCTTAACGTATGTGCTGTCTGTCGTTACTTATTTGACGTCAGTCGACGACAGGCCGGAGCCTGAAATGTGATCTGCCGGTATCAGTAGCAATGCGGTTGGAGATTGTATCTGTTGTTGCGAGGGACAGGTCGACATGAAAACTAGTATACGTAGTATAATACGCAGGGCCTGAGCACCACACGCAGTAGGTGGAACAACATTACATAGTGAGCGACACGATACCTAAAGTGAATGGACTGCTTTGTGCTTTTAGAGTGAAGCCAAGAGGACCTCTAGTGTTATTAGCGTAACGTGATGGGGGTCCTCTGACCTGAAGTATAGGACGCCGCAGTTTGGAGAACGGGATTGTCGTTGACTGTAGGCCGTTGTGATTTTCTGTAAAATTCGAAAGTGGGACGCCAATTTCATTTCTGAAAAACTAACGATGAGCTTTGCGACGAAAATGTTTTTAAACATTCTGTAAAAATCGATTGTCCTGATGAAAAATCTTAATTTTTGTTGCAGTCAATCATCTCTGACAACATCATAATTGCAAAAAGATGACGGGTTGCTTAATAAATATTTTTCGACAATGCAACCTAAAACATTACCCATAGAAAAGTGAGAAAGATTAAGAACTCTATAAAAAAAGACTCTCAAAACGAAAACCCACCGAAATGTGCTTTCGATTTCGGTTCAGCGAAGATGTAATTGGTGAATATGATAAAGTGGTTATTGTTGGCAAAACAGGAATCAAATCAACTTTTGGCCAATTTAGGTTCTCAACCTGCGTGTTGTTTTTTCTCAATTTTAGTCGAAAACCATGACCTGCTTTATATCTCCACTCTCCTGGCATTGCAGTTCATTACTGAAAAATATCAGTAACTTGCACTTCTTCCTGAGGCAGGCCTACAATTTTCGAGAAACAACCAGCAATGCGATTCCTCTGTGTAGGAACCATTAAGTTTTAACACAGGTGCCATCTCCTTTAAACCAACTGTAGTGTTTCGTTTCTTTTTTTTTTAAAGAAAGAGAGAAACTCGCGTATGAAAAGAAAGCTGAAGCCCTTCGTAAGAAGAGAGATAATGTCAAGAATCTGCTCCAAGAGTTGAAGGTGGTCAAACTGGGCGTTGAGTTTTATTGAAACTAAAAATAAAAACGATTTAATTCCGTCCTTCCCGTTTTGCAGGAACAGATGCTTACTCCACAAGCTCAAACCAAATCTCCAAAAGGTAAGCCGGAGAAGGGGGTGATGATTCATCGATTACCCGGGTATCCTTGTGTAAAGCTGTGTTAAGCCAAAGTTGTGAAATCCGTTTTCAATATTATTAACGGTCATACACGGGTCGATCTCTACCAAATATTCACTCCCTGAATCGCAAGAATTTGCATTCGCGTGTTGGCAACTTATGTCGTTACAACAGCGCGCGTACAACTACACATTTCGATTGCTTTGCCGCATGCTTGCTGCACACACGTTTGCTTGCAAAAGGCTTGTCGAGTATGCTTTTCAAAACCGCACACGTGTCTAAAGTTGTCGCTGTGCTGAGTGTTTATCGCCTGCTCTTATTGTAAGATCGCAAACGACCACGTCACATGCGTATGCGCCAAAAGCCAAGCTCTCAGTATCTTCCAAAAAAGGTTGGGAAAGCGACCGTATGTTTTCGTGTGCGTTTTCAAATTTCGCCCTTGCGACTTGTACAACTGCGCTGGCCAGCTGCGCTGTGGTGCATATTTCATCTTTTGTTTTTGTGCCAGGACCTGTCAGTGCAGCGGATGCTTTCCTGGACAAACTTCTCGCGAAAGCGACTGAAAAGGAACAGATTGACGAACAATCAAAAGAAACGGCGCTCGACTTCATCGGTCGATTTGTTGAAGAGTAAGATGAGCGTGGTCAGATGCGAGGTTCGTTTAGATGTTTTTGCAAAACGAACCGAACATTCGCTTTTTTACAGAAAACGTCTGAAGCGTCTTTCGCTCGACGTCCAACGAGGCTTAGTCAAGGCTGCTGCCGAAGCGGTGCAAAAATTCTCCGACCTTCCAACGGCCGACATGGCCCGATTTGTGAGTCCTGCTGCGCTTGCTTCCCGCTGATGTGTGTTCTGCTGAGGGTGCATGCGATGGGGCGAACGCATTGATCCCGCGAGCTTTCTTGTATCTAAAACGTTTTTAATTGCATGAAAGGAGTTCTGTGTTGTGTAACAAAAGAACAGCAAGGGGATGTCGCGTGCATTTGCTTGCAGCAAGTCTGTGCCGCAAATTATAACTTTCTTCCATTTGCGGCCGCAGGTGAAGCTGGAGATCAATTCTTACATGGACATGCACGAGACTTTGTCGAACGACCTCTTTTTAAGAACATTCGAAGCTCTCGGAATGTCATTGGCTGACGATGCCGAAAAGATGTCGTCAGGTATGGTCTCATCTTGCCGCTACAATCCCTATTACAGTATTAGACTCAAAATGGCAATACTAGGGCAACTGCGTTATCTCTTGTTTGGCACTGAAAAGTTTTTTTACCAAACCCAACACGTCAATATAGCACTCAGATCGGTGACCCTCCCCGTTTGTATCGACATTTTCAGCTCCACGTAACGATATGACTGCACGTGCAGCGAGCACAGGCCGAGTATTCGCCACTGACCAGAAACGAGGGCTTTTCACGTCGCACGAGTTACGCTTCACTGCCCAACGGCCCGAACAGCTTTTCGGGCAGGTTTCCTAAGAAATGCTTTTCCTGCTGTGGCCGGTCCAGGCATGTCATGCAGCGCGCACGGTGTTGTTGTCTGTGCGCAGTGCGTCGTGAAAGTTCTTCGACGGCTACGTTGTGATGTTCTCGCGCGCAGCACATACACTGCCTGAGCTCTGCCCAAGACAGGCGGGAACGTGACGATAACTCTCTCCCGGACGATTTGAGCAATGCGCGTGTGGTGGCGCATACATTGTGATATCATAACTGAAGCCAAGATCCGATTTGATCTCGTGACTTGTTTTTTTTTTTTCAAAAACTCGCTGCCGTTCTTTCAATTCCCAAAATTACGAACGTGTGTAGCTTTCTCTGTGGATAAAAATGTGGAAGACAAGCCGAGATAATGCAATATGACGTAAACTCTATGCTTGTCGGGACTTTTTCAGAAAAAATAACGTCATCCGGAGATTCCGAGAAAGTCGAGGTGAAAGTGAAACGGATCGACGCCGAGATCGGCGAAGTCAACGAGGAGAACGAGCAGGATCCGTCCTTGCAACAACTGGAAGAAGAGATCGGCCAGGAGCTGAAAAACGTGGGCTTCGTGTCGACCGGTGAGTTGGCTGCTGACACTCTCGTCGAAATACCGAAAGCTGTGTTTGCTTGAAGAAACGTACCAACTGTTAATATACGTCTGTGACGAAACGTGTCCTTTCTTGGCTCGTTGACTGCATCAGTTGGACCCTGAAGCATCTTCGCTTGTCTGCATGACTGCAACTGTAACCATGCTTGCTTGTTGCCGAGATCGCCGTCATTTAGTGTTAACCCAGTGGTTCCCAAACTTTTTCGAGCCGTTACCCAAATCGAAGTAGCGATTAGGTCTTATTACCCACAAAATTTCGCAGTGATCGCTCATAATATAGAACAAAATTGTGGTTCTGGTTCCGCATCACTCCCCAAAGAATCGCATATTACCCCTGGGGGTGATTTACCCCCAGTTTGGGAACCACTGGGTTCACCGGTTGCGGATGCGCACAGCTCACCGTATCGCTACTTCTGTTTTCGTGTTTCTTGAGGCTGCGCGTTCTGATTTAAGCGTGATGAAACCTACGTTTAGGCGCAACTCTGATTTGACTGTCACCACAACTTTATTTTGGGCGCGTTGAATTTCTGTGAAAATAATTCACGGGGTCATTTTCTGTTGTCTGCTTTCACATGTGCACGAAGAATAGGGTATTTAAATATTGGTTGCTAAGAGACCGGTGAGCTTCAACAAAACCGCGATCTTCGTGAATGATTTTTAGATTGAAATCGTACCAGATCTCGAAGTTCCAAATTTTCTTTCTGCTTCGTATGCGAGAGTGCGACAACGCGACAAAATAAAAATTCGAGAAGTTTTTATGCAAAATCCAACATTGAAAGATTTAATAAATCGCTGAAATTCAACAAAAAAGTTTAAGAGTGTTACTCTTACCCCAGTGGTTTGATTGGTGGCCTGTGTTAGATTGTGGCCAACGCTCGGGCAGCCATAGATCGCAGTTTAGGTTCGGAAGACGTTGTTCAACTTCCACCGCTTCTTACCAACTTCCGATGCTCCTCTGTCCCGTCAGGTCGCATCGAAGTACATTTGATCGCGACAAAGGATTCCGGCACGAGTTTCAGTCTCAGCGACGAACAAGCGAAAATTTTCAAAGACATGCTTGTCGAGATAGTGGTAAGTCTGAAAGATTTGCCAGTTTTGATTGAGAAGCTTTTCCACGATCCGAATAATAGTCAGGCAAGCTCTGTCTTTGCGTGAACGTGTCGAATTTTTCCTTTGAAAGGATCGCTATTTTTGTTAAACAAGTAAAAGGGAACATGACAATAACTAAAGGGTTTGTATGTTCAGCCGAAATGGTTGGTTTTTCAAAATAACCCATCTTCTGTGATCATCCAGTTCACGACTTTCAAAGTCATTTTTTTGTTTCATTGCAGATCTAATGGTAGCAAAATATTTACTTCTGTTTTTCGTTATTTTTTTGCATTTACTTCTGTATTTCCGTTGAAAACAGGGAGGGATCTCGCTTGAAGACAAAGAGAAGGAGCGCTTCAGCCGGATGACCGCAAACTACAACATGGTCTTCACCAAGGACGAGGCGACCTTCGTGAAGGCGTCGACCGAGACCGAAGAAAAACCTCATAAGAAAACTTAAGCTTAAAGTGAATTCTACTGTCGTCCGTCCACTCCTCACTTCCCGCACGTTGACCCCTCCTATTGTACGTTGTTACTGTGTCTGAAACCCCGTCTTGAGCGCGATTATACCTTCTCCAACTTATTATCAACTGTTCCTAACGCGTTGTTTCGTCGTAGGGTTCGGGTGCCCAATTGCAAGTACTTAGTTTAGACCAAAGCGGTGTGTGCAGGGGGGGCATAACGAAGGGGGGCACGATTTCCCGGGCGCCTAAAAGTTCCAACAGTGTCACAAGTACTTTCTGCAATGCAGTAAATTTGCTTTCGAAAGAAAGACATCAGATTCGAACATGGGGGCGCCAGACTTGGACCCTACCCGGGCGCCATCTAACTTCGTTACGCCCCTGGGTGTGTGTGTGTGTGTCCTGCTCGTTAGCGGAAATTAAATGCTCGCTGCCCGGTGTCAAGCGAAATTTCTGACTTCACACCATGTACGCATGCACAGAGTAATATTCTACATACCAAATGCGTTGATAAAACTGATTATTAGGACTTAGGAATTCGTGTTTAGGTAAGTATGTCGGGTTAGAGTATGGGTTAGGGTGAGAAAAAGAAAAATAGTTGAGATCAAGGACTAAGTCCGAAAATTTTCAATGGTGAAACTTATTCCCGTGCTATAGCTTGTTGTGGGTACCTGACATCTAACGAAAATGTTTAAATTTACACAACACACATCAAAAAACGAATTACCAGACCTTATTCCTTTATTCTGAGAAGCGAAATAACTGAAAAACAACAAAAGGTCGGAAATTTCGCAGAGGTCAGAAATTTCGCTTGACACCGGATTATCTTGCGTTTATTGCCACTGCCGCGTTTTCCTCCTGTAGATCGTCAACAGGTGTCAGTGTAACCTCTCCGCGTCTGCGTCATTACAAGATGACGTCATCCCTTGCCTGAATGTGTGAGGCACAGTTTTTACTGTACAGGCAATACCAGCCATCGCTGCACGGCCATTGTTGACAACACAATAGCGTGAGTTGCGTTTTTTATTGCTGCGACCAGCGCGGGACAGATTCTTGGTGAGATTTTTAACATGCTTGAGTCGGCATTACACTTATGCTGCACTCAAACGCGATTTAAATCCCCGCTGTCGTGGAAAGCGACGTAAACGCGATCTTTTTCCGTGAAGAAAGCGTGTTGTTTTCAGTCGTTCCACAACGAAATTTCTCTAAATCCACGTCCGTGACTTCGGCAATACCTATGCAACCCTTAAGCACAAGCGAGCCAGTGCCTTTGTATATGAGTATTTTTCTTTTGTTTGTTTTCCCTTGGCGGCAATCCTACTAATCGCGAGTCGCCTCTCTGCCTGGTATAGCTTGTTGAAACAAATCCTTTTACTTCCTTTGTGACGTCACGCGCGCTTGAGCGACGACCCGTTTACTCGGCGTTTAGTTCCAGGTGATAGTTCGTGTTGGTGCACATGTCGACACTGTGGTGGATAATAAAGCTGAAAGTCACTCGGATCCTTTTCGTGGTTTCTGGCGAAATCCAATTCTTACGTCACAAGCGCAGTTGAAACACGCTTGGTGAGAAGTGTAAACTTAGCTTGGTTCATGTTTAGACGGACAAAAAGAAGTCGCTTGAAATTAGGTGATTACACCTTTGCGACTTCATGTTTTGCTTGTTATGCTCTAATTATGCCAAGTTTCAGTGCATACTCTTGAATTTTGAAACGTTAGGAAGTCGAAAGTAAGTTCTACAGTTTTGATAAGGTGCTCGCAGACCGGATTATCTTGCGTTTATTATCACGGCTGCGTTTTCCTCCTGTAAGTGGTCAACAGGTGTCAGTGTGACCTCTCCTGGTCTGCGTCATTACGAGATGGGCAACATTCAAATTGTTACTCGAGACAGCGTGAAAAACCTGCTTGCGACAAACAATTTATTATCATTGACACTTGACAGGAAAAATGCATTTTTAGTTTATGATTTACGCGACTTCGCATTTGTGAAAAAATTTTTCCGTGGTCCAAGTTTTTGCTCTGCCTGTTGCGTAGGAAGCGAAAATTGACACTTACTGGAAAGGTACCCGGGGAACTTGGTTTTTGTTACGTCGTAAGCTATTTGACGTAACGCCTGACGTAAACGGCCATGATCTGAAGCGTTTGCGGGACGTTTTCCAGGTGAAGCAAATGCGTCAAGCGATATAATCAGTGTTTTATTAACAAAACCAATAAAAATGCGTTTTCCCGGCGCGCATCAAGAATTTTGTAAGTATAGATTATTGTAACCATAAGGTGGTTTTTGCTCTGACCTTTGGGTGTTATGTTACGTAACTGTGATTATGGGCGATTCTGGCCTGCACCAAACTGTGATTTATGATACACGGTGAGGCTATCTGGCCAGTCGGTCTACCCTGGACACATTCAGTGAAGTCGAAGCAACAGGCCTTGGTTGAGGACACCCGCTGTTGTAATTTTAGTGTTAATAAGGAACGTGGTGTTATAACTCAAAGTTTACCGCCTCCGTTTTCCACAAAGTTAGTCTGCTGCCAGTGGTGTAGACGTAGAGCCGCATATAGTGGTGTAAAGGCCAATCTACACTGAGGACGTGCCAGTAGTGGCCAGGCGTAATCCTTTGTTTTGTTGCGTCGGGTAATTCTGCGCTCGTGCACTTCTCGGCACGGCAACTCCTGAGCGAACCTCGCGCGGCTACTGGCACGTCCTCATGGTAGATTGGCCTTAACGCTATCGCAAAAAGGAAACCTGTTTTGCTGCAGTCAAAATGGTTCATAAGTCTTTCTGTTGTGAAATTTACAAAAACAAGCAAACAAGCGTAAGTGGTGCCGGCCCTGCCGCATCAAAAAGCAAAGGAACAACTTTCCAAATTTGTTGGATTTGCGTTCCTCCCACTGTACCAATTCTTTCTGTATGTGATGTAATTGTAAATCCAAATGTTTGGCACTTCTGTTTCCAGACGCGGAAGCAAGCCAACTGCTAAACCCTAAAACAAATCTTATAATCAGCTGTCACGCCGCAACAAAGAGATCCAGCCAGTGCTCCTGATTTTCTGAAGCTGCCTGGGAATTATGGCCAGATGATGCAGAGCTAGTTGCTTTGGTGTAGCCTAGCGTGCTTGAGCAGTCGTTGCTACGGATATGCGCCGATATTTTTGCTCAAATTGTCATGCCTACAGTACTTCGGTTCAGTGGCGTAGCCAGCCCAAAATTTTTGGGTGTCCACAATGTTTGGTTTTAGGCGAATAACACTATTTTGTTTGGAAAAAACGCCTCTCAAAACACAAAATGACTATATTTTTTAAAAATTTGGTGGGGGCATGACCCCTTTGCCTCCCCCCTGGCTACGCCTATGCTTCGGTTTCGTGTTTCAGATCAACCGGATGTCAAAGCTCTGTCAACCTGTGCGTGTTTTGAGGGCTGGAAACCGTTTTCGAATGTTAACGCTTTACTCAGCTGGAAGGCTGTTGCTTGCCGATGCAGTGGAGACACGTTTAAACCGCCATGTCACGATGGGCTGCAGCATAAAAACCTATTTCTAAGGGCTTACCGGTTTTTTGAAAAAGAACTTCCTTTCACTTAGATTTTGAGAAGATTTTTTACAGCTGACATTTTCCATCCACATAGCCTGATTGCATGTTGCAGCTGCGTAAGTTTCTGCGAGTAGCTCACAGCCGTTAAGGATCGAACGATATCGCATTAGAATGAAGACTTTAAACAAAATGGCTCCTTAAAAGATTTGCTTGTTATTTAGGAGGGAAATAATCTAAAAATGTTTGGCTAAACATTGTAATTAATTTTAACCTTTGCTTAGAAAGGTTTTGTTGGGGAAATGAAATAGCTACGTGGCAGTGTGGCACATCACAACGGCGTAGAACTACGAATGCGCAAATGAATGAGTGCCGCTTACAGGCTCTTTAAGTAAACTTGTAACTTCAGTGGAAACACCTCGAACGGATTCACGTCGCGTTACGTGCAATTTAATTTATAAAATCACGGTCTGGAGCGTTTTTTCTCATCTAATAGCAAAACCGTCTAAACAGAAAATGTCATATAGACGTAACACCCATTTTTGTCAAGCGATTGCTAATCCCGATAACATTCGTAAAGGAACTTATGGGGCGAAAACCACTTGTGGAAAACGCCTCATTAAACTTTTCGACATTATCCGCAACGAAAAGAGCTCCTGCAAATTTATTTTTTGTTTCTTTTAACCTTACGAATGGAAACTTGCTGTCATCACTATAAGGGTAACCAAAAGTCAATAAAAACAAATTTGTTCTGTCTTTTTTAAAGTTTTATGAAACATCCACAAATCAAACTTTACTCTCGTACCATAAGGCAATCCCAAGTTATTAGGTCAAAAAAAGTCAAAATTTATCATTTGGTCGAAATTTACCGTTTGATCAAACTTTTCTTGCAGCCAGGGCGTAACGACTGGGGGGCAAGGGGGTACAATTCCATTATGCATACAGTGTTTCAACTTTATGATGTTCTCCGGTTTAACTCTACTGTAGTTGTTAATGTGCTTATCAACATACCATCCCCAAAGTTAAACAACCAAATTTTTTTAACTTCGAAGCACAGAGTGCATGAATACGCTTCTGGGTTAACCTCAATACTTATGGCTGAATTATTTTGCAGTTGCAAACGCAGAAACTTGATAGGTCAAAATACAGTAAAGTCAAAATTTTAAATTTTTAGGTCAAAAAATTGGTTTCCCTAGTCATCATTGAAAAGTTTGTGGAAGTGGATTGCCGTTCAAGTTTTTATATTGATTTATTTCAAGAAATCAGCACCACATACAGGTTTATTTAAGGCGTTTTAGGGAACCGATTCGGGTCCCTAGAACTTCAAATCGGGTCCCTAGAATCAGAGAAAATAATCATCGGGTCCCTAAAATCTGAGAAAATCGGGTCCCTAGAATCAGAGAAATCGGGTACCTACAGGTCCATACCGGGTACCTAACATTTTCCTGAAAAAACCCTGACCACATATAAAGCCAGTGTTCTTCCACAGGTCAAAATTGAGCTTTGGTTAGCAATAACACAGATGATGAAAAGGTGGTGAAGTAAGAAGATTTACTTGTCGTAGCTTAAAAGGCAGAAAAACCCACAGCGGGGAAGCCGTATCAGGTCAAATTTGCGAAATTGCAACCCAGGACCGTCGCCAGAAAGTTTTCAGTATGGAAGATTTACATTTGTTTAGGGGGGCTTGACATTCTGAAATTTGATAAAAACTCCACCGATTTATAGTGTTTCATAATTCAATTTGGGTGGACTTGGAGCTTTGTTTGGGGGCTAAGACCCCAAAAGCTCCTCCGTGGCGACGGGACTGTTGCAACCCATCGGTCTACTAACAAAAATATTGTAGGCCTATTAAGCGTTAACATTGCAAAACGAGAGCAAATTTTATCCATTGGAAACGCGAAACCATGACGAGTTCTTGTCACAGACTAAAATCAATTTTGCGAAAAGATCTTTTTACCATGCCGTTCTTTCTCCATACAGAGGTCATTCCTACCCTTATTTTATCCAAGTCTATTTTGGCGGACTCGTGTCAAGCACAGTGTTTTCTAAAATTTTGTTATCATTATGCAGTCTTTTAAACCTGAATGATCCAAAATTTTAACAGCATGGTGCAATGGTGTAGGAGGCGGGGTGCAGGGGTGCAAGCGCACCCACAAAAGTTTTGATTTGTCGAAAATCCGGACAGAAATGGCACCCAACGCTGTTTGATTTCAAAAACTGACGCCCGAGGTTTGCAGAAAAATACATGAAGATCTTTTTTTTTTTTTTTACAAAAAATTTGTAAGCAAAAGTCCCACAAAAACTGTTCGGGCAACTTTGGAGAAATTCAGGCAAAATCCTTCGCACCCCCAAAAATTCGCCTGCTCCTGCGGCATGGTAGAAATGACCAAAAATTGGACCTTTTCTGTTTCAGGGTTTATCATTTCAGGTATAGAAATAGTATTCTCTTCAACAGAAAAAGTGCATTTTGTTTTAGATTCTGCTCGCAGTGAAAGAATTCCAAGCGCCAGCTTGCAGTATGCACTTCGAAATGATACAAAAATTCAAAGTGGAGAGTTTTGTTGTACATGGCCAAAAGATATGGATAATCACCAGCATCGGATAGTCCAGAAGGCTCGGAAAACATACAGCAGTATGCGAATCCCAAGAAAGTCCATAATAAAAACGAATGTGGATATTTTTTATAGACCCCGCATAAGTTACAATTCCTCATTCTTACTTTTATGAATGAATCTCGTTCAACTAAAAATTGCAACTGTCTAACTTCANACGCCTGAATATCGCAGTTGATAACAAATTTTTGAAACGCACTGCATGCGTACTCTATCCTAGATAATTTTGTTTGGAAAACATAGAATGTTCGAGATTGAAACTTCACACCCATGAGGGAGAGTCCTATACATGCTTCTAGTGAACCTTACCCACTGCAAAACTACGTCCCCGGCTTTACAGAAACGTTTGCAAGATT
>JGI24158J21664_10009147_pt1 | contig 13217 bp, 3 predicted proteins | sample Ectturendosymbi3_FD_21664 | JGI IMG/M metagenome (IMG submission 21664) | reverse complement strand
GAACAGCTCTCTAGCTCAATCTGCTGCCGACTTATGGCTGGCCAAAGTTTGCCCTGAAAGGGCAAATTATGCCTTTTCTGAAAAGTTTTGAATTAGGTCAAAAACTGGGATTTTGACCCCTAATTTTGGCTACAGATATGCTAGCAAGTCAATCAATGGCTCTATAGACATGGATTATGACCTAGTTTTCAACAAAACTTTAAGCCAATAGAATGGGTCAATGGGTTGGGGCCCAGGGCTGGCCAAAGGTGACCAAAATTTCTAAAACATGCCTTCATTGTGACGTCACCTCCAGAAGACCACCACCCAAAACAAAAAACATTTTTTTATTTGTGTCAACTAGAAGGCTTGCTGAATCCGTAGAGGGTTTGAACAGCTCTCTAGTGACTGGCGATTTATGGCCAAAAAAGGGCTGGCCAATCGCAGTTGTTAAAGGGTTAAAAAAAAATTTTAAATGGTCAAAATTTTTTCATGTTGTTAAATCAAAAACCATTGTCCAAAGTTGATTTGGAGAACAACGTTAAAAAGTATGAGAAAGATCTGCCCAGGCTTCATGATTTTCTGCCAGACAATTAGGAATGCAAAATTGAAAAAAGGTGGATTAGGAATGCAAAACTGATTAAAATTTTGTTTTAGCATTTTGCGATAAACCTCTGAATCAGTGGTTCTTAGCACATTGAGAGCCGGCGTACGATATATTCGTACTTTGAAATCGGCCTAAAACCAGCAGTTGTCAGTTGCCTTAACAACGGCATAGCTCCTCCGCCGATTGTGCAAGATAGCTGTTCAAGGGCTGAAACGGATCGGCTAGTCATGTACTCTGCACTCAAAAAATAATTTTTTGGTTGGGGGTTGCGGGTTTTTTGTGAGTGAGGTCATAAGTGAAGTAGTTTTGGGGTCATTTTGGCTCATGTTACCTAGCCTACAGCCCAACTGCTAGGCCAAAGTATTTCACTCAATTTTTCATTGGAAACTAGGCTCGAGTCTTTTGAGCCTTTGATCAACTTTCTAGCATTTCTAGTTCAAAAGTTATGATCTAAAATAAACAAATTAATTAATTATCTAATTAGTCAAATATTTTTACTACTTTAGATTATAACTTTTGAACCCGAAACCTCAGCAGGTCATCCAAAGTATCAAAAGACTTGGATTGTAGCCTAGTTTCCAATAAAAACTTCAGCAAAATACTACCATCTAACGGTTTGGGTCCAGAGCCAGGTGAAGTGGGCAAAGGTGGCCTAAAAGTCCTTGACTTATGATTTCACTCACAAAATCCACAACAGCCAACCACAAATTTTTTTTGGAGCGCGAACTACAAGACTTGCTGAGTCTTTTGAGCTTTTGACCAGGTCTGTAGCGCTTACCAGACCGGAGAAATTCCTGCGCAAAGCCACGTGCGATCCGGCTGTTTTCACGCGAACTGCTTGAATTAACCCGGGTGCTTTTTCAATCCTGGGTGGTTTCCCTGCAGTGATATCCACAGTTCCTGGGCAGTTTATCTCCAAGTCCCGCAGGCGCCACTTTTTTGCTGAGCTTTGCAACACCATAACTCACCAGCCGATTGAGCTAGAGAGCTGTTCAAACCTTCTACGGATTCAGGAATTCTTCTAGTTCAAACTAAAAAAAAATTTATGTGAGTGATGTTATAATGGAGACATGTTTTCACCTTTTTGGCTGAAGTTCCCTGGCCCTGGGCACCAACCCTAAAGTCTTGTAGTTTGCAATAAAAATATTATTTTAGTATTGGATGTTGGGTTTTTTGTTGCTGTTGACATGATCACAGTATGTTTATGCATATTTTGTTTACATTCTGATGTCATCATCCATCAGGCATGGACACCAACACAAAGAGCCATTTTTTGACTTACATTTTTATTGGAAACTAGGGTATAATACAAGTCTTTACGGGTGGTCCCAAAATATGACCAAAATGCCGCAAATTAATTAAGGAAATCCCTGCTAATCCCTTAAGGCAGTGTGGTCCAACTACAGGCCAACAGGCCGCATGTGGCCTACCACAGTGTTTCCAGTGGCCTGCGGAAGCTTTCAAGGAAAATTTGCAAATATGAAATCTCTTGTAAAGCACGTGAGGTTACATTTGTCTCACTGAATTGCATATACATGTGCTGCATTTGCACAAGAACGATGAATAATACCTTTCATGTATACCAATATTGTTTTTGGTTTATTTATTTTACGATCAAATTAGAAGTTCCCGCCCACTGCTGGGGAACATCACTGGATAACCCCTGTGTTTTTTCGTTGCTCAGCATTTGTTGTCTTGAAAAATGAATCTGTTGCAGCAAACTCAGCCCTGTCAAATAAACCTGCCTGTCCCTACCCACTAAAAGTAGCCTTCTCAAAGTGGCCCCTGAACCAAATTAATTGTTGATCTCTGCAATCCATAAGCAATTTTAGTTAGAACACGCATAACATCTCTTAATAAAAATGCAGAATCCTAATGGTGTTCGAGAGTGTATAGAGCTTCTGGAAATTGCTCAGTAAAGATAGATTTTCCGAACTGAAAGATTTCACACAAAAAATACACTCAAGGTTTTGAAACACATACGTGTGTGACAGTGTGTAAATTTTCTATGATGAAGTAAGTCAAATTTAAAAACAAAAATCAAATGGCAGACAATAAGCACTGGAAGATAGTCTCCGACTTGTTACCACTAACACTGGCATTGATAAAAGAACAATAGTCTTAGAACTTTCAACCACCAAAGACATCCCACTGATAGACATTTGTAAAAATTTGCTACTGTATTTGCTATTGTGTAATAATTTCAATGATGCACTCATTTATCTTCTCTTTTTAGTTTCAAATCTTGTGAATCTGTTGTTTTATATATCATTTTCTTGGAAGAAGCCCGCTTGTTGTCACGTTTTTGTAAATAGGCTCGTAGGTCAAAAGTAGTTGGACCATTCTGCCCAAGGAATTCCTGAAATATATGGATTTTTTAGCATAAATTTTGAACCAGAAACACCACAAAACTGATCAAAGGGCCCTAAAGACTCGTATTATAGCCTAGAATACAATAAAACTTTGAGCTGCGCAATCAGCTCGTTGGATCAGCTGATGACATCATAAAAAATGCAAAACCTACCACAATCATGATGTCATCAACCAAAAACTCCAAACGCAAAATTTAAATTTTTTTTTTAATTCTAAACTACAAGACTTTTCAAGTCTTTAAAGGGTTTGAACAGCTCAATTGTAAAAAGTTAGTTAGTTTTTGATTTTGTGGACATGGTTTCTTTTCACACAACCTATCCTCTGAAAAGGATTTAAATTCTTTTGAAGATTATATTTTTTGACATTTCCTTGGAAGCAGTTACCTGATGTGGAGGTTTGTTCAGAATTGCTTATCTATTTCTGTCACCCAGAATTTGTCTCAACCTGATCCAGAGTTCCAGTAGGCTAGGATTCTTGCATTAAGATAGCCCAGAATAGGTTAGCTTAGTTTAAACCCTAGCCTAGCGGGTTACTTTTTGTTGGCTTGGTAGGATAAATGCACAAAATTAGGCCAAAGAAATTTACATAAAGAATAACACACCAGCAAAAATGAACCTTTGTTTTTTCTGCATTCATGCGATCATAATTTCCTATAAACACAAATGCATATTCCTAAAAACAGTCATTTTTACTTAAAATTTGGTAGGAAAATGTAAGCTAAATGGACAAACGTTATTCTGCAGTTTTCAGATGGTTTTGTTTGTGCAAAAAGAACAGTGAAGCCTCAAAAACAAAAATTGAAAAACTAACCCCCTAATATTTAAACATTTGGGCCCCACTGGATGTGAAAAACAAGGGCCAAAAATACTTTTGTCAAGATGATCATGCGTATGTCATTTCTTGTGAAGAACCAGTTTTCCTGATGTGTGTATTTCTAGCTACACAGATTTTAGAAAAAAATTTTTGCAAAAAATTCAGGTTTTTACTTGTAGTTCATCACACATGCACAAAAGGACATCAAAAGATGCTATCATCTGTACCCTTTCCAACAATGTCTAAGATTTTGATGTATCTCTTCCAGTTCATGAGTTATGGACAAAAACGTGATTCAGAGCCAATATAGTGGTTTTTCTGCCCTAAAGGGTTGAAGTATGGTAGCATGCTATCTGATTTATGTGAAGCTCCAAAAACTGCTAGTACATTAATACATACCATACAAGCCTCCAGACACTGTGTTGACGTTCCCTTGATCCTCATTGTAGGGCTCTTGCCAAGCAGAACGTGACTCTGCACTTCCAGGTCGAGAAACTGAAATCATCAACAGTAAATTCAATAGTGATGTTGCAAGTGATACAAGGTAATACATAACAATAACCAATATATTCAAAAAGAATATGATAATACATAACAATAAACAATATATTCAAAAATAATTTTTCAGGGTGTCATTATATAGTCCCATCTCAAAGATAAATTAAACAGCAAACTGCCAACAATTTGAATGCATATATGAGCATTGTTATTTAGAGTGATTTTGTCAACATTGAAGTCTGACAAAGAATTGTTTATGTAATTAATAGCAAACTACTATTAACTCTATACCAATGGTTTTTAACCAGGGGGAGCACGTCCCCCAAGGGGGTGTCAATAAATTTCTAGGGAGGCGTGAGTCATTGTGCTCTACACTATGGAAAGTTTAATCAATAAATTTACCAATACATATATTTGCTTATGCAACTTATTCAAAGTCAAGGAGGTTGAAACAAAGGACAAATACTTAAAGAGAGGTGTGGTAGAGAAAAGGTTAAGAAGCACAGGTTTAGATGTATATATGTAATTTTGTTTAAATCGCATTGACATAGCAGTATGAACACTTTCAACAAGCATACATAGTTACATACCAACACTGATTTTGGCCAGTCACTTAAAATCTGGATTTTAACCTAGTTTTACTTCTAACACAATATGATGAAATATCTAGATTTTAATGTAAACGCCTGCTTTGTCCTGAATCTATTCACTGCTTCTAACATATCACAAATCTGACCAAAACTCAATAACCTGCTATAAGCACTATACTTAGTATCAGCAGATGCAACATAACATATTTCAAATGCTAATCTAAAAGTCAGTTAACCTGAAACCTAATTACAACATTCGTTAATTTTAAGAGTTTTGGACCAAATGGAGAACTTACCTGGCGGCATACTAATCATACGATAGCGTGCTAATGCTGCTGGAAGTTGAACAAACTTCTACTTCCAACTTTTAATCTGAAACTGCTACATGAGAAACTGCACAACTAAAAGCGATTGAATTACACTGCTTATCCAATACCCACATGTCAAACAGGTCAACATGTTTGAGTCTTACATGACAACAACCATATGACATAGGTAAAATGATAATACAAAAAGTATCATGCACAGATCATGAGAAAACCACTTCAAACAAGATATGCAAATGCCTGCTTTGTCCTGAGTTTATCTTCGTACTATATTATCAACAATTCCTGGTTCTATTTGAATAAGAATTCAAGATGCTGACTCACAAGGCTATTGTTCATACACAGCGAATTGCCACAAATTATAAACTGTTTTGCAAAACATCAAGAAGCCAACAGTCTACTGACAGCAATTCATGAGGATAAACTAAATGCATTTAAACCTGCAGTTTTACTACGACTCATTAATAATTAATACACTTTTCAGGAAAAAACTTCTTTTCACGTCACATTGAACACACTTGTCTTTCTTGCTTAGCTGCGCAATGTTTTGCAACCTTGCAAATTGATGACAGCCTGTTTCAGTCAATCCATTGAAATTAAGCATTCATCTCTAAACACATTAAAGTACATTGCTTAAGCAGAAAAAAGTACTTGAACAATTGTTAGACAATGAAGCATAACATGCGACATAGAAACTCCTAGATTATATTAACATATTTAGTATCCATACTCTTTTTTATTTACATGTTTAGTTCAGAGTATGTAGGCCTTATCATAGGGTTTAGTAAAAGACAAAAAAACTAATCACAACAGATTATGAAACAAGTACTAGTTGGTACATGCAGTCAATATTGAAAAAACGACAACACTGAAACAGCCGCCATTATAGCCATTGCTCATTGCTATATCAAAACCTTACATTACCGCCATTCCTCACTGCTATATCAACTTAGAAAAAATAATCACTTTCAAAAAACATTACACATTTGGAATAGCACATAAAAAATTTAGATGAAGGTATTACTGACTTCACTAATCATTATGAAAAAGTATTAAGTAATGGGAAAATACATTTGAAATATAAATAAAAAGCACATGAATTATTTTTGTGCAGGCTTTTACTCACACATTAAAAATTGATAACTCAACTTACAAATTTGTAATAACAAAATCTTGACTGTGACTGGGATACACCACATAAATTGATGTCATCTCTTCTCAAACAAAACAATGTAGTAGTGAACCCAACAAGCATTACAAACCTTGGCTGATGACATCTAGTTCATGCGAAACTTCTTTGTTGAGTAATGTAGGACTGACCCGTTTTGACATTTTCAAGGATTATTTTTTTAAATTTTCACATTTTGTTCCAACATGTAAACTTATGCTAGGCTGTTCCAAAAAATAAAATGATAGGAATTTCAAAGATACTGAATCCACAAAACAATGATTGTTTTAAACAGGTGTTATGAAACTAACATGTTATCATGCTGCATATTTTGAAAAGATATTCAGTGGCTGTTTGACTTTTTAACCAAAAGAGATTAAATGGAAGACTTAGGCAAAAAAATTAAGTAATTTCAGAAGAATTTCTTTAATCACATATTCAATTTGCCAAGGTTTTTATGTGATAAATTGGTATATGTGATTATATGGAATTAGTTTAGACCAGTGGTTTTCAACCCTTTTTGTACCACGACCCATTACACCAGCAGTGGTTCCCAAACCTTTTTGTCCACAGAACACTGCAACATTATTTTTAGTGGACAAGGAACCCCCACCAGAACTGCCAAGTAAACAAACGCTTTTTCACCCAAATTGCCATTGTTAAGGTTTCGTACTGTAAACAAAATTATGCACAATAAAAGTAACCACAAACCCTAAACAATTCAACAAGCACATCTTAGTGAGAGCAATGTCTTTGTTTTCTGGACTGCAACAATTCTGAAAAGTTCGGCTTAATAGCTGATAGTTGAATTCTTATATCTGATGTAGCATCCAATCTGTTAGGATATGTGGTCTTCAGGAAAAACCTGATTCACTTAAGTATTGTGACGACACTGCACATCACCAATGAGCAAAAGGGGAGAAAAGGGAAAGCTAGATCAAACGATATAGCAGCTGCCACAGGCCTAAAGAGTTGAAGGACATATCAGCAGTTTTTGCCTAAAATTGGAAAGTATAGCTCGTGGAACCCTTTAGATTTGTCTATGAATCCCTAGGATTCTACGGAACCCACTTTGGGAAACATTGCACATTGTAGCAACCCAATATTACCCAACAACCCTGATCGAAAACTCAAGTAAAGCAAATGTAATACAGAGCTCTGTGTCCATAAAATTCTACTTGCAACCCTTCCAAATATGGTTCACAAACCCTATACGTGTTGTTAACAGAAATGCTCACACTATGGCAAGGAGACACTTTCTCTTTTCGTTTGAAGACCAGTTTATCTTAAAACACATGTTATATGCTTCCCACAATACATTCTTTAGCCTAGGATGTCATTGTTCCTTTCATCCTTTTCTAATCATAACTACTTATGAGAAATTGTTCCTAGCATTTTAGGGAAAATATCATAATATTTCAGAATTTTGCAAACTAAAAATCATAAACTTAACACAGTTAACAATTTAGCTATGTACTAATGTATTTCACATGTGTTTAACATGTTCGGAGCCAGCGTACGATATATCCGTGCTTCCAAATCTTGCATGAACCACTTTTTTACATCACATTGTACCACCATAACTCGCCAGCTGATGGAGCTAAAAAGCTGTTCAAACCCTCTGAAGATGCAGGAAGTCTTCTAGTTTATATTTTTAAAATGGAAAGTTTTGGATTTTGGTATTTTTGTGGTAATATCATAATAAGGGTCTCAGGTTAAAGTATTTTGGCCCAGGTTACCAGACCTTAGCATTAATGCCAAGATCTAATTTTTTGATTGTTTTTAGTGGAAACTAGGCTATCAATCTGAGTCTTTAGAGTCCTTGATTAGCTTTTTAGCATTTTTGATTCAAAAGTTATAGCCTAAAAACAACAAGCTAATTAATCTTATAATTGGTTGATTATTCTTCTAACAGATTCTATTTGAATAAGAGCTGATGATGCCTACATCGTAGGCGAAATATATACTCTGTAAGATCTTAAAGTGTCCGATTCTTTGCTGAGAAAGGACCTCTTTCCATAGACAGTGATTGATTATCTATTTGACCACTTTTGAACCAGAATTCTTGATGTAGAGCAGTAATAACATAGCAGCTTTTACTAGCAAATATTGCCGATACACATTGGTGGAATTTTGCTAATATGATATATCACCATGTCAACTGATATTTATCGGCGCATCAGTCGAGCTCTAGGTACCGGTTGCATTATCGAAACACAAGGAAAGATTTCCAGGTTATAACATGCTTTTGTCACAGTGCATTTATTTCATCACAATCCCTTTTGTTGCTGCGAATGTGGTGCTGAAGTAATTCGTAGCTTCTCAACAATCAGCAAACTTCAGCCATTTATGTTTAAAATTGATGCCACTATCAAGATTGAGATTGTTACAAATATACTTGCGAAATCATTGCAGAAAAGAGCGCTTGAGTGAAATTGCTCAGATGATTTTGCATCGTAATATAGAAGTGAATTACAAGAAATTAGTATGAGACTTATTGTGCAGCAAGCAACATTGTTAGCTGTTCATTATAAAAAAGCTGTTTGTGAAATGCAATGCTTGACTGGTATTTTGTTCAGATATTTGTGACAACAATTTCTGAGGCTAGATATTGCACCTTTCAGTTTCCACATGAGAAATTATTCACAAAAACATAGCTTCAGTGGAAACAAACCCACACTGCTTGGCATGACATCGAAGTAGGGTGCCCTCTAAAAGACAGATATCTGTCAGTAGTGGATCTTGGTTGCAGATATAAAATGACTTAACTGGAGTCACAAAAACCAACATTCTGCGGTGAGTAATGACACCACAATAGTAGAAAAAATGATTTGTTGCTAGGCTATGCTTATTTCCAGCCACCATTCCTCTTGCACAAAAAAATTCCATTCTTGGCAACATGTTCTTGTGGGACCAAAATTTAGGTTTCAACAGTTGTGAAAATATAAAAAATTAAAACATTGGAACTTGTTGGCACTAATTGTTCAGGGGAAAATTTTATTATTGCAATGACAAATATATACTTCTTTCTATTGTATTTTTGCCTTATTAACTTATTCTGTGACAAGGTATTTTTCTACTCCAGTTACGTCACCACACATCCGTCAACGATATTCGCGCTGGCAGACATCCAGTCTTCACACTGTACCTCGAAGTAGAACTAAACCTTATTTGGTCCTATCATAACTTAGGCTAGTAGGTGTAAACAACAGATAAAACTTTGGCAGAAACTGCAAAACAAAACTACTGCGATTTGGGACTGTGGCCTCATGCCAATGATATTACAAAATAGTCTGACAATGTACGAACTTCTGATATCTTTGCTTGCATTAGAGCTGGCACTGCCAAAGTAGGAGATTCCAAAGCACGTGCATACTTACTGTATGATTCAATGCACTATTAAGTTAGATTGTTTAAAAACACAGATTGCCATGACATTCTGCTATAGTATTTAGACAACACGACATCGTTGTTTTCTAATATAATACTACTAGTAGAAGTTGCATAGTAGTACTATGCAACATGAGAAGGGAATTTTGTTGCATATTCCAAACCATCCACATCAGAGACCTGTGGTTGTAAAAGTGCGATATCTGATCAGCATGTAATGCTGAATACCAATGGTGCAAGGACGTCTGCCATGACAATCAAACAGACCCCCTAGCTGCAACCCTAACTACGTTGACAATGCAAACTGCCTTCTAAAGGTGCTCTGTAAAAGGTGGATCTCCGTAAATAGCGGAGCTTGGTTGCGGAGGTTTGATGATGTAACCGGAGTCAAAAAAAGTTCTGTTGCAAAAGGAAAAATATTTTATTATTGCAAATTAAAATCCGTTTCCACCAAACATCTAATGCATGGATGTTTGCGATCTTTAAAAATTTTATGCTTTCACAACTGTAGAAACCTATTTTTTGCCCCCAAACCGTTTTGAAACTCAGAATAAACTTCTTTTACCTTAGTGTAATATCATGTTTGTTTGGCAGTAAAATTATTTTTACCACTGTTTTTGTTTAGTTCTCATTGCTTAACGCAAAATATAAGTTTTAACGACTCATCATCAAGCCTCCGCAACCAAGCTCCGCTATTAACGGAGCTTCGCCTTTTACAGGGCACCCCTTCTAAATCAACTTCCTAGACTGGTGGTACAAACACTCAGGTGCATTTCAAGTCATTCGCTACGCTGATCGCACATCCCTACACAAGATACTGGTGGTACATCCCTACATTGGGGGCACGCCCCTATACTCAATACTGGTCACACCGACGCAGCTGACCAGCCCTAAATATAAAATACAATGACAAAAAAAAGCATATCATGACTTTCGTTTGCAGCTCAAAAAGCTAAGCCAGCAGTGAAAGTGTTAATGAAGGAAGGCAACAGTAAGCATGGTAGACAAGCAACACCGTTTGAGAACTACAGAACAACAACGCCCATCATGACCAAACAAGCGCAAAAATTCTGAACTGGCCTAGCAAGATATTGAAATAAATGAATGCTAGCCTTAACAAATCCTGTACAAGTCGGCCTAGTCTAGTGTAGGCGCACATCAAGTTCAGATCAAGATCAAGCAAGAGCAGTGGGACAATTGATCGATTGACAATTACAAAAAGATGGTCACACACACTAAACCATCCATTAAACAACGCTGACTTCGGGAAACCTAACAACTACAGTACGCTGCGGTACTAAGGTGAAGTTAGCCGCACTTTCGCCAACAGCACTTACGATTGGATGCGAGTTTTGAGTTGCCAAGCAGAGATGAACGGATGCTGGTACATTGCCAAATACCAAGATAATAAAAATCATCCGATATTTCTGCCAACGGCCAAATATTGCAAACGTTCATTTTCACTTTCCTCATAAGAATTTGCAACTTCAAACCTGTTGCCTTATTTACAAATTCCATGAAGAAATGCATGGACATTGAAAATGTTGGCAGCGTATAGAAAAGTGGTTTTCAACCTGCAGGTCGTTTGCCTTTTTTCTAGGGGTCGTGAGAGCTTCTAACAAAAATATTTATATTTACTTCACTATTTAATATTTTTTATGGAACTACTTTTTGTCGCAGCCAAATTAATAGGATCACCTGGCAAAAATGATAGCCTACGTTTTCATTAAAAATTTATTTAAGTGTGATTATGACCAACAAAATACAGAATACTGTTGCGTTTGGCAACGATAAGAATGTGATGTGTTTGTAAATTAGATATCTGATTGCGCCAGCAAAGGGAGATTTAATTCCAGTATACAATGAGTTGTGCTGTGGAGTGATTTGTGTATGGCACGGATCTCGCTCACTGATGCTGCCATGTGCATGAACTTAACAAATGAGTCTTGCTTCAACACAGTGATATCGTACGTTATTTTATAGTCATTGAGATTTTCCATTGTGCAAGCACTACTGCATTACAGACGACTGGGAATTTCCGGAAGGGGGTCGTTGGGTTAAATTGGGTTGCAAAATGGGTAGCCACATGAAAAAAGTTGAAAACCACTGCTTCAGAGGTTCTACGCATTTACACTCGAAAAATGTTGGTGAGCCAATTGAATATTCGTGGTGTTTGCCGTTGCCATGCTTCAACAAATTTGTTTTGACTTAGAAAAATTTTAATTATTTTGTTTGTTACAAAACAATACCAACCCTCCTGTGTAATGACAGGAGGTGATGCCCTGCTGAAGGTCCCATGTTCTGGTCTCCTACCTAGTATTGAAGTAGGCCTATGTAATTTGAAAGTGGAGAAGAGGCAAATCATTACTTAGTATTTTAAAACAAGCACAGTCGATGTAGGCGAGTGTATACAACCCCAGCAGCACTGGCCAAAACAGCACAGTAAAGTGGTAACTCCATAGGAAAGGTTGCTTTCCATCATTCAATTTTTTGCCAAGGTGTTTCGTAGTTTCCATCATTTGCCAATGAAATAACAAGCTTTTGAAGCTTTTTACTAGCTACCACTTACCTGTTTCACTACATTCTTTTTATTTTAACACTGGGCATCTGCACTAACACTCAAATTTATTTGCCACATATTTCGTGTACTTTGGCTAGCAAAGCTTTGCCATTTTTTGTAACGTTACCTACACCTTTCCTACTTACTTTTCTCCTCACACGACAAGTAATTTATTTAAGAATTCTACAAAGATTTCGAATTAAAAGGTGATAAATTTAGAGATTTAAAAAAACGAAAGCACTACTTTGAATTTCAAAACGCAAAATTGTAACTAATTTTTCATCCATCCAAACTTGCTCACTCGCAGGATACCAGATCGTCAATGTCTACAAACCTTCATGCTCGCGACTCACTCGATCATCCCGACGTTCCCACACCCCAGCCTGTACGTTGGCGACTTCAATTGCCAGCACGTCAACCAGGGTTACAACATCCCCGGACGGTGAGAGCCTGGACTCTTGGGCAACATCCAACAACCTTGGACTGTTGTACAACGCAAAGGAAACAGCCAGTTTCTTCTGCGCCGTTAGAACGTTGGTACCAACCCATACCTGGCCTTCGCGAGCCTCGGCCAGGACAGCCAACTGTCTGACAGACGTGTCCTAGGAAAGTTCTTGTGGTTATAACATCGGCCCTCCCTCAGAACGCCACCAAGATTCAAGGTTCCGGCCCACAGCGATCCAGTGAAGCGTTGGAACTTTCGCAAGGCCGATTGGAAGCGCTTTTGCCTTCTCACAGGTGAATCCGTCAAAAAATTGCCACCTCCGGACACACCAGATTTTGAGAGGGTATACCAGGATTTCTGCGAGAGCCTATTTTCTGCGGCTAAACAATGTATCCCACGTGGCCGCCGGAAGAACTATGTGCCATGCTGGGACAAAGAGTGCGAGACCCTCTATCGCTCCTTTATCCG
>JGI24158J21664_10009145_pt1 | contig 13218 bp, 6 predicted proteins | sample Ectturendosymbi3_FD_21664 | JGI IMG/M metagenome (IMG submission 21664) | reverse complement strand
GGGGTACATACTTACCTGTTGAAATGCTGAAGGGGTACATGCTCATCCGTCAGAATGCTGAAGGGGTACATGGTAAGAGAAAGGTTGGGAACCCCTGAGCTAGATTCACAAAATATATTTGTTGTGCGTTGCTAGCAAGGTGGCTGCATCGCGCTTTTCATATCCTATAATAAACCCCCGTGTTCCCATCTCGAACAAAATCCAAGAGAAGTTGGGAGCAAGCAAAAACTATTTCGCTTGGAAAAGGAAAACTGCATACCGAAGAAACTTTCGCTTTAAAACTTGACAGGCATTTAGACATTCTCAATTGAAAATGGGTGATTTCCTTTTGTTTTGATATTGGCTGCCGTTCTAATGCTTGCAGTAAAGAAGTTCATATCAATTGTACGTGCTCTGCAGAAATGAAGATTCCTATAAAGGATCTGGCATTTGAAAGGACAGAGAGAAAAATTCGTTCAGTTGCACCACTTCAGATTGACCTGCCTGAGCATAATAGGTAAGTAAAAATGTTAAAAAGACAGCAAGACGAAGCTAGAAGGCTATTAGATACGCAAACTATCAACAAACCTGTTCTGCATCTTTTTTTGAAACAAGAAAGTTTGAAAATGAAAATCGGTTGGAATCTGATACGGAGAGTGGTGATAATGCAAGTTGTGAAGGAATGTTGCAAAGTTCCAGCACATTTGCCATATCCTTTGAAAATTTGAGGTGCAATACATTAGAAATAAGCAATGTAGCCTTGCAGTGTATCAGGTACGGTGTTGGCCTTCGTGTCACAGCTGCGGTACTAGAGCAGCTTTCTGAGATGCTGGCTTGATTACTGAGGAAGACAAGCGATATGTGGCAGATCAAAGCAAGAGAAAAGGGCTCAAGAAAAGATTATGAAAAACTTGCAGCACGAATTTGATTACTTTTGCCAAAAGGGTGAGATTAACTGCATTTTTTCGATGACCGCCAAGACGCGACAAAACTTTTGCAGAAAGTAGAAGATCCAGAATGTTTTTCCAAGCATCGTCAAAGTAGAGAATTACACTGTGGCAGTGGACTAGGAGGCATATATTTTTACGGGATAGTCCGCATAAAGCCTTTGGATCCATGAAAGCTGCTGAAAGTTTACATATAATCTAGTACCTTTCATTAAGAATAAAGGAATTGACAAAACCCTGAAGGCCATTGGTCGAGATTCAACACAAATGTTAACACTGTTTGGGATGGTGGGTCTATGCATTGGATTGAAGTGAAGCTGGGCCGCAATGTTAACTGACTAGTTTGCGCCCTTCACACTAAGGAGTTGCCCTTTAGGCATTTCATCAGTTGACACCTAAAAAAGGGGCCAACAACCCTGTTTTCGTGGGCCTCGCGTCACCACACCATGGCAATGATACTGACTGAGCCTCTACATCTAATACTTACTGTGCTGTCAGCACAATTGTATTCAACTTCAGAATATTCTTAAATATGATGTTAGAACGACTTGCGATGGACAAATTTCAAGTTCACCATCCAACCCCATGGGAATTCCGTTCCCGTGGACAAACCTGTGGATAAACTTTCAAAACATTATTTTCTTCTCAACTGTTCTCCAGTTTGCAGTATACTCCGCATTTATAACTTGTGAAATCGTGGAACGTATGTAAAAACAAACGTGTCTCTCGCTGATTACAAGTTGAAACGCAGTCTAAGTAGAGTTTTCTCCTAACTGATGTGCGAAAGATGACCCGAACAAGAATAAAGTTTTGAACCATTACCAAGACGAAACGAAACAAATTAAATAAAAATTCAGTTAACGCAAGCGGCTGTAAATGATGAAAAGTCAAATTATTTTATGTCGGCCCGACAGCTGCAACTTCTACTCTACTCATTTGTTTATGAGTCAATTTGAAAAGCGATCAATGCGAAGGAGCTGTTTTGTCACAAGTTTCTCAACACAATTCAATTCATTCCTTTTAAGATTTTTTTCCAAATACGTGAAAAAGCATCTATCGAAAGCAATTCAGTCACAGCAAAGAATCAGACACTATATTGTTTACCATGTATATATATTCACCTACACTGAGCAGAGTATATAGCCATGTACTTGTACGCTGACTCCAAGACAATTGACGCTTCTACGCCGCTTTCTTTTCGTAGAATACCATTTTTGCACTAGCGAAGACGGTGTCGAATCAAGACACAAAAGTTAGTGTAAATAAATGTTAGGATTGTTTCGTGAGCCTGTGCAAATTGTGCAGCACCTCCAATGAAGATTTTGTGTTTTGGTTTGAAGTGAAAATAACTGAAAAACTTCATAGCACAGCTGATTAGAAAGAAGTCTCCGCATTTTACTTTAGCGCAAAAATTGGTTTTATGAGAAATAATTGCGCAACAACTAATGATTTAAAACAAATCATATTGTATGATTTCGTCGAAATCATTGTCTGCTGTGCTGTTTTTTTCTTATGCAACTTTGGAAGACTTCGAAGTTTAAATTTTGTTCCAATATAATTTTACAACAAAAAAGAATGTAATGTTTGCTGCACGAAACTACCAACTTTTTACAAGAACCTTAATTTTGTATAGTTTGGCTGTTTTCGTCAGTAAAGAAGCTCCTGGAAACCACCTCTGGCATAAATTGAATGCAAAATTATATTACTTGCTGTCGATAGACTTGCCTTAGAAATGTGTGCTCTTCTGCATCAACCTTTTGGACTTAAGAGAATAAATGCAGCAAATGAAACTTGGGACTTTTCTCACTGATGACGGCATTGATGTATAACAGCTGTTTGTTACCGAAGTAGACTTGGCCTGCTAACTGAGCCGACTACATGACATTGTTACAACGCTCATGTCGGTGGAGTATCATACAACATGGATCGAAATCTAGAGAAGAGAGATACACAGTCCTGCTTTCTACTTTGTGGTTCCTTGAGCTTGCATTCGGGTATTCAAATTTCAATTCTGCTTAAACTTGCACTAATCAGAGTTTACCAAGCGCAACCACATTCGAGATTTTGTGCTGCGGTGCTGCTAAAATTTGCTTGTTAATACACACAAGTTTGCTTAGCAGTCGAACTGAAGTCACGCGCCACCACGTGGATCGTGGCTAGGCCAAACTACAAACTCACGTGCAAGCCACCCTTTGGACAGTGTATTAATTAACGAACGTGATTCACGGCTCATCAAAATCTTGTTCGTGCAAATCTTCTTTAGGATTACGACCAAGTTCAAAGCCTCTGTACGATACCTAACTTGGCGACTGCCGTGATGCTTTGAATATCCACGAATACAGTATACGTATCTTAGCAGCATGCCGAAACTTAGGTTTAGACTTCAGGTGAGCTAACAACTCCGCCTTGGCTGAATGCTTGCTTGTGGGGTTTGTGTTTTCAAATTTCCTAGCAAAATCGTTTGAAAGACTTTGAACCCGCTAACTCGCTGACGCGCAACATTTTTCATTCAGCAAACAACACTGAGCAGGCCTTCCGACTTTACTCTAATATATATGTGCAAAGATTACAAATTCGCATTACCCGCATTTTCCATTTTCAAAATCATGCTTTCAATGTGGAGCGTTCAACCACACGTCTTCACGCACGTAAGCATCTTTATCGACCTCTTATGCTTATTTGACCCTTGTTTATCTGCTTACAGGTCATTTGCAAAGCGAAGGCAATACGGATTAATGTGCACGCATCTTTTGCAAATATTAATGCTTTTCATTTTCACTTCACAGCCATACATCAAGGAAATCTCGAGCGAATGATTGTCCTTTCAACCGCCCTTGAAGCTGGAAATAAACTACAAGCAAAATGTTTGGGTTGATCATGACTGTATTTGTTGTTCTAACTTAAAATGCGTATTCACTTCGGTAGCAAAGAAAAAAGCAGGCTTATTCGCCACCTACCCTGCTACAACTAACTTTAGTAAGGCCGAAGTTACACCATACAGTACATTGCAGAGCTGTTGTTTTTGCAAGCAGGCCTAACACAGGCATTGATGCGCATGCTACCAAACTGACACTGAGCCTTCCTTTTGTAATTAGCGCGCTTTAATCACCACTGCGCTTCCGGTCGAGCGTAGGATTTCAATAAGCATTGTTGTGGGGACGCTTGCAACTTCCACTAAGCCCTTGCTTCGGACGAACTGTGACAACGTCGTTCATTAACAGCGAATATTACAGATCCCCCCCAAAAAAAGCGAAACGAATGAAAAGATCAGGACCACGAAGGATCGAGGTATCGCACAGTTAAACGTTAGAAATCTCTTTTTCTTCAACGTGGCTTTGCAGACAAGGTGCAGTCGAACAGATGTATGCGAGTATAATTATCAATGAACATTTTACATACTCCACAGAACGACTTGAAATAATCACAGCTGCTGATAAATTGGTCAGAAAAAGTTTCAAGTAAAACGCAAAACAACTGTAGCATTCAACGTTGATCTAGAAAAGTAACGCACTTTTTTCACACGTTTTTTTCACAAACAGCATCTACAAACGGTGCTGCTTGCCTATTGCAAAGTAATAACCAGCCAGGCCTATGATGAGCATTCAATAAAAATAAGATATTGAAAAACTGTTCTGCAAAAAATCTGTCAGTCTCCATCAACAAGTAGTGAAAAAGTCGTCTATCACTTTCGCAAAAGACTCCCTGCCAGATACACAAACGCGCATCAGGGATGTCTTCGGTTGGCCAGTCCTGCCGAGATGTATCTATTTCTTACATCTTTTGAAGATTACCAGAAAGTTAGCGCTTTATAGCAAAGAGCTCACTTGAATGACGTATGGAACGCTGTTTTCATCTTGATAACTGATGACTCACCTTGGCTTGCCTACATAGAACTTGTGGGTGGGTCAAAACAGGTTTCTCTTCGACTTGGTAAAAAATTGCTCGAGGGAGCACGTGCGTAGTTCATTCGAGCAGCTTCAAATTGAAGATAAAATCAGCACAAAGACGTCAGCCCGAGTATTGCAGGACGTTGCAGTGAGATAAGACAGGCTGATAAGGTGATCTGCATTACTTTGCAATGCTCTTATTCAGGGGCTGTGTCGTTGCGCAGGTTGCTACAGTGACAGATGCGCTTGAAAATCGCATGGCACAACCGGTCAAGTACTGGTCACGTTCTGACGCCTGTTTCAAGCTATTATCGAAATACTAAAAACCTGAGCAGATGGATGCCGCCCATCATACTAAACTGGACGTGCATGCCACGTACCGTGTGGCGTTAATCCCGTCACTGCTTTGCTTCAAGCTGAAAACAGGCATTTGTTGCTCCGTCGAACAAATGCGGTTGTTAGACATAGTCGAAGACTTCATTCCTCAGGAGAAACGGGGACTTGAAATTAGCAAAAAGCTTATGATCAACTGCTATTTCCGACTGTTGACCCTGATGTCGAAAAAACGGGGTCCAAGACCTTTTAGATAAAATGCTATTAAAACTTCAGTGGATTATTATTATTTTACTCAGCCTTTTTGTCATAATTTGTGGGGTACATGCACATCTATCGCAATGCTGAAGGGGTACTTCTGTCAGTGCTTTTTGTTAAGCCGTTTTTGGGTGTCAAAATGACACCCTAACATTTTGCAAGGACACCCTAAATTCTGAAAGCTAATATATAGTTTTGCTTTGTATTGAAGTAAAACGATTTGAGGAAAGCATGTTTTCTTGCACGTGGCTATTGCAACATACCGCTGCAATGTTATAAGCCGAAACAATTTTCTGGCACAGAAATTGGAAGCGAAAATTGTAAGTTTGGGATCTGTACATTGTCATGCGCACCGCCTCGCTTCGGTCCCTTACTAAACTGCCACAGATATTTACAATATGGTGTGCGAAACCGCGAAAGCACTTTAATGCAATTATAGAAGTGTTTTACTGTTTCTCCGTTGCGATCGGCTTGCCTGGCGATGCATCAGACTACAATGAAGGCAAAAGGTCGGCAGTTGGAGCGGTCATGCAAAATAGGTGGTTGTCGAGTGAGGCAACAGTGTGAGCAAGGAGTGAGATTTTAGCTATTTTTGCCGCACTGAAGCAGTTGTTGTTTTACTGCGACTTATGAACACAAAAAATTTCAACATTCTGCTTTCCTTTTGTCAACATTGGCACCTAACCTGACAGAACTAAACAAAGTTTTTTCAGGCGGGATATTTTAACTTGGCACAGATAAAAGCAGGGGCAGATCCAGCCAGTAAAATTAGGTGGCGATTTCATTAATATTTGGTAGTCAAGTCTCATTAAGATCTTATTACTGTAAGAGAGTTGAAGTCTACTTCACAACACTGCTGTGACAAAACAATGGACGGCAAAATGGCCCTATAATCGCGAGTGATGCTTTCCGCATTGTACAAAATCATGGTGTTTTTGATAGGTTTTACGGGGGTCGATCGCCCCTCATTGGATCCGCCCTTGGATGAAAGCTTCCGTAAAACTGTGCATCAATAAACTCTCTGATGCCGCTGCTATATTCGAGCTTAAAAGTAATTGCGAAAAGTTTCACAGTGAATTAGGGGAACTTAGAACGCCAGATGGTTCGACTGATTCGTGTGTGTCAAGTGGCATGGCTTTTCGCAAGGGCATGGAAAGACCGGCAAATTAATCATCCCCATACACAAAACCGGAGACAGGAGTGGATGAACCAACTACCGTGGTGTCTCTTTGCTTAGTCTCCCAGGAAAAGTGTTNGCCAAGAAGTAGCAAAAATAATTAAACCAAAGCTGGATGATACCCAGTGTGGTTTTTGTCGCGGCCGTAGCACTNCAGAACAAATTTTCACTCTCCAGTAAATTTTCGAGAAATCCTGGGAGCATGCCAAAGATATATACACATGTTTTGTCGACCTCGGGGAAGTATAACGTCGGGTTCCTCGTGAAAAGCTTTGAGGGGGTTGTGAGAATACGGTGTTGACGGGTGCCTCTTGCTGGCAGTCAAGTAACTGTATACCTGCTCAGAAGATTGTGTCCGTGTCGACGGAATTAAATCACAAGCGTTCAGCGTTGGTGTTGGAGTCCAACAGTGGTGTGTACTGTCACTACTCCTCTTCATAGTCTATATCAGGGTTCTCCACACTTTGTCCCACGGGCCAAATCCGACCTGCGAAGCCATTTCACCCGGCCGCAAAACACATTTTGCCAATACTGAAAACATATTATGTTTACGAAAAATGTGTTGATTTGGTAGAATGTAACATATCTCTAAAAAATCACATTACGCAAGATGTCCGTCCCTCGAACAGTTGTGCAATATAGCTTGTGTGGTCCTCTCCCAAAGAATTTAGAGAGCTTTAGTCTATATGAATTGAATGATAGGCAGTCACAGACGTGTCGACGAGGGTATCACTGTTGGGAACTGCAGGATGAACCATTTGCTTTTTGCGGACTAGTTGGTATTGCGTGGATCTTCTCAACAGGGTCTTCAGCACGCATTTGATCGGTTTTCTGCTGCGTGCGACCAAGCAGGAACGAAAATCAGCACTAAAAAGATTGAGGCATTGTGTCTCTCAAGGCGCCGAAGGCAGTGTTTTCTGCAATAGCGGCAATGAATTGCAGCAGGTGGAGACTTTCAAGTACCTTGGAGTGGTATTCACTGGTGACGGAAGTCGGAACAAAGGGGTTGATACACGGAAGGAAACGCAGTTCTGTGTGAGGTTTATCGCTCGGCAGTGACAAAACGGAAGCTTTTAAAGACAGCAAAGCTTTCAGTTTTTAAATCGGTCTTTGTTCCGATCCTCACCTGTGGTCATGAATCTTAGGTGACGACGGAAAGAATACTGTCAAAAGAACAAACGGCAGAGATGGTATATTTGCGAAGAGCTCTCGGTGTGACACTTCGTGAGAAAGAGCACAAGTCTGAAATCCGTAAAGCCCAGGATGTCAAGCCGCTTCTCCGAATTGAGAGATCCCAATTATGTTAGTTTGGCCCAGGCCCGTAACCAGCTTGGGACACCAGGAGGGACGAAAAATATTCCGAGAGGGGCCCAAATTTTTTGAACTATGTACAATATTTTTAAATTGTGTCCAACACATTTTTCCAGGGGGCGAAAAATTTTCTAGGGGGGCAAAGGCCCCTAGTTACGGGCCTGGTGTCCAGAATGTCCCAGGAAAGAATGGCGGACTAAGTTATTCGGGCTACAGTCTACACCCGCGGTAAAGGGGCCCGGAGTTCGTCCCAAGGACCGGGTGGCGTGACTACATCTCCGACTTTGCTTGGTCCCGTTAAGGTGTGGAAGCAAGCAGAACTATCTGAAATTTCTGTTGATCGTGAGGTATTTCGAGTCCTCCTAGGGCTGCTTCCCCTGCAACTCTCCCAAAAGGAAAAGCGGGCCCGAAAATGAGTGAATAAATGAGTATGTAGGCCTACCTTGAACTTTTCTATTTATGAGATTGTCTTTAGATTGTCTGCCCAAAGTGAATGTCGTATTCAAATAATTAAGCATACTTGGACGGAAACTTGCGTTTTTGTGAAAATCAGTCAAACGTATCAAACAAAGAAGGGAAAATGGTGTTGACACCCTAAAGCTCCACCACGACACCCTTTCAAAAACCTTAGAAAAACACTGGTTCTGTGTTAGAAGGAAAAGTAATGTCTATGCTCGACATCTGCTTGCCAGTCACCGGCAAGCTAGCAACGAGATAATTCCAGAGTTTTTTCGTACTTTGAAAGGCCTTACAAATAACGAATAAGCTTTTTCTGACGTAACCACTATCCTTGTACCGTGACGAATTTACCCGCGATCTTGCACGGTGAAGAATTTACGTCTTTTCGAGTACGACGAACATAACAACTTCGTCAACCTCGACGTTTGTGCCCGGTTACACTTACATGTGACAAGAAGCCAGTCTTCCATTAGCATGGCATCTTGGGAAAACTGAATCGAAACCTATCTTAAACGTCTCAGTCAAACTTTCCCGTCGTCCAATTTCAGCGTTATGACCAAATCTCCGCGCTGATGTAATAGTAGGTCAGCAATTTCTTAAGCTTCATTCTTCTGTTAGTTGCGTAATGAATTGGCCCAAAAATACTTTAACGATAGCAACAGAGGCCCATTGATTCGCTGCCTCTATCATTATTGATTCGCTGCTGTTTTGCTGACTGTAAGGTTTTTTGAGTCCTAAGGTTTGCTGCCCCCGTGACCCTCCTATGGTTGCCAGATACGTTTTGTAAAAATACCGGCCATTTTTTCAACAGTCGCAGATCTAAGCTGCATTCGTAAGAACATATTTAATGGCACTGCATTCTCGAATAAAATTATTGAAAAGAACGCTTTTTTGACAATGCATATATTTCATTTATTTTCTTTGCAATTTCATAAGTCTCCCACAATCTTTGGTTTGAAAATGTTTCAAACCAGTGTATAAACGTACGCTTTGTGAGCATAGTCTCTGGCCCTATGCTAAGCATTAGCAAACTAACCTACATTAAATGGAAAACGATAACTGCAGTGTTTAATGTGAACGGCGGCGTTTTCTTAAACTCTAAAAAATTATGCATTTAGTAAAATTCCAATTTTGCATGTTGTATATCAATTTCTGAAGTGAACATCTTTCCGTACAATTTGATGGTGTTTGCTTTTCTACGGTAGTATTGTCTGTATGAACACCATAACACAACTAATAATTTCTTGCGTGCTACGTTCTCTTCAGTTTGCAACAAATTTTTCTAGCTCACCTGAAATCTTGAAAAAATTTCTCACTACCTTCTGGACCACTAAGACTGGCTGAGAGATGACCTCCCGGTTGATTCGCTGGCCCCTTGCAATAGACCGCTGACGAAATAATGTATCTGTTCACTGCAGCTCGCATGATCGTGAAAGGTTCTCTGGTCTCTGCAATGTCACTGTCGCCCTGTCCATTTCTATGATTTTCCTGTATTCTGCCTGCAATAGCCTACGGTAGCAGTTCAGACAACAAGCCCACCGACGCCAGTTGCAAGACTAATTGCCAAAACAAATGCTCATACAGATTACGTTTGGGACGACGGGAAGATGCTAAGTACGACTACTAAACAAATGATAAGAGAAAACGGAGAGACTATGAGTGTTGTTAAGGCGCAACTAACAATTAGCCCTTATATGAACGTCCCTGATAAAACTGTCCTGACAAGATTCACTGCTGGAGTCATTGTAAATTGAGAAGTTCTGCGTTAGTTCTTTTCGCAGTTGCTGCAAATTATTTATTTTCAAAATACCGGCTTCAGGCACTGGTTTTTAAAATACAGGCTTCTTACCGGCCTCTGCTACATTAGCAGTAAAATACCTGCCAGGCCGGTGAAATACTGGCCATTTGGAAAACCTAGACCCTCCCCAAACGAAAAGCGGACATGAAAATGAATAAATGCTGTTTTGGTGCCTCCCCGATTTTTTAATTCGTTTCTGGCTACAAACGTACGCTATTCTCGCAAAATTTTATAGTCCAGAAGAGATGGAGTTTATCAGACCCAAAGTTCTGAGACTGCTGGGTGCGCATATCGAGCCGGCCAGGTTTTCTTAGAGAGGGTAATATCTTGTTCAACAAGGCCCAGGGAAAAGGTTGGTCGTCGGCTATTCCGTCACTACCACGTTGCACATCCAAAGGCCCCTCGGTAAATAAATTTTTGATGTTGCTAAACTGGTGCTGAAGAACTTTGACAAGAAAGAGCAGGCCATTCAGACAAAATATCAACTAGGGTAGATAAAGTGGATCGATGAACAACACTCAAGACGATGTCTACACGCCACCCAACATAAATTGGTTCCCAGGCTGCAGTGGCGTACGCAGAAAATTTTCATGGGGGGGCATTCAGTGGCGTATGGTGTCATTTGTATTTGGTGTGCGTTGTTTGTGGCGTCATAATTTGACGTCATATTCATGTTTTCCAAACCAACGGTTTGGTGAAACTTGCGCTGATCAGCCACAGCAGACAAAATAAAGACGATTGTTTTGGATAAAGTGAACTATCGCGGAACACAATCTTAAACATGCATAGTGGGCGAAGGGTCTGCAAAAAGTGATGGGATGGTTTCTGGATGCAGACAATAATCCAGACTCCCACCAAAACCTAATTGTTACTTTTTGGCCCATTTACAATGTTCCTTGAAATTTGCATGCAAATTCATTCCGTGGTATTTGCATTAAATCGACAAATTAAGAAGCAAAAAGTATGCGAAAATAATTAATCCCCTTTGCGCAGGTTATAAAGTTTTTGTAAAATATCAAGCTAAATGGGGGTTTTAACCCCAACTCCCCCCGTGCGTACGCCCTTGCCAAGCTGGATTTGTTGGCCTGATGAATCTGAAACCGGATTCCGCCAGCAACAACTCAACGTAGATCGTTCCTCGTCGTCCCGCCTTTTGTTCCAGACTTCTTCCGAAGAAGCCATCCATGCCCGTAGCCACGGTGGGGCATTCGGAGACAGTGCCCCCTCAAATTTTTTGTGTCCTCCGAAATTTTGTTGTACCCAGAAAAATTTATTTTAAACATATAACTAGGGCAACCGATTTTTTTTACCTAAAAACTTAAAATTTTGACTTTATAATTTACAAATTTTGACTTTATTTTGACCTATAAATTTTCGGCGTTTGCAACTGCAAAATAATTCAGCCTTAGGTGTTGAGGTTAACCCACAAGCATATTCATGCACTGTATGCTTCCAAATTTTGAAATATTTGGTTGTTTAATTTTGGGGATGATATATTGATAAGTACATAAATAACTACAGTAGAGTCAAACCTGAGAACATCATAAAGTTGAAACCTTATATGCATGATGGATTGAGCATTTACCAAACCAAGTACTGTAAGACCACGTTTCTTGCTTTACCATGCCTATCCTACATACTATGCAATCGTCCAATAGCGGGCAAAATGGCATTATTACGCCAGAAGTCACAACAAACCCACTATTATTGCAGAATTGCAACTAAACTTGCAAAAGCATATCGATATATGTTGTTGTAGTTTCAATAAAGTATCGATAAAGAGAAAAAAAGTCTGCTGCAAGAAAATTTTGACCTAACGATAAATTTTGACCTGATGATAAATTTTGACTTTTTTTTGACCTAATAACTTCGGATTCCCTCATGGTATGGGCGTGAAATTTGGTTTGTGGACGTTTCATGAACGTTCAAAACGGCAGAAAAATTTTGACTTTTGGTTGCCTCACATACAACATAAATAAAACCTTGCTACCCTGAAGATGTATTTTGTCCCTAAAACATAAAAACCTGGCTACGGACTTGAAACTATTTCGGCATCCACTGCAACACCTCGAACGTTTTTACTTCGTCACTTCGTGGGACATCATTCTGGACTTTTCCCGGTGATGAAATTTAAGATTACGTTTCCTAACCCTCCTTCGTACGCAAACTTCGCTTCGGTCAGCGCTGTTTAAACTTTCAAGCACCATCGAATCGTAAGCTGTCATCTTTTAACTTTCATCTCAGCGTTAATGCCGGCCGTGATGGATTCGCTTGAACTTAACCAGCCGTCTAACATTTCTAGTGTGTAGCAAGGTGCTTTAGTATTGTGATACTATTCGCACAGCTTGCGTTTCACCTCGCGTTTTTTAATCTGTACCGTACGTTAGTCGTCACCCACCATTGTAAGTTTCTCCTGCGATTTAATGTCGTCGTTATTCATTTTTATTTTTCGCTCCATTCCCGATCAGCTCGCCTGTGTTTTTAGGGCGTGTCTTTTTGTTTGTATTTTTATCAGCTGTTCCATACGTGCCAATTTTATTAGTCAGTAGCGAGTTGTTTTTCGGTGCTGCACACGCCAATTTCGAACGAGGGAATATTTTCTCAGTACGCTGTCGCACCACGCGCAACCCATCGGCCTGCACCATTACTCATACAAGCTTTTGTTTTCCAACGCATCACCACCCGTTGCCGCATAGCCGCACGCGCCCGAGTTTGACCTATCAGCCTCTTTCCCAACTGCCACGACGCACACCGCTCTCGCTGTTCTCAACACGAGCTCACATCGTCTGTTTCCAGCGACGCAGTGCAAAATACCAGTGCGCCAAACTGCATCCATCCGGTCATCGTGACAACGGCCGGGATTTCTATCACCGTCACAGGTCACATCAACGACGCGACCTTCAACCTGTGGCGAATTCGAGCGCACATTTGAACCCTCAACACGGAAGCTATCCACGTTTCAATCCACCTTCGTCTTTCAAGGGCATACCTTTTCCTGTGACCGGCTCGGCAGAAGTGCAAACCTACGCGGACACTTTTCTTCACTTTATTGCAGTTGACTGCTTCGCC
>JGI24158J21664_10009144_pt1 | contig 13218 bp, 10 predicted proteins | sample Ectturendosymbi3_FD_21664 | JGI IMG/M metagenome (IMG submission 21664) | reverse complement strand
ATATAATTTCTGAATTTGCTTCAATGAAAGCTAGACGTATTGAATTTTGAACTTTCAATAAAATTAAACAAACACTGCTTTAATTCTTCTGTTGTGTGGAAATTTAATCAGCTTTTACGACGGTGTTAAGGGAGGGTGGCAAGGTGCTCGATCATGGCAAAAGTCAACGTGAAAACCGTTTACACAGTAAGACACGTCTACATGACTACCACGACAGTGCTGCTAATGTTGCAAACCCAGCGTTCTATTCAAACCGTGTCACCGCCAGCAGACCTATGGTCACTACCAAACAAAAACACCCTGTCATTTTGTGACTCAATCCATAAAAATAACATCACATGTTGTGCACTTTCAATCGGAAAAAAAGAACAATAGTGTGTATTTTACCGCCAGAGGTATAGCCCTGCCGTGGTCATTTTTCCGTTTGAACTAGAGTATATCTGGCTTTGTCCACTTAAAGTTATAACACTGAGTTTGTGGCACTAGCATTGGGTGCAATGAATCTGGTCGAGTGGGAATTCCTGCTGCGTGAGTGGTCGTCGATTGGGCTCTCAGCATTGTTGTTTTGACTCGGCTAATAGAGACGACTCTCTTTATGGGAAAACTTCTGATGTAAGCTACAGTACTTTTTAGTAAGTTTTGAAAATCAGACAGGTTGGCCATTTAGGTCAGGGTTTTAGGTTATATGGCAAAGACGATCTGCTAATCCAAGGATATAATCCTTGTCGTTTGACCGAGTCAACCAATCTGGTTCAGCTAATGGCAAAAGAGCTCCAGCATTCAATCAATTGGTAAAATTAAGAAAATAGATTTTGTAAGTCTGAGAGAAGAACACAGTATGAAATGTAATTAAAGTATGTAGCATACAAAAACTACCAACTCAAAAGTGTATTTTAGCAATGTTTACTGTATAAAACTTTAGGTAGAATGTTCAAAATTCTACCCAAAAAAATGTAGCTTTAAACACTGAAATACCAGGGGTAGCCAATAGGTCGATCGCATCGACCGATTGATCGCCGAGTGTCACTTGGTCGATCGCACCTGACTTTGCATTGCATTGACAAGATACCTAAAAAGAACACTTTTCAATCAATATTCCAGAAAGTACATAGAATTTATTCATCAATTGGTTGGTCACGTATATTCTTTGGTGCCTATTGCAGTGGCTGACCATAGGCTAGCTCGGCAGATTATTGCGTGTTAATAATGATCCAGGCGTAACAGACACTTTGCCTTCTGTCTGTACATCAAAGGCAATGGTGCACTGTATTTGCACATGTGATACTCAACTTTGGCATGTGATATTGTATTTGTGACTTTATTACCAACCGGTCGATCCCTAGTTATGAATGAATTTTATAGTCGATCCCAGTCGAAGACAAGTTGGCCACCCATGAAATAGATTATATTAGCCTACACAACACACACATATGCCATTCAGCACAACAGACAAAGCAGAATACCAGCAATATAAGAGCAGCTCGCTACTTCCACTTGGCCGGAAAAAATTAACGATAAAGTAACACAAATTAGCATTGACTGTGATGAATGCAGCACATACTGACAATATAAAAATAATAGCAAAGAAAACACTGCCACCATCATATGTGACATCTTGAATCATTCACAGGGAAATTTCGTTATAGAAATCAAACCGATATCCTGATCCTGTCCTGATCCATTTTTTTTTTGATAAATATCCAAATTCAATCCTGATCCGAAAAAATCGCAAGTATCCTGCAGGATATCCAATCCTGATCCTGTCCATGCTCACCTCTGATAGACAGTCACAGCCGAGTCGAGGAGGGTGTCACATTTGTGAGCTGCAGAATCAACTGCTTACTTTTTCAAACGATTTGGTAGTGCGTGCATCTTCTCAATAGGGTCTTCAGCATGCACTCGATCAGTCTTACGCTGCATGCTACCAAGCCAGAATGAAAATTAGCACTAAAAATACCGAGGTATTATGTCTCTCTGCATACCAAAGGCAGTGTATGCTGCAAGTGAGCGGAATACACTGCAGCAAGTGGAGAAATTCAAGAACATGGTGGTATTAACAAATGGCAGAAGGAGGAGCGATGACGCTGGTGGATAGATTGCTAAAGATAACGCAGTTCTTTGTGAACTTTATTGCTCAGTGGTCACAAAATGAGAGTCCATCACCGCAAAGCCGTCAGGTTTTCAATCGGTCTTTGTTGCAATCCTTACCTATGATCTTGAATCTTGGATAATGACCGAAATAATATCTCAAGTGCAAGTGACACAGAGAGGTTTTTGCGATGATTCCGTAGTTTGACACTTTGCGACAAAGTGCGCAGCTGTGCATTCGCAGAGCCCTGAATGTGGAATCATATCTCCTCGAAATTGAGAGAGCACACATATCAATATATCTGTTTCGGCCATGTTCTGAGAATTTCCCTACGAAAGATTGGCGAGGCAAGTCCAGCTGGCTAAACCCATGGAAAAGCGGTTCAGAGGTCATCCAAGCCTAGGTGTAGTGAATACATCTCCGACCTTGCTTGGTCTCGTCTTGGTGTGGAGCCAGCAGAACTATCTGAAATTGCTGTTCCAAGTCCGCCTAGGACTGCTGCTGCCGCGAGCGACCCTCCTTAGAGGAAAAGCGGGCATGAAAATGAAAGGAATGAATAAAACTTACGTTATTTCATTTATTCACAGGTGTTTAAAAGTGCTCGCTTAGCAGTAAACAAGTTCCTCAGACGGCTAGAAATGAACGAACGTAGAGACGGTTAGAAATGATTTGTCTATAATTCATGACACCTTCCGCAGGAAATAAAGATGCAAAAGCTGTTTCTAGTAAGTTCACACACCGCCGTTGTTGCGTCAGCGTTATTATGCCGCCCGCAGGTTACCGGAAAAGTCCTCATGTGGCCAACGGAGCAAGGTGAGTTGGAGACCCCTGGTTCAAAGGGAACTTTTCTCTCGCCCGCCGAGCACGTTTGAACACCGGTAAGTTGAAAAACCTAAATGTTGATTATTTCAAATTCTCAAAAAGCATCGAGTGCCGCATAAAATATCCTCATTGGCCCATGTGTTTGAGACCCCTGCTGTAGCATGAACAATCAGGTCAGATGTAGGAAGAAATTACATGGAGCACGTTCACATGAGTGCATATAAGGCCGGAATGAAATGCTAGCTAGGCTGTATCAAGCCTGAAGGCTGGAGGTTGCAGAATGTAGACCTCTGATAGTAAATTGTCACAAGCGCTATATTGAAAAAAATATGATTTTACTAACTTGTCTGCTGCCACAAATGGTTCGTTTAGAAATATAAAAACAACAAAAATGCAAACATTTGATTATGGCTTAAAAAGGTCAACCTAAAAGAAAACTACCTGTCGATCATCTTGTCAACTTTCAACATAACAACGACAGTTAACAAAAGAGGCTCGCGATAAATTGCAGAAATACTGAAAATACACAAGTTTCACGAAAGCAGGCAAAGACTGTTTCAGCGGTTGCAATGTCAACTGTCACAGGAGAAAACAGTATGAACAAACACAATGACATACGCCTCTCAAAATACGTGATTTAATTGCTATAAGGAGCAGCCGATGTCAATCGTAAACATTGGAACGCCGTATAGAAAGTGTGACTCATACAATGTTCGAAAATGGAACGCCAGCGATTCGGTTTACGTAAACGGTAATTCGTCTGTTTGGACAAAATCACAAAATTCGCGTTTATGTCGTAATTATAATTAACCGGTTTCATTTCCACAGGGTTAACTGCTTTCAGGAGCCAGTAACAAAGTAGTTAAAGCAGAGTGCTGCAATGTTGGTGTCTGATTTGACGGCGTATTCCAGTCTGCCCTCTGAAATAAGAATGTTTGTATGCAGTATTAACTGTGACTTGAACATGGTATAAAACCGGACTTGATTATACACAAAATACGTTGATACGCCTTTCCATTCGATTCGGTCACCCCTGCTTTAGAAAAGCGTATGTTGTACGTGACGAAACGGCCTGTTGATATAAATATCACGTGCGTGTATTTACAAGGCTTTAAACAACCGGGGTTCCACATACTAGTAACAGAAAGCACACATCTCGATAATCGTACGGAAGAAGCAGCTAGCTTAAACGACGCAGAGAACACAACGGAACACCAGAGGCAGAAACACCTTGATGACTTTCATTTTATGTGGAGCTTTGATGGCGCTGTATAACTACAGACTAAAGTAGTTTTGTAGCGCCAGTGGCATTGTGAATCCTCTTCGCCAAAGCTAAGTAAAGCGCCATTACTGTCGCCAGAGAATTCTCAATAGGGGGGTTCTACGTTTGTGCAGGGGGGGGCTTAACATTTAAAAACTGGCTGAACTCCACACAATGGCGGATCCGGGGAGGGGTGGCGACTGGGGCGATCGGCCCCCATAAAACTTACAAAAGCAACTTTATTCACCATGATTTTGTACAATTCAGAAAACAGCTTTCGGGACATTAGGCCATTTTGCCGTCCATTGTTTTGTCAGCAGTGTTGTGAAGTATACTTCATCTCTCTTACAGTAGTGAGCCCGTCGTGTGAGACTTGACTACCGAACATTACTGAAATCGTCCCCCCTAACTTTACTGGCTGGATGCGCCCTCACTCCACAGATTTATAGTGTTCCTTATTTCAATTTGGGTGCTTGGAGCTCAGTATGGGCGGGCTGAGCCCATCAAAGCCCCCTTCCCCGTTGTGACGGGACTGGTAAGAAGGCTACTGTTCCAATTTACAAAGTCGTTGCACAAGACACGGCTGAAAGTCGAACTCCAGACCTGCCAGTACCGAAGCGGACGCACTTGCAACATGGCCACGGGCTGATCTTGGTGACTAACTAGAGCGCAGTAATTCCTATTCCTCAATGCCGATACGCAAGATGATTCCGGGCAAGTGCAACAACACATCAACGTACAAGCAAAACACCTCCGAAGAGCAAATCACCATAACCTTTCCAGCACAGATCTGCAATGCATAGAAAAAAACTGCCGCTGCTCGGCAGACCAATCACCAAATCGATCAGGAGGTCTATTGGTCTCGAATGGAACGTTGTAGAGGCAGGGAAGCTTCACTACTAGGAGGCAACTGAACGAAGTCACGGAGGCGTTGCGCAACATCATTCCGATCACAGGCATCCGTCGATTGTTCCGGTTGTTTGGACAAACATCCTTCCGTTACGGGGGTACGCAATGCGCGCCATTTGTCGTACTGTTATCTTCGTCAGTCGTTTCTGTCACAGCTTCACGCAAGTTTTCGTGTACGGAGGTAAATCAGACGTTGAATTGAAACAAAACTTTCACTTCCATCCACATGACGCATGATCGCGTAATTTGCTTCCGCCAAGTCAACAAGATCACAAAAGTTTCGCTCTTGTTTCGGTCAAATCTTCGCAGCAACACAGTTCCGAGATAACGCAGCCACGAAAGAGCGGTTCCGAACATCACTCTACGAGGGAAACGAAAGAAACGTTCGTGAGATATTTCGCTGGTCGAGACGCAGACCAACGATCGATTCGCATGTGAACGTTGATCTGGTTCAGATCAACCCCTACTGGTGCTTATTGAATGAATCAAAACATATTATTTTGTCAATAAGTTATAACATAGTTCTTTCTCCGTATTGTACGCTTGTTGCTTCTTTCTTGATGTTCCAGACCGTTAATTACGCAATTCTGAAAAAACGAAGTTGCTTGAATTAAAATATACAAAGAAACCACTCTAGTAAAAGTCAAACCAGCTTTACTTTCAAAGGTAATATCTAGGAGGTTTGTTTCATGAAGTACTTTAAGCAATCCTGTACACCATACGGCCCGGAGGCCCCATGCGGCCCCGGTTAAGAACCACTGATCTAAAGTATGAACTAGCAATATAAACTTCGCTCGCAATTTGCTCTTCATTTATACAGCAGCGTAAACATTATATCCGTACATCCAAAAACCTACAGAGCAGATCGCAAGAGTCCAAGAATAATTAATATGAAAATTAATGCACATGTGCCGAATAGTCGCTTTTTATTGGAAAATGTTTGTTGAATATCTATTTTAGTCTATTAAGATTTGAATGAATTGTGTACATTTTCAGACTTACTACGTCATCTCGCTTAAGAGCTTTTCTCATTGCTTCAATTCCAATCTCAGACATTTGGCAATTTTCAACATGCAGGTCTTTCACTAAGTGTAGACAATTCGCCAATTCTGATGCAGTGCTGTCAGCAATTGAGTTTGCACCAATGAAAAGCCGTTCTATCTGAAAACGAAAAACATTCAGCGTAAACATGTATGTTTTTTCCAGGACGCCAGAGACTCAGATAAAGAAGTCAGGTGGCAAAAATAGAGCAAGAATATGATAATTTCCCCTACAGAAAAGAGTAAGCTAAAACCATTAAAACTAGAGCCATAGCATGTAAAGCCGAATTACGTAATCAAGTTGGAAATTCCAATACAGGTTATTATGATGTCAAGAACACTTTTCCAGAAGGGTAAATGATAACTAGAAAACTGTAATCATTTCAACCAGGTTAATGACAACCAATGAAGAGTTTAAACCTCACATTGTGCTCTTTGCATGATTAAATCTGAAAGATGGTATACACATAAAAGCATGGTCCAAAAGGAGTTTTTGGGAACTTCATCATGCAGTGCTTGAGGCACATATCGTTAAGCGTGTTCATCCAAATGTTTTGTGCAATAATATAAATACAAACATTTTCCAATAAAAAATACAAAACTATCACAAATTCACATACGTTTATAAGGTGTAAAGTCTGAAAGTACGTAAGTGTACGCAGAATGCACAGATGAGAAAATGAGGCATCGAATAAATGACTGAACATTAGTCCGAGGTTGCGACAAAAATATATGTTTTAGTTGAAAACTTGTTAGATACTTTGCTGTTTGAAATTTCAATTAGAGTTTCGAATAATGACTTGTATCTTGTTTCGCAATTATATCCCAGGGTGGTCTTTCAAATATTTATGTTTTTGATATAGTAGCTGAGTGATTTTTTCTGAATTTGGTGTTTGACGTGTTTAATTGTCAAGCTGTAACAACACTATTACAAAGGAACCATTCCCTTTGGCAATTGAAGCAATAGGCATTGTTTACTTATTGAGAGAAGTTTGGTTTTGATAAAAGAGGCCTGTTACTTTTACACAGTCTTAACGTATGTCGAATTTAACATAAATTGATTACAGTAATCGATTCGATATTTTGTGTCTTTTGTGCGGTTTTTGCAATGGTCACTGATGTAGAGGTTTGGGTGACGTGAAACGAGGTCAGCACCAGATATGTGCGCAAACACACACGGGCGAAACTACCTTGGCGCAAATGACAGGTTGACACATGCCAGCCCGCACGTACAGCAAGCAAGCAAGCAAGCACGAGTTATCAAATGCCAATTCGTAATGCGAATTGTTCCATGCACTGTACCGTGAAACAAGCATCATGTTAAGGCAACTTACCGGTTGACTGCGGCCGCATATTGCTCTGGAGATGGCACTAAATCCCTCAGACGAAATATTGCAATTTTTCAAATGCAATTCAGTAATACTGGCAATAGCTGTGGCCAGGATTTGTGCTCCTGCATCGCCGATGTTGTTATTGCTGACAACCAAGGTCTTCAGTTTCTTGGATTGATATTTAGAAATAAATAATAATTATAATTCTATCATTTTAACTATGGTTGCAAGTGACTATACGAGGTGAGTATTTTCACTTTATTTTAAAGGAAAAAATTATTCTTGTGCTACAGAGAGTCTCACGATTGAAACCATTGCTGATATATTCATTTGAAATACTTTTATTTTGAAAACAATTCGATTCAAAAAATTTTTCTGAACCAGTGGTTCCCAAACTGTGGTAGTGGTACGCGGAGACCTTCAAGGTGGTATGCGAATAGGTCTATCTTCTGTTTAATTTCACAAAAAATATATTCACAGTTATAGTTTTTACTTTTCGGGTTCTCTTTATAAATTCCTGAATTTTTGTGTACTTCCCGTGTTGGTTGTTGTTAAAAATTACCATTATAGTTTCTCATAGACATTTCGTTCGTATCGCATTTGTGTCAATTCTGGTTTTCCAAACTTTTGATCGAATGACATTTGATCAAACGAGTTTTCTTGAAACAAGGTTGTACGTGGTTACAGTACGGGGACCAAAATGGTACTCGATCAATAAAAGTTTCGGAACCACGTTTCTAAACCAGGGTCTCCAAACTACGGCCCGCGGGCCAAATGTGGCCCACGAAGCCATTTCCTCCGGCCCGCGAGGCCGTTTTGTCATTGACAAAAAAAATTTATTTCGAAAAACGTGTTGATTTGGTAGAATATAACACATCCCGAAACAATCACATTACGCAAGAAGACCGGCCCTCGACATGTTCTGTATCAGCTCATGTGGCCCTCGGACAAAAAAGTTTGGATACTCCAGTTCTAAAACAACAACCACGAACTGATTTTCGCAATATAAATTCTAAATCATTGCATTAAAACACACCAACATCAAACTGTCAAAGGAATTAGATGTTGTTTCAAGTTTTCCATGAGGACTTTTATCGAGTTCGGCAAAATATTTATTAAAGAAATTATTTGAAACAAGTGTTAACGTCTGTTGATCAGTGGTTTTCAAATTTATGAATTTGTTCTGTAAAGCACAAAGAGAATTATTGTACAAGAAAATGCTGCAGACTAAAGTTTATAAATCTTCTCTTAAAGCAAGTCGTAAGACGTCAAGTCATTTTCATATATTCATCCACTTTGCGTACATTCTTTTATATCGGAAAGCTCACTCTAGATCTAATAATAATTGGGTTATTAGAAACTTTTCAAAAATTTCGTAAGTTTTCTGATGATGATCCAGTACATTTTAAATTCAATAACCCTTGATTAATTACTATAAGATTACATTTGATATTTCATTCATTTTCGAAACATAAACAATCTAACAGGTCATGGTCATATCATTTTACATTTTATATATGTCATACTGCTTGGTTGTGGGCAATTCCACCCGAAGATAGTGGCATCAACAAAACCACATAACGTAAAGCATTTTGCTAGAATTATAAAAAACAAACAAACAGGGCTTTCTTTAGAGGTCAAATTTGGAAGTTGATAATATGAACCAAAGTAAGTCAAATACGTGGTTGATAGGTTATAAGTTTTGACGTTTTCACCATTTCTTCATGTACAAACGATTGTTTATTCAGAGGATATTCTAACAATAGAATCATATATCGACAGGTAATGCTTACCTTACTCTTTCTTATTGCGATTACCAAATAGGGCACAAGCCATTTGTTGATCTTGCAGTCAACTATTTCCATGTGAATCAAGTATGGAGAGATGCTTGCCAAGCTCTTCATATCGCCTTCTGCTAGAGTTGTCTGTTTCAACCTGACTGTATTCAGAACCTACAAAATCAAGATAAACGAATTAAAATTCTAGTTAGCAACAAAGTGGCTGTGTTTTTGATATTGCTTTTGACAAGGTTCAAGAAAGGTACATTTAATTAAATTAGTTTTCCAATCTCATATTTTACCTATGAAGTATCGGACGTATCACACAAATTTTTGTTATTTTGTTGCAAAACCTTGGTATTCGCTAATTATTAATAAGGTTGGAAGAGAGTGCATTCAAGTGGCCGACCTCATTTCGGCATTTACTGAAATGCTTACAAAACCTGTCGTTACGACAGCAAACAATGCTAACTGTGCTGGGTATGCTCGTAGTGGGCTGGGTAGGGAAACGCCCTTTGCAAGAGGCGGCAGCATCCTTGCTGTCGAAGATCACGGAAGACCCAGCATTACAGCTGAACACCAAGGGGCTCACGGCAAGCAAGATCGGCTTGTTGCGTCAGTTCTTTCGATCCACTGCTATGCCGCACTAGGTCTCGGGGCAAGTGTTGTGCTTGCTCAATGAGCAGACACTGGATTGTTTCGTCATCCAGAACCGTTGGGAGAAGTGCAATGGCGTCCGCAGAAGGGGGAAAATGGGCAATTGCTACCCCTGGAAATTGAAATTTATAACCAAACATTTCCAGAAAAACCGAGGTCAGCAGCTTAATTTCGATTAATTGATTTCATTTTTTAAATGATGAGCGTTCACCATGAAACAATTCTTGCAAATGACAGTTTATTTCCGGTTTTTGTTTTGTGAATGCATGGTTCTCTCTAATTGCAGTCGTTTTGATGGCGTATGTGATGCCCTTTAATTGCTTGTGTCTTCGTCTTTGATTATGCGTGTAAGCGCTGAACTATCATTGATTCTTCGACTGCCACCAGTTGGTGGAAACGTTTCACGACGTGATGGTCGTTTCCATTCGTTATCCGTTGCATTGTATGATACGTTATTCAGCTGTATTGTTGGTTATGAACCCAACTTTACTTACTTTCATTTCAGATGTGTAGAGTCGTAATATTTTGACTTAAAGCCACTTTGTTTTTTTTACGGGTAATTCATCATTTTATGTCAAAATATTTCTATTATGGATCGATTTCTCCAGCCAGACAAACTGTGTGCTGATCCTGAGTCGCCCGTTGACCATGTTGTCTTTCACTATCCAATCTATCAACGTCCACATGAAGCGCATGGCCTGACGGTTCTGGACGATGAGACAATCAAATGTCTGCTCAACACCTGCCCCGAGATATATTGCGGCTAAGAAGTGGATTACAAGAACTGGCTCAAAAGAAGAAGATAATGTTGAGTGTTTGAGAAAAGTTTAAGAGACAGAACAACCGCAATGCATTTAAATAACCGAAATGATGACATTACAAGGATGTTTCCTATGGTATTTTCGTCTAACTCATGATCTTCTCAAATGTCGTGTACCGCAAAGTTTATCCCAAAAAACGTTGGTCATGGCAGCAACGAAATATCGACCTGAACTGGGCGAACTGCTATTAAATCGTTCGTACTTTTGAACTTTTGATTCAATCAGAATTTTCAGGGATCCACCTGAGCTAATTGTTACGCTTAATGTGAAAACGACATTTAAATTTTGAGACGTAAAAAATGTAAATTTCTTAAGTTTAAAAATTTTCAGCAATTATATTTCAAAGTAATGAATGGTAAAATAAAGAAACACTAGCTTAAATTTTAGTAATGCTGAGATTTGGCAATGCAGACCAATATGGGAAAAAATGAAGTAAATCTTTGTTTGTTAAGAAGCATTTGTTTAAGATCACTGTAACGCCGTTTTGCTTTTTAATTCAACGATTTCGTCGAACTAAGTTTTATATCTTTTGATAATGAAAGTAATTCAATACGTAATTCTTCGATTAAGGCTGCATTTCCACCTCGAACAAAAGTTTTACAGGTCAACTAGAAGCTTACAAAAATAAAAAAAAATGATCTGCAAAGCATTTTGAAGGAACCTACCACAAGCTGTTTGTGACAAATAGTTTTCCAAACTGCTTTTGGCAAGAGTGTTAAAAAATTCATGCGAAGTTGCACGTTTGTCAGTTCGCATAAGTTTTCTTGGTGTGGAAAGTGTATAAGTGTGAGAAATTGTAAGAGTCTGTAACACCTATACAAAATCTCTTGTGCTTACAAGAGACTTTCCTTGGTCGTCTGTACCAATGGCCTTTTACTTTGTTGACGTAATGACAACGGATGGTTCTACTATGAAAACAAGACAATATTAAAAGATTTGTCAAAAATAATAGTAACATGTGGTTGAACCCGTAGTGTCAAAATGTACAGCTTTCTAATCTTTAAACTGTAACCTGAACATTCACCGGATTTGCCACTTTAGTATGATCATGGATTCATAGGGAAAAAGCATTTAAATCAAGTGACAAAAACTCACAAAATCCTGTAAAGAAATTTGCAGTTCTGTCGCAAATGACCGTAAAAATTTTCCCGAAAAGTTGCAATCTCAAAAGGAAACGCTTTGAAGATTGTGAAGTTGTTTGATGATTTTTGAAACGCATGCGTTGTCACAATCACTTTCAATAATTTCCAGAGTTTTTACCTGTAAACAGGACAACAAAAAAGTGAAAACATAACGAAATCATTAAAGCATAACGTGCTCTAAGTACTTTTTCAGTTGAAAAAAGGATTGTGGTATGTCAAACACGTTTTTCCTGAATTCATTAGAACCACCAAATTTTAACAGAAAAGTAAATCAAACTGTATCAGTTAGGATAGAACAAGATTATAAAATACTATTAATTAACATAACAAACAAAGCAGGTCTTTTTAAAAGTGCTAATTTTAACACAAATAAAAGGAAGTGAAGAACTTTAAGTAGAATCTCGAGACAAAATATTCCTTTCAATAATGGCTTCGGAGATTGTGGACAAGATTTTCTACAAAATAACTGTATTTTCTTTGTGAAACATAACCAAAATCATTTGCATTCTGATATTTTGTTGGCTCTTATTTAGAAATTAATCTTCTACAACATCTGCTTTCCTACGCATATTTTATGTTGGATTACACAACATAGCTGCAATATTATCAACTTACTTTGTGCTTTCCTTGATTTGCAGCTTGCAAAAGTATGTCCAAGCCACCGTCCCAGAAAATGCCGGATTTTATATCACTTGTGTGAGTGACTTCTGTACTGGTTAAAACAAAATTTAAAGCAGAAATTTCAAAACGTTGGAAACGTCCTCGAAGAGCAATATTTCCTGGCAGAGTTTTAGAAACTTTCCATGATACTGACGGGTTATTTGCCTCAAGAGCCCAACTGCAAACATCAAACATGTATGAAGAACTGTGAAACCAAACAAGTTTATCCTCTGAATGTGGTATAACTTCGTTGACAAGTTCTAGCAGTAGAGTTTTTTTAGATTCGTAAGCATCTTCTTCTTGATGGGAAAATATAGGGAGTAGTCCCCTTCGAGTAAACTGTGTGTGCAGACCAAACATGACGTTAACGACAGCTCTCACCTAAAATCAATGAAATCATCTAACATCGCTTTAAACTCGTTTAGTGGAACGGCATACATTAAATGAACAGCCGCAAAAAACTCTTGCCACAGCAAATGAGTAAAAAAATAATTTTTTCCCCGTCGAAAATTTTCACTTTTATTTCATCGTTATAATAAATACAGTACTACGGCCAAAGCAAACGATACAACTGACATCTTGCAAACGTTTCGATAACAACTGTCATCATCTCTGTGCTATGCACAGAAGATGATAACAGTTGTTATCGAAACGTTTGCAAGATGTCAGTTGTATCGTTTGCTTTGGCCGTAGTATTTATTATAAGGC
>JGI24158J21664_10009143_pt1 | contig 13219 bp, 6 predicted proteins | sample Ectturendosymbi3_FD_21664 | JGI IMG/M metagenome (IMG submission 21664) | reverse complement strand
TAAAATCACACGTTTTGCCCCCCCCCCCAATTTTTTTGGCCCCTCCCAAATTCTTGGGCTGGCTACGCCACTGAGAGAACCCTAAGTGTTCGGTGACCCGCTCTCAGGGATTTGGTTGAAACAGACGCCATTCACCCGCAACAATGGATTGCGGTTAAGCATCTCTTCAAACTACGCCTTTCATTAAATGGGCGGTGTTAGGTAGTATACAATATTAAGTGCGCAAAAAACACCCCATCACTTCACCTGTTGGAACTAGAAATGACTGGATTCCTCTAGACTAGAGACATGTCCGTATGAAGCATGAAATATTTTCCGGCGTTCCAATTTGAAAGGGTTCGACAAATTCAACAATGACAATTGATGGTTTGGTTTCTCCAGTGAGGAACCACTGCTTCAACTTCACGCGATTGCTCACGTTTAATTTTTGACTCAGTCATAGTGGACTTCAGCTAATTTACCACTTGCAACAATGATGATCGATGAGAGCTATTTTTGGCCGCTTTCTGCTTTGTTTACGCACCGCCTGCGTGCGGTATGCTGCTTGTAATGCTTTTGCGCTTCGTTCAATAAGTCTTTGCTGACGGCGAAAACGTCTATCCTTTTTTTCAGTTAAATTATTCGTTGTTGCGTTGTTGTTTCCTATGCACAACCTTGCAAGACTTCCGAACTTCATCGTGTTCCAATATTTGGGAGTTGCTCCCTCAGTTGAGTACAAAAGTTATAGATGACACGGCCGAATGAATTTTTGTAGCACCCGAAAAAGAAAACACGCCCTGACTTCAAAAGGTCAAAATTGTAATTGCTTTTAATCATGCCGCCTTTAATGCAGCTACCACATACACGCTTATTCGTGCAAACAAACTCCTATTTTGAACCTTCTGCGCGTGATAAATTACCAACTATGTTGTTACGGTGAACTGCACTCAACACAATCTGAGCATAGATACGTGGTAGTGCGATTGAGTACATTTTGTTTTTAAAAGAAGTTGCGTATTTTTTCAATCTACATCTTCAAACCGAAACTAAAACGTAGAGCTGCCCCAGTGCTCAGTAATGCAGTTTACAAGAAGCTTTATTGGGGTCCTCTGCGCTTGCTACTAAATCTCATGTCCAGGCTCGGCGTTTCCTAAAGCATATTTCTGGTTTTTCTTTTTCTGTTGTTTGTTTTTATATTTTCTATTTTCGCTTAAGGTAATCCTGATTTCGCGTTATTGTCAATAGGACTTGCAGTGTTTCTCTCTGGTGTCTTCATGTTCTTCATTCCGTTTGTGACTTCAAACGCATTGCTGTTTCTGCTGATCGCATTGGCTGGTCTAATGGCTGGTTATCTTGATGCCGGTGAGTTATGAACACTTCAGAATTAATGAGCATTTCACTAATACATGTTGGTGAGGCGAAACACCGTAGATGTCATGAAATATTCTTTGCAAACTGATAAAGTGTGGTTGATTACATCAGAGAATTAACCATGCGTGTCTATTTGTTTCTATGTGGTTCATTTTGCTATCACTTGAAGATACCTTTACAAGAACGTTATAAAAAAGTGACAGGTTGAAAGGGTAATGAACTGCCCAAGGTGGGTGATATGCTCAGGACTGGTAGCTTGGGGAATAAATAGCACAATAATTAGGCTACGTCGCTCTTCGTTACTGTCTCATTTAAGCTAAGTGTTTCTGCATGTCACGATAATGATTCAGTTTAAATTACACTCATCTGCAATTGATGATGATGCTGCAGTTAGGAATTTTCGCCATTTTTTAAAAACTGCAATCCTCTTTTGCCATCATTACTACCAGATCCACTCTGGCCCGGAGTGGTGACGCCTATCCAAGGTTCCACCTACGGATGAAATAGTTTATTTAAGAGCAGACTGAGCACTTCAGCCATGCAAAGCAATCAGTCCAGTGGACCGATATGCAGGTGTTATGTATTTCCCATTCTGGACACATTACTATAGTGCACACGTTCTAACACACTTCAGGAATGCTTATGTTCAGTAGACAGATGCATTGGTTTTCCTCTAGAATTTCGCTTCTTCCACCTGTAGAAAAACAGTAGTTAAACTTTTACCGTTTTAGCATACCTGAATAGTACTGTATATGTACATTTTCATACCTTGCTCCACTTTTCAAAAAATCTATTTGTGTAAATCCAAACCACTCAAGTAGTAAAATTTTTGCAGACGTTTTTGTTATGTAAACTGGCGTTCGTCTACAAATCTGACTTTTTTTTAAACAAACATAACAACAAATTTTGTTTTTATGTGTTGAGTGTTTCTTGAAAGCTGAATTTATTTTAAATATGGAAAGAATGTGTCTATCGAGTAACAGTAACTGCTGCAGAGCAATTGGGATAAAACTGTAAAAATTCAACCCTGCGTCTGTTACAGCGATTGAGTGCTTTAAAGTTCAGCAACACTTCGACCGATATATTTGCTGGGTATTGCTTGTAAAGCAGGGCTGTGGAGCTGGAACTGAAATTTTAGGCTCTGACTCTGGTTCCAGCTCCAGGCATCTAAAGTTTTTGGCTCCAGCTCCGGCTGCAAAATCTAAACGTTTTGGGCTCCAACTCCGGCTCCAAAATGATTTCTTCCACTGAACACGTAAAACGACTGTATTATTTGTACAACTAGCTTGCCCCACAAACTAGGGCTGGGGAATCAGAATCCAAATTTCTGGCTCCAGCTTCGTTTCCACCGTCTCAAAGTTTTTGGCTCCTGCTCCAGCTCTATTCATCCAAAATTTCTTAGGCTCAGGGATCCGAATCGACATCGCTGCTATAAAGTAATCTTACTCAATTTCTCCTCCGTTTCATGCCGCACACGGCAAGATGTTCGGCTATATTTTGTAATAATAGGTAATACCTTTTTTAATTGGTAATAGTTCAGAATCTTTTCCGTTGCTTTAAGTGTGTTGAAATAAGCCAAATCCGGTATAGCCTATGACTTGCTTGAACGTGGGGTTATGTCAAGTAAGGAATCCTAACAGGTCAGTAAACTTCTTCATTGAAATGCCAAAACAAACTCTGGCACTTTTGAAGTTGTAACTAACTCCCTAAATCAGGGGTTCTTAAAGTATTGCCTCAGTACCCCCAGGAGGTATTGAGATTAGACGATGCGGGCATTCAACAGGGGTATTCAACAATGTATTAACACTCATTACATTCGTTCTAGCGATCTAGCAACATTGTACCCACAGGAAGAAGGTTAGTGCTGATGAATGTGATGCAGTCATTGCATTGACCTTTTTCCTCACCACTCTAGTCAATATTTCTTTGCCAGTTCTCTTTATTTCTTGCAATATTTTTGTTGTTAAACTGTTGAAATGGAATATCCAGATTGACGAAACTTGGACTTGGGGGTATTGAGGCGTTAAAACGTTAAGGACCAATGTCCTAAGTACTTTCCGTGCAGTTCCAACAGACGCATGAAAATGCCGCGTTTTCCCTCTTCCTAATGAAGTGTTCATGGGCAAAACTCCTAAATCTGATGAAAAAGTTCAGGGGATTGTGTTAAAAACTTTATTTTATGTTACTTGCGTAATCAAGCTCCCACGTAGATGGTGAAACCCAAATCAGAATACCTGTTCTTTGTGCGCCGTCCAATGAGAGCGCCAGCTATGAATCAAACAAAACTGATATGTTTTTTCCAAAACCTCAAGAAGGTCTTCTTTGTCTTAAAAACAAGAATGGCTCGATAAAGCGCAAGCAAAGTGATCGCAAACTAACTTAGCCTTTCGTACATCAGGCCTTCAAGGACTGCTGCTGAACCTGTGGGGAGAGAAGGATTCCAGGCCACACATCCAAGCTTTTCATTTTATGTTCACTATTGGAGCGTTTCTTGCGCCTTTGTTAGGTTCGTACAAGTTAAGCATTTCTTACCGTTATTATCGTTTGTTTCATGAGCGGGTTGTTCCTTTTCGCGCAGATACCTTTTTCTTGTACCAGGAAATGTTGACTGTTCTTTCAAGCAGAGGAAACCCTCGATGGCGGTCCTGAACAGCGTGGAATATTGTCTACCATCGTCTATTGGCCAATGTGCTTGTTGACTTTAGCTTGTGAGATGCCTGGACCCTAAAAGAAGCAGAATTGCTGTGAAAACAAGAAACCACTACGATCAGCGTTTTCATCGTTGCATATGCAAACGTTTGAGCATAGTTTGTAGTTACGCAAACAGGTCAAGGCTTTCTCTTCTACATGAAGAGAGCAAAAAGTGGTTCTTAAGCGCTTGGTTTCTANGTTGGATCAACACTGAATACATAAAAGCCTATGTTTTTTCGCCTTTTCCCACCTCGCATTGAATTGCCTGCCCAATGTTTGGGGAGTTCGGCATGTGGGTCGCTCGTATGAACAAACCTTTCTTATTTCAGCTCGTCCTTTTCTGATTATGGCGAGCGTGTCGAACAAACGTCAAAGCAAATGTCCAGGTTACGTGAAGTCGAATGTGTCAGACGGGTGAGCTGCGTGAATGCGTTTGAAGAACAACTTTTTTTCACGAAGGTGATCCTCCCCCCACCCGCGCTTTTAGGGCACGCTTCCAGATCACTCCGTTACGGTAAATTAACGTCGCGTGTTCAACACTTCAAAGTGTTCCCTCCCTGTGCGCGTACGTGCGTGCACCAGAAAAGATTTGTTGACACTGAGATGTTGTAAACTTTGGCAAGAGTATTTTGGGAGGGCTTCTTTTTACCCATGCGCTTTACTTTTTTGTGAATAGAAATGTAGCGTGTCGTAACCGGTTTGCAAGCTTCGTGAGTGCGCAGACCTTATTTTCTGCACGTGGGTTTCAGCAGATTTGCGCCAAAAACTTCACATCAGTGGTTCACAAACTTTTTCTATTCGCGAATCATTGTGACGTCACGTACGGTGTTATTTCACCCACCTACATTCAGAAAAACTCCAGAACTCACAAATGAACAACCAAAGGCAAGAAGATCTAATGAAAACGTTGAAATAGGATACCGACCAGGGTTTGAAAACCACAAAATAAAACAATAAATATTCATATGCAACACATTTTGATGAGGTGTATTGCGTGAGATGGATTGTGAGATTAATGGAAACAGCGTCTGAAAACCCGTATCTGACCAAAACAGGGTCCGCAAATAGTGCGTCGCCACCCAAATTTGGGTCGCGAGACCTTAAACTCTGGGTTGCGAAATAATTTAAATTTGCATTTTGAATTCGCCATTCTCATTGGACAGAATGAATGTAATCATTTACTGTTTTATGTGCTGAGTTTCATAATATTTTATGCAAGAAACTTGCTACTGTCAATAGTAGTCTTAAAATTGATATGTATTTGTAAAGTATTTTCCACAAAATGATATGCTCACTGAATGTTTTGAGAATTTAGAACTATTTTTTAGGGTCGCGCCAAAAAGTACTTGCGGAACCCTGGACTAGAAAACATAATCTGAGTCGCTCGCTGTTTTGTACTTGAAGTAACAGATATAGTTACATAATAAAAGCTAATTGTAAAAAGTACAAGTCAGAATGAAAACATAAATCAATAGTGCACAAGCAAAACATATTCGCAACAATAAAAATGTCTCAATAGAATGAATAAACCTTTCAGTGCTTCTAAATGCGATGGCCGATTTAAGCCCAGTTCAACGCAATGTATTTCTATTAAATTCTGGTGAGGACGCTGACCAGAATATCATTTACGTTCATTTACTATTCCTTTGTCTGATTTCTGGTAGAACATGATAACCGAAAGGAATAGGCTCGAGTCTCACCAAGTGTATTCACGGGATTGCGACGGCTGTAGGCGGAAAGGTTCAGCTTTTTGATTGATGTTCTTGTCTTCACGAGCAGGTTAAAAGTATATTTGACTTCTGTAGTTTTCCCGAACGATAATTTTTCAATCGGTTGTTTTTCATGAGTTTCTATCGTGAAACCTGTAGCGAAACGTTGACAAAAATGGTTTTGCTACCTGTCTCTTGGCTCGATCTATCTGATTCGAGGTAACCTGAATAAAACCCACACAATATAATACTTAGACACGAGTGGTATCAACGAGCGTAAGCATAGGAAGCGAAAGTTGTCAGCAGCAAGGAGTAATGCTTATCGTTCCGTTGCAGAAACGTCACCGCGGCCACTGCACCCGGGTCACCGTCACAAATCAACCCAGTAGCGTACGCTTACATCATCCCGGCTGCCTTCATGGTGTTTGTCTCACTTTTTTTCTTTATCTTGGCTGGACTGAACGTCACAAGAAAGATAAAAGATCAGCGGAAACGTAGGTTTGAATCTTGTCATTTTAAAATATCCGAATTCGTCTGCACTTTGTGTCTTCGATTGGTTACGTTTTCAAGCAGGCACTTCGGCATGTCTGTACACAAATTAACAGTGAACGTCATTCGAGATGCTTGTTTCATTTTAGACCTCAAGTGAGAACACTGCCTACGTGAAAGGATCCTTTTTCTTATGCACTTCTAAATAATTTGTATTTGGTATAATTTGAAAAGCGTGGTGTATTTCATAACGAAATATTGAGGAAAACGTAGGCTTCCTGTAACAACGTGTTAGCCTTATCCAGTGCTAAGCAAGCTTCACAAAGTGGTTTCTTTGCAACTAACAAGCCATGCCATCACGAGCAAACTATCTTTTATGCGGTTGATCAGCGATGATTAAACATTCTACAGAAAAAATAATTAATCAAAAACAAGTACTGTACCTTTTCACTATCTATTGCATTGTCAGTTGAAATTGAAACTAGTTGCGCCGTGCCTAGAGAAGATTATGCCCCAAACTTTGAAGAGCAGTTTTCTGCGCATTGTTTTTTGATGACCGCAGTAAGGGGCTCTGCGGCGAACGTTTTGGTGAAAAGGCGCAAAAGTCGATGAGCTTTTTGCTCATCACTTCGAAAAAAATACCTAAACACAAATAATTTTCGCTAGAGCGACGCACCTGACTGGAACAATAATACCGATATAGTGCATACCGCACTTTTTCTCGTGACGTTAACAAAAGAACTACCTAGTAATTTAGTCGCGTTGCTTGCTAATTTTTCACCCGCCAAACAAGCCATTCCCAATTAGTTTTCGTCAATTTACAGCACGTTGCTGTTGATGCAGATCTCAAGAGAAAGTCTGTTGAAGAACGGAGTGAGGAACCAGTTCGAGATGTCATTATGTTGTTTTTGTTGGTCATTTTATTTTACTTCTTCCTGATTGGTGGGGAACATCCCTACGTGGCGTACATGTTTTCGATCGCTGTTTGCACCGAACTGAAGTTTTCGGTAAGGCTTTGAAAGCACTTTTCATTGCGGTTTTTCCTCTATTTGTTCTCTTGTTGTCAGTATGGTTTCTCCACAATGTTGTCGTGATGCGTAACGCCAAAACTGCTCTTTGTTTTTTTAGAGGTATATGAGTGGATAATGTCCTGTTTTCATAGTAGCTTCCTCATCTCAGCAAAGACCCAAATTTATTTCATTTTTTATTCAAAAGCAACTCACGATTTCTGTTCAGTGCTTTCGCTAACCACATCTTGATTTATGAGACTTAGTAAGCTACTCTTTGACTCTTACTTCTCCATGTTTACTGTTTCTGTAACAAATGCTTGTTTTATTCATCCCAATTTGGTCAACGAAGCGTGCTTTACTTTTTCTCTTAATTTGTTTCTTTGCTTCAGCACTCTTATTGCATCCACCTTGAGGCGACATCAGGCCGTAGCTAGATTTTAAGATTTGGGGGGAAACATTTTTGTTTTTAATATGTGGAGTGGTGGTGGTGAGGCCACAAAGTTTTTCTGGGCACAACAAAATTCGGGAGGGCACAAAAAAATTAGGGGAGGCACTGCAGCCGAATGCCCCCCCCCTCGTGGCGACGGGCCTGGATGACATTGTGCAAAGCGGTCGTTCACGATATTCATCGTAGTAATGGTTTGTTTATTCGTGTGAAAGTCGACGTTCCTCCTGTGAATAACCGGTAGAAATGCATTACCAACTAATTAGCCATAAAACATCAGCGAACGAAGTCAGAGGTTACAAACATTTTGGTTGAGGCCTGTCAAACACAACATAATTTAGCGCTGTGTCTGGATAGATAGAACCTTTCGCTTTGCATTTGTGGTCTGAAAGGTCAGTAAACTTAGGGAGGCTAACCTACTGTATTAACAATATCTAGTAATTACAGAGAAAATTGTTAGAACTAGATAATTATAAGCTGGCGTATTTACTTCACTATTAATTTGTTATTTCAGCCATGCGGCAATAACGTCTTGCAGTGTCTAAGGTTTGGCCTGTGAAAACAAAAGAGTTTCAGATTCCCTGTTGTAGCCTAATAAAATCTTTCATGTTTCTTGCATTCAATTTTGTTCTTTTATTATTGACGTTAATGTCTCCATTTTTACTTTGGGGCACTGGGCCACAAATAGTTTTTTGGTTCGAAAGAATGTTCTTATAATCAACTGGTATCACCAAGGTGTATAGGCTACTATAGGGGAAGGCCTTTTCGGAAAGAGCCAGTGGTGGCAGAATGTTGTTTTCCAGATATGCTCTGGCAATGCTTGACGTGCTGCACTTAGTAATAAAATAACATTACCTAGCCTGGACCATCTTTATTGAAATGCACTATTCAGTCTGGTCTTGTTTCATTTTTTTCTCTCTGTTATTCATCAGGGTATCTGACTAGAAAACCGTATGGTTATTTCAGATGTCCTAGGAACAAAATAAACGCTGTTCTAATGTGGTTTGTTTTCTGTGGCATGATTTGATGTTTGTTTATGGTTGTTCCCAAATAAACTGATGCTGATACTGTACTCTTACGCCACTACTTGCGATGTTCTCTCAATAAACACTGAGCCTGATTTAAGACGCCCCGCGTTCTGGTGCAGATGTGCAACCGCTGGACCAAACCTAGAAATAGTACTTCTAAAAATCAACAAAAAATGTCTTTGAACGATATGTTATGGATTTTGTCTTTGACTGAAACCCAACCTCAACTTGTAAACGAAACTCGGCACCAGCTTCGAAACACTTTAAGATGTGTGGAGCGCTCAACCAAGCAACCGCATAAAAATATGTTGAATGCAGAATAACTTCAACTGATGATTGTGTGGTTTTCAGTGGTCTCAGCGGCTGGACGGCACGTACTTTTTGGAACTAAATTAAACGGCCTCTGAAATCCCGCACAGGCTTAATGACAGAAAAGACAATTACCTGCCACTTGGTCATTTTTCAAAAATGGCAAGTGAAGTTTTGTGATTCTTCTCATTTAGTTGGATTCCTTTGGCTGACAATAAGTGCTATGTCGGTTTAATGGATATTTTGAGAGGTAGATTTAGTGAATGACTGCATGGTCACCATCATCGTTATCAGAACTTCCTTGTAGAAAAAGCAATTTTGTTCAGAAGAAATAAAACGTAGCGATTCAAATTCAGAGCGTATTTACTGAGGGGATTTTCATTTTTGTGCTATTCGCGTTATGTTTCTTCCAACAGGAGGCGAGTGCAAGCTTGCTGACTTCAGTTTTGTGGATTGGTTTTGGAGCCGGACGCTTGTCGGGAACAGCAGCTGCACGTTTCCTTAAACCCGGAACCATAATCATGGTTTGTCTCATCGGAGGCTTAGTTTCGATGGTATGTGAATGCTTTTATTTGTTGCAGCTGTCCACATGTTTTACTGGACCTTTTTTGCACGTAGGCCTACACACTTTTCACATTCCTTTGTAATTGAGATATTTATGAATACTTTTGCGCTTAGCAGTGTAGTAACTTCTTGAAAATTATGACAATGTCATGATTGAGAAGACTGACATTCTTGATATTGCCAAGATCTGCAAGTGGTCATTGTGATCAAATTTTTGTGCTTGTGCAAAAACCATGTTAGCTTCCGGCGAACAAAGAAGGTAAGCTGTCTTATTTCTTTGTTGGAGATTGTAAACCATGGTTTTGATCCGAAGTGAAGCCTCATTAAAGCTTAGTTTTTGCAGTAAAGATTGACAAATTCAAAACTATTACGCAAGAAATATGGTGTCATCCAATAAAACTTGAAATTGCCTTGATAAAGGTTTGTGGAATTCGCCTGAATCTTTGTTAAGTGTTTGTGTCGATACATAGACTGACCAATAAGGCGCCAAAATCCTGAATCAGGCTTAAATATTTCTTAAACTGAAGGTTTGACGGTTCACTATTCCCGTCTTGAGCGTAATAAGACCAGCGAAAGATGTCAAAAGATAATAGCCCACTTACCCCACATAGCCATTAGAAGCAGGAGCGGATCCAGCTAGTAACGTTGGGGGGGCGATTTCAGTGATATTTGGTAGCCAAGTCTCATAACGGCTTCGCTATTGTAAGAGATGAAGCAACTTCCTATTTCACAACACTGCTGTGACAAAACAATGGATGACTAGACAATTCGACGTGACGAAAAATTTATTCGGAATTGGATCTGATATGTTGTTTTCCGGATTGTACAAAATCTTGAAGAATAAAGTTACTTTCGTAGGTTTTAGGGGGGCGATCGCCCCCCCACCCCCCTTGGATCCGCCCCTGATCAGAAGCAACCACAATAATGTATCCCTAGCATGTATTAGGTGGTGTGTCTGTTTTCGGTAAATTGTACTCACATAAGTCACAAGCATTACCCTTCGTCACTAAACGATGAAGACTTAATTTTTTGTTGATTTAGAGATCCACAGAAAAAATTCTAGAAACTGTTTGTGTAGATTTAACAAAAAGATTTTGTAAAAAATTTATTGCGAGTGTTTTCTGTCCTCGGTTGGGTTAAGATACCGTCGAACAAAAAGAGATAACCCAGTTTTAAGTCCACGTTTTCCTTCCTGGTGCACATAACAGACGCGGTCGCATAACATGTGAATTGGAAGATCGTTTGTAGCGAGTTGTGCCGAAAAAAGTATATTTGGTATAAACACCGGACTGATGGTGGGAGGAGGAAAATAGGAAAAGCAATGGCAGAAAAACTGGAGTTGAGTAAATAAGTGGCTTTACTATTGTTACATTTTTGGGAATGTTTTGAGGGCACTTTAAGCATCACTTAACACCTTCTTGAAGAAGGCAGGGAGATAGCAAATGAACAAACCCATACGATTTTGCAAAGTTAGCCCGCACACTCCTGTAATATAAGAGTGTTGACGCCCCTAGCAGGCTATAGTGCAACATGCCAACTGCCAAAAAGCACCTGTCGCCCATCTGAATTCAGACTGCATTTAACCATGTTTAACACCCGCAATACGCTGCACATTTCAAAGTTTCATGAGACCACTATCCCTCATAAACTAACTACTAAACCGATGACACGACTACACAAGGTGAAGACACATTCAAAAGTCGAATAATATTGACATCAAATCTCCACCTGCATCACATATGATCTTCACATAAACATATATGCATGAATTTAGGAAGCGGATCCTAGTAGTAATAAGATGACAAGAGTCGAATAAAACCGAAAAAAGGTGTCAAAAGGCCCCATTTTTCTCGCGCAGTGCTGATGACCACTAAAAATGCTCTTCAAACGATCAGAACACCTTGCAAGTCTCTAAGTGTAATAGAGATTGCACGTCTTGAATTAACAGCAATCGCAGCTGTTTTGACAAATGTAAGAAGTGTTTTTTGTTAACTCAGTAAGAAACACAGTGAATGCTCAGTTTCCCGTATTTTCTTATTTTCGTAGACGTTCACGCTATGAAGGAATGCGACGCAATTAACAACCGCAAAAACGGAATGTCGCAAAAATGTATAAACACAAAAATGGTTGATATATTTTTGAAAACCAAGCAAATGTGTTTTAAACATCCCGTGTATGAGACAACTTGTTTTAACTTCTCACAAATTTTCGCGTAGAAAACAAACCCTTCCAAGCCAGTGCATAATATTATTTAAAAGTGGCGCAAAGGCCATATTCTCAGTCATGTAATGTTTTTTTATAGCAACTATCTCCATTTTTTGCTTTCTTTCAAATGGAGCAAGCCAGTTTCTTTTTCACACAGAAATTTTTAGTGGTTTCCAAATTATTATTTTAAAAAATTTACCTTCTGATGGTGCATGACCTGATTTTAGGCTTAACCCTCTATAGCGGCCACGCTTCCCAATATTCTGACCAAGTTTGCCAAGCCATAACTCGCCAGCCGATTGAGCTAGAGAGTTGTGCAAACCATCTATGGATTCGGCAAGTCTTCTACTTGAGATTGAAAAAAAAATTTCGTTTTGGGTTTGTGGTTCTCTGGAAGGGACGTCACAAGTGGGCGTGTTTTGCGTTTTTTCGCTGATGTTGCCTGGCCCTGGGCGCCAACCCAATGAGCCATTTTTTGGCTCAAGTTTTTTTTATTTCAGGGTATCATCCGAGTCTTTAGAGCCTTTGGTTGGATTTCTAGCATATCTGGAACCAAAATTATGGATCAAAAAACAAAAATTGGTAAAAAAATTGTACTCCTACAAATGCTAACGTAAGGAGAAAAGCACCCCTAGCCATACCTGGCTATAACTTGCTGTCAGAATGAGCTAGAGAGCTGTTCAAACCCTCTAAAGCAGCTATGTCCAACCAAATGGCTTACTGACCTAAAAATCATGTTACTATCTTGACCAGGGCCGCACATTGAATGACATATTATTGAGGGCCGCACATTGAATGGCTTACTTTCATCTTAGCGAACTAAATTTCGCTTAAGGTAATGTATTGAAAATGTTCGAATCTTAAACTGCAATGATAACAGACGTAATGAAGTGGTACTGAGGACCACCTACATCAAAAATGTCAAATTCAAGATTATCAAAACAAGGATAAGTTGTCATTTGTGGGATACTTTTACTACAGCCAAAACCTAAACTGGGCCGCATAAAACCCTCGACTGGGCCGCATGCGGGCCGCGGGCTGGACATAGCTGCTCTAAAGACTCGTGAAATCTTGTAGCTTGCAATCTGTTTCAGTTTTGGGTGTCGGGTTTTTTGCTTATGTTTACATAGTGGAAGGATGTTTATGCACATTTGCTTACATTTGGATGACGTCATCATCACCTGGTAACCAGCCAATCGAGCCGATTTTGTGGCTCAAAATTTTTTTGGGTTATAGGCTGTAATACGAGTCTTTAGACGGTTTGCTTGACTTTTTAGCGTTTCTGGTTCAAAAGTTATGGCTAAATTACTGAATATTACCTATTGAAAGAAATCCTTTCTCAGCACAGAATCAGACACTAAGATCTTACAGAGTATATATTTCGCCTACAAAGTAGGCATCATCAGCTCTGCGAAGTGC
>JGI24158J21664_10009142_pt1 | contig 13219 bp, 6 predicted proteins | sample Ectturendosymbi3_FD_21664 | JGI IMG/M metagenome (IMG submission 21664) | reverse complement strand
ACGAACAGGACGTGCGCGAAGAACAACACCCATATATATGTGGCGCGAACAAGCAATATCAGAGTGATCATAGTATGTGAACTCTATTGTTGCTTGCTGCCACAGTGCGAAGCTTTGCGCACATGCCGCTCGGGATTTTCCAATTACAGCAGAATAATGACAGCTAAACATTTTTCATTCTGGCACTGTGTTTTGCATGTAGCAATATAAAAAACACCTGTTTATGACTTTTGCAAGGTTACGTTTGCAGAAAATCCAGTTTTGACTCTCTGGTACCTGCACAGTTATATAACTCAACTGTCTAAAATCACAAATTAAAATTCCAAATGTGATCTCCCATTGCGTGAAATAATCCGTGTTCCTTCTAAAAAATGTATAGTTGTAAAGTACAACAACTTTTCTTCAAAAACATGTGTAGTTTTAGGTTCAACAACAAGTTGCATTCATTCCACCTCACGAAAATATCAGCCTATTGCTGTCCTGCTTGATTAATTTTTTTCTTACCACACATGTAGCTTTTATTTACCGAACTTGGTTTTCCCTTTTCAAATTTCACCGTTTCAAAGCCCTCCTTAACGTACATCAGTCAACCATAAGACGTCAAGGTCGCCTTTCGATTAGTGCATAGCAATGCCAGCTTTATTTGGGGCAATCGGCGTGATGAACAGTGTAAACGCAGTAATGTTTGCGGCTGCAGGAATGTACGTTCTAAGCGGTGTTCCCGTTTCGGTTTCCTCGCAAGAATGGCATGTCGGGACTTTCCTATCGGAGTTTCTCTTAAAACTGCTGTCCATACCCGATTTTTAAATCGTATTGAAAACGTAGAAAAGCGTTTTCGTGGGCTTCTTTGTTTGATAGTACTATGCGCCTGGACCAGTGAATAGCTATGGTAATCACGAAGGATGTGTTTTTACATAATGTACATGCATTTACGAGAGAGTGGAAAGTTATACATGTGCTTATAAGTTACTGAAAACTGAAGACATGAGATGTTTTTCGTGGCAATATTTTCGTATTGCGGAAGAGGTGCTGTCAGTATTTAGACAACAAGAAGCTGAATACAATCCGTTGCAAACTTTATTCAAGTAACTAGTCTTTACAAAGATGCCGAAGGTGTATCAATCAGAACATTTTCAATAGCAAATCGATTTTACGTAGCACTACGCATCTTCTATTCTGACATCTGCAAGCAATGCCTCCGGCAGGAACGTTGGAAGGCTAAAACAAGAACAAAGAAAGCAAGGAAAGTCTAAATTAAATTGCATAAATAAAAATCAAGGTGCATCAAGTGATAAACAGGAGAAAGTGTTGTTCTCAAATAAATATTAGTGCTGAAACTGGAGAACGAATTGACACCGATTAGCGAGCAACGCAACTGATGTGCATTGGCATATTTACGTCGCTGTGACGCAAAACAGTGAGTTGGTAGAATGCGTAATTGCAGAATTGCGTTCGTAAGTTTGGAAGACGTCATCAAGGAGGTCCTTTGGCAGACGGTTTCTGGGGAGGACCGATTAAACGCTAAGCGCTGTTAAGGTTGGTAACAACGTAGGTAGCTACATGGGTGGTGAAAATGATAAAAATAAGTTGGCCAAGCCGAGTTGAATATCAATGAATGACGAAAAGGGGAACAGGAATTATTTCACACGAGGGAAATCAAGATTTGAATTATAATTTGTGCTTAGATTTGTTAAGCCATTTACCTTCACACGTATCCTAGAGTGGAAACTGGACTGTTCTGGATCTGTGTTCGACAACAAACTGGTTTACGTTCCCTAAGGTCCACCTTGTTCGTAACGAAATGTGAAAATTTTACTTCACACTTGAAAATGAATATTTGACTTCACATTTGCAATTTGAAAATTTTACTTCGCATTTCAATATTAAATAATTACGTTTTATAAGCTTTTATATTAAAATTCCCTGTTGTAGAAAGAAGGCGGTGAAGGTGGTTTTATGAAAAATGACTTTTTATTCAAGTCACACGGATTTCAACAGCCAAAGCCCAGTGATCGGTGCGGTTGGCGTATTTTTTGCTGCAGAACAGGGTGGGGAACCTGCGGCCTGCCGTCCAAATGCAGTCTGCGTGAGCATTTAATATGGCCCGCATCAGAATTTACTTTACCCACGTTGCAGCACATCGCGTCCTAACGAAACTCCGTGACAAGCAGACATGTAGGCAGCAAGTCAAGAGAATTCTGCCATGCTCCTTGACGCCCTTTTCTCTCGTTGTTTTCCTTTGGAAAACAAAGGCAGAATTAGGCTAAAAATAGTTGATTGTTGCGGCCCGCCAACGATATTCAGTAATTCATGCTGTCCGTGATAGTAAACAGGTACCCCAACCCTGCTGTAGGGAAATGTTTACTTTATCACTTTTAATGTATGTTTGGTTCTTCGTCTTTATTAGCAAACTAATAAAGACAAAGAAACTTTCTAACGCATTTGAGATATGAAAGGATAATTTAAACAAGGATTGTTTCGCAATCATGTACTGCTTTATGAAACTGTGATAGAAGCAGAGAAAGCGGTGATACTTGAATGTATTCTTTAATTTTTCTCAAACTTTAATTTTTCTTAAACTCCGTTATTTTGAAATAAGATTACAGATCATAAAGAAGAAGTGGGTTTCATCATTAAAACAATTAAAGTTATGTTTGGAACAGCATTCCAATTTTTTTCAATTTTTTTATAGACTGTGAAAAACGTTAAAACCTTAATAAGGAATTTTGAAACAAAATCTTCATTTTAATCAAATTCCGTCGGAAATTTCATCACTCAGAATGAGAAAACAGACCTGTTTACAGAAATGGCTGATATGTCTTGCATTTATCCTGGCTGCTCTACAGCAAGCAGAATCTCAACAGGACAGTAAGTAATGTCAATCTACGATTTTGAAAAAGTAAAACCTTGGTGCTTCTGGATCAATTGCTATATTTGATTGGAAGTAATTATTAAATATCTTGTGCCATTTGTTCTAAAGTTGCTTTGCAAAATGTTTGATTATGTTCAGAGAAATCCTGGCATTGAACCCTCTTAGAGTAATATTCAAAACCTTTGAACACGTTTCTTTACACCAGCGTTCACAAGACTCATGTCGATTTCCGGACAGTTTTGTCAAAATCATTGCAAACCACTGTTCACTTGTACTGGACGTAGTGGCAAAAACGCAACTAGACAATCTTATTCGTTAGTATACTCCAGGCCTGCAACCAGCATGGGACATCAAGGGGGACGAAGAGTTTTGTGAGAGGGGCTCGAGTTTTTCAAACTATGTCTAAGAGTTTTAAACGATGTTCTACACATTTTCCATGTTGGGCGCAAAGTTTTGCAAAACGGGGCTTCTCCCCCCTGCGCGCCTGGTTACGTGCCTGGTATACTCTATCGCCATTGAGTACAACGCATGTCAGATTCCCACATATTCACCATAAAATTATGGCTGCGTAACGTTCTGTTCACGTCTTATCTGCAAAATATAGTTGTCGCAAAACTGCTTGTGTTCAAGTTACATCACACATTTGTATGAAAAATTGGTTTTGGAAAACTATTTCACTGAAGCATTCTAAATGAGATTTTTCATTTTGTTTTTATACAGCCTAATATGTTTATCTTCTGTGGTTTAATGTAATTGGCTTATATCTATCTTGCACAAAACACCTCTCACACGTTTGCTTTTCAAATGAAATTGCGATTGCTTGTCGAAAATTACTTTCAGCCATTACTACAATGATGATATCTAATATTATTCGTTCCTCTTCTTTTGTATCGGCATTGCTGATGAATTTAATTCTTGCAAGTGTGTGTCTGTGGGGTCTTTGTCATCATTGGATGGTATTTGCCGTTTACACTCGAGGAGATTAAAAGGAAAAATTTAATTCGGCAAAATTTTGTCCGTGCAAATGAGCCAAAATGTAAAAGTGGTTGACAAGTTCAGAAGTAATGAGTAAGAAGTACAAACATTAATCATATACTGGTAATGAAGTCCTTATTCCAACGATAAGTGGTTAATACCAGTAATACGTTCACACTACCAATTTACTTTGGTATTTAGGCCATTTATAAAAAACTTGGATTGTTTTTTGATAAGAATGTCACGAAATTAAGCACATTTTGATAATTTTCATCACAAAATGCTCAAAAAACAATAAATAGAAATGCACCAGTAAAGCTGTCTTAGTGGAAACTCAAATATTTCTTGCGAAAACAAAAATACGTGAAAGTCAGTGTTTTAATAATAAAAATCAAACTAGGACAAGTGAATCTGAAATGCCTGAAGGTTCTGTTAACAACAGGGAATATGTGTAGAAAAACTATTTATCATTTTAGTTTGTTCTTCACCAAGCTTCACAAACGACAATGGGACATTAGTAAGCCCAAACTCTCCAGGAAATTACAGCAACAACCTCGACTGCGAAGTGATCATAAATGCTACTGATGACAAGGTAAATCGACGTTGAAGGAGTACCAATCTATCAGATAAAAGCAACAAAGGAATCCTCAGATGTGCAGAAACCTACGCCTTTGTTTTCTCTCCATTTTTTTCAAATTGTTGGTGCGACAGAAATAGAAAAAATTGCTGTATTTTTGCTGGACGAGTTTCGTTGTGCATAGTCTTGCTTCATACCATTCAAAGTATCGACCTGCAAGTGATAGAGCATGAGAAAAAGGAGATTTTTGAAAGCTAATTGGAGTGTTTGTTTGTTTAGACTGTTTCCAAAAGGTTACGCAACTGCTTAAGGCTCATGCTTCGTTAAAACGTTTCCAGCAAAGATATGAGATCAATTCACAGTGTTACGTTGCTTATTAGATCATAATGTATTGTTATTTAGAAGACAGTAAGCTGCTCCGTTGACCTTTCTATCATTTCGGGTTGTCTTTCCAGCGTTCTCGGCCTACCAACAACAAACAATCGATACTTAATTTTTTAATTCAGGGATTAGCCAAATATTTGGTTGTTTTTAAGCTATAACGTTTGAACCAAAAACGTTAGAAAACCAGTCAAGGGCTCTGAAGACTCAGATTATATCCTAGTTTCGAATAAAAATTTGCGTTAAAAATCCCATTTGCGGCTGGCGTCCAGGGCCAAGTTACCTGAGTCAAAATGGCCTAAAACTTATGCCACTTGTAATCCCACCTACAAAATATACTAAATTCCAAACGTCCTAATTTAAAAAATTCAAACTAGAAGACTTTCCGCATCTTTCGCGCGTTTGAACAGCTCTCAAGCGCAAATGGCGCGAGAGTTATGGTGGTGCAAAGTGACAGCGAAAAAGTGGCTCACGCGGACCTTTAAAGGTAAAAACAACCCAGGGCCTGAGGTGATAGTCAGTTTTGGCAAGTTTCGCAGTTAAAATATTTGACATTCTTCCTTTCAAGCTACATGTATTGCAAAGCAAACCAATTTCAATAAAATCGTTCATCGAGCACATTTGTATGACAGCGTCATGTATTAACTTGTTCTTTTTGGAGTAATGCATGATGGTTTGCTATCAGTAGCTCATCTTACAATTTTATCTATATATGAATGCAATTAGGGAAAGTTTGTGAAAAGAATTGATGAGAGGTTTGATTCGGACATGCATGTCTTTCGTATATTTGCTGCAAAATAGATAGGATGCTTTGAATATTGCAAAACCTCCTATTCTTATAGTTATTTTCGCTTTTGTACAGTGCACTGTTCGGTCCTTCATTTGTAATAACAAAATTGTGTCCTCAAAAAAACAAAATATTTGGCAACAGATAAATAAAATCAAGCTGTTGCCCACACCGAGATCCTAGAATATCAAAAAAATGTTCAGAAAAAATGAGACTGTACAGCCCGAGGTGTGCTTTCGCTGGTTTGTTGGTCATTTTTCTGTTCTATTGATTTTTGAATAGATTAGTATACTTAATTTACCGAGATTAGCTCTAGACTATACACCATAAACATTTCCTCATTTCATGAGTTGTTAATTACAAAATTTTCAATTTTCTTCATCTTACCTCACCATTTTCCTAACAATCCCAACTCATTGACGTGTTTACTGCTGAATGTTTACTAGCAAAGTGAACAGTTGATTGGAAGACAAAATTGAAGCTACAATTTTGTTCTAACCTTTTTTCCTACATTTCTTGAAATCTACACTTTCGGTAATCTTTTCAAGAAAGATGTACGTTTGACAGCCAATACTTTCACTAGGAAGAAGTTGCTCACAACGGTCATGAGTGAATGACGACTTCTGTAGCTGTTTTCCAATAGGATGAGATGCACTGTTTTGTATACAGTAATATGTACTGTTATGAAAAATCCATTTTGTTAAATAACTTGGGGGAACAATTGCTAGCATGGTAAGAAGTAACAAATTGATTTGATAATGTTGTAGAAATTTGAAGTTCTTGGCGTTGAAACTTAAAGAAAGATAAACCAGATAACTTGAGAGTTTCAGAAATAGTGGCTCATAGAGAAGTTTAAACAGTTTTGATTTAAACTGCAGAAAATAAATTGAGTCATAAAAATAAAATAAAAAATTGTCAGCCAGCGGCAGCCAGCCAGCTAATTTCCTTTATGAAAACTCGGTTGAGTCATTGGTAAGGGATGTAAGGGAAATACAACCGTTTTTGATTCTTAAGAAAATTCTCGGAAATTTTACATCACCCATCTATTTTATGAAAATTCTTAGAAAGATTCCATCATAACAGTTGTTTCCATCAACTGTTATGCCAGAAATCAATTTTCCTGCTTTAATTTCTTTTAATATTTTACCAGCGAACAAAAATATCACTGTTGGAAAGAATATAATTTTAGGATATTATTGAAGAAATCAAGTTTTCTGTCTCATCTCAAAACAAATCAGCTAGCAAACGCGGAGTCGTTTTCCTTTACGTTGTACACGCTTCTGGGATACCGCTCTGAAATTTTGACAAAAAAACTTAGGGTCATGATTTGTCAAAGCAATTACCAATTAGTGACTATGCGAATCAAACACTTCAACCTGTCAACTGCAGACACGTGTTTCATTGATTCTCTGTCGCTCAAACGGTTTTGCGTTGCGTGTTGGCAGCCCATTTTGGGCGAAAAATGTAGACTTGTTTTTTTTAGTAATACTGGTTTCTAAAACTTTCGTCGTCTTGTAAACAGAAGTGATTGTTCCAGCGATTCAGAAAAATTCCAGCTGTTATTGAAAATTGCGTTTTGCAGACATTTTATTCAAATGGCTGCAAAATATATCGGACTATGTCATGTATAAAGTAGTCATCATATTCTTACACATTTAGTATTAGCATGTATTCATCATAGTATCGTACATTTATCACACTATCACATACTCATCATAATGGAATGAACATAAATTTATCGGAAATAGTTTAAATATAATTCAAGATTGACATTGGCACAATTTGGAAAAGAGTTATGCTGCAATTCATAGATTTTGTAAAATTAAGCATTTACTACACAGCCGTTGATACAATTTTGCAATCTACTTGGTTTCAGGTGATAAAGATTACGTTTGTTTTGATGGACATTGAGTATGCGACAACTTGCACAAAAGACTACTTGGATGTTTACGACGGAGACGAACAGGTAAAATCTAACAGCACTATTTCAAATGTTGAGAAGAAAAATAACAAAAATTTCGACAAATATTTACAACTTTCAGTATACCTCAAAACGTCTGTGCGGGACGCTGGAGCCACGAAACTTTCTTTCAGCGACATCTAGAGTTCGAATTGTTTTTCACACGGATTCATTTCAAACAGGAAAAGGTTTTGAAATACAATGGTCATTTGAAGGTAAAACGTTTGTATTGCAGGAATTGCCTGGAGTTTAAAAAATATTATGTTTTGCTTTCAGTAAAACAAAAACTAAGCAATAGAGTTGCAGACAATTTGTACAAATGGTAGTAAAGGTACTATCGGTTTATTTGGCTGTGGTTGTTTGCAGTGGCGTAGCAAGGCTGAGTGCTGCCTGGGGCCGACCATAAAAGAACCGCCCTTTCCACCCCTCAAATTTGCTTACAAAAATTTTAAATGGAAGTTCATGTATCATGCTAACTTAAAGATATAAGGATTAATAAAGCATCTTCAAAATCGCAATCGAACGGTAACAAACTGAAATGTGTCTTGTTTTTTATTGTCAATTGTGATTCTTCCTTTTTCTGCTTGTCGCCACCTTTCTCATCATTAATTTTTCTATTTTTTGCTTTCTTTGCATAGGCATATACGAACCCCACATGTTTCGTCAAACTTTCCTCCCTGTTGGTTTTTAAATCTCCGCTACGCTCACCGCATGAAATTTTAATAGTTTACTCATTCCAGGGGATCAAACGGAAAAATTAAGGGATGCGATGGCGGCATACCTACCATAAAAATGTAAACATTTATGTCTGTTAAAATTTCGTGCAGTATCCCCGTCATTAACTAAAAATACAGTAGTATATATACTGCGTATAGCAGGCTATGTAATCAATCTGATAATATGATCGCAGTGATGTAAAGAAGGTTTTATTGCTCACTTGTTCACGCTTCAGTAGTGGTTTAATCCTCTCAGAATACATAGAAGACTTCGAACGTTAATTCTGTGGGCACTTGCGCGGAGCCCTCTATAGGTGCAGGGACCCATTTTGAAAAAATATATTGAACAGGTTTAAAACAGGCTATGGTTGAGAAGCGCTTGCTTGCAGTCTTCATCGTGACCTGCGCACTTGGTCTAGCTGTTGTGTTGGATCGATCTCTGCCAATTACACGTGCATAATGTTATTCCTTGCCTTTGTTCATTACCAAGCGAACCATCACCAGAATGTCTTCAATTGGGAGAATACGTTTGTGCAGGGGTACTGACATTCTAAAATTTGACAAAGCATCCACTGATTTATAGTGTTTCATATTTCAGTTTTGGGGAAATCGAAGCTTTTTTGGGGGGCTGAGCCCACCAAACCCCCGTGGCGACGGGAATGGTTACCAACAAACGTCTATTTCGAAAACTGTATTATCAAACCATGCCAGCTGGGACATAGGCCTTTTGGATACTCGGCAGTGATTACAACGTCTTATGTTCGATGGTTATTGCGATGAACAACTTTATTCAGTACACCCATTGCCAAGCAGTACAACTATTTCGATTATCGCTCTTTTTAATAAAAGCGTTGACCGCAATCATATCTAAAGATATCGTTTACCTTTGCGTTAGGATCTCAGACTAAGGGTCTTGCCTCAAATTCATCAAAATGAGAGCCACACCTTTTTTAAACTTTTCTTGTTGAAATAACTTTTTCTTTGACTGCCAATGTTTAAACGTGTACCGTTGAACAAAGGCGACTTCACAAAAACCACGTTGCCTATCGTCTGGCTCTTATTCACTCTAATTGCAGTTGAAACTTACAATCTGAGCTCAAATTTGAGCTTTAAGTTACCCATGAAAACACACCAAGCGTCATTTTCCGGCACCATTACGTCATGACGAAAAACAGCATTTGTATTGAAACTGATAAAAGTTGTCTTTGCAAAGTTCTTCACTTCAACCGCCAAAACTTAATGTTGATAGGCCCACCTATACACTGGGCTACAACTTATGGCAGTTAATGAAAATACCCCACTGGACATTAAAAAATAGCATGAGATGTGCCAAATAAATGGCTTTTTCATAATTTTGGCGACGGCAATTAGCCGCATTCCAACACCTGAAATATGCTTCTTACCGGGGCAGTTGAGGCGAACGATCTTGCCCAAGGAGCACCATGGCGAGTCACTCAGTGGCTTTGAATTGGACACGCAACCTTCCAATTGAGAGGCGAACACTCTACCACTGGGTTGTCGCCGCCACAGCGAAATCTTCGTCGCCAATGCCTGGGTGACAGGAGATGTTATGATGTGCAATTGGGGCGTTACTGAGAAACCAAAGATACGAGAAAAAGGATTGAGCTAGCCTTGATTACTTACCGTGATTTCNGGCAAAANTTTTTATCAGATTTTGAGAGGAGGGGCAATATAAACCGAAAAGAGCTGGAGCCCTAATGTTTTTTGTCTGCGGTCGAATGTCNTCTCTTTCCTCTGTGCAAAGTACTTTTGACTGAAATTACTGAAATGGCTTTGTCTGGCGAGGAAGGTGTAGGGACTTGGGCACAATTGGCCCTCAAGTAAGCATGCCCGTAAATAGAGGGCGCAGGAAAAATTTTCGCCCTCCAGCAAAAATGTTTTGGACGTAGTTTTAAAACTATTGGACATAGTTAAAAAAAATTGGGTCTTTCTCAGAAAACTCTTCGCCCCCCAAACATTTTATCAATCCACTCACTCCAAAGCCACATGTGCTGTTCTTTTAAGCTAGCCTACCAGTCTAGAGCTTCTAAACATGAAATTTGAAAAGCGGTAGAACATTTAAAAATATATTTAAAATAATACCGAAAAACTAGAACTTTTAAAATCCTTTCAAAAATCAACTTTTGGTGTGCGAAGTGCCGCCCCCCTTAAAGTGCCGCCCGGGGCCCACGGCCCCCAGGCCCCCCTTGCTACGCCACTGGGTGTGTGATGCAATCGTAGCGTGTTGTTTATGCTACTTTTGGATGTTTTTGTCAGGTACACCTTTCAAATAATATATGATAGCCCGGTTGCAAATGCACATTCTGTTTCTCTTCTCAAATGTTCACTCAAGTAAATGGCAGTCAATCGTTACTTGTAGCTGTCACACATTTAGACTCAAACTGCGTAGAGACATCAGCTCAAGCATGTTTGTTGGAATTATGGGCGTAGTTTATCGTAATTATCACTGGCATTATCATCTTTAGGGAAATGCGCTAACGACGAATACAGATGTTGGGATGGAACTTGCATTCCCAGCAGTCAACATTGCGACAGAGTGAGGCACTGCTCTGATGACAGCGACGAAGTCGAATGCGGTGAGTAACTCTTTGTTTCTGATCTTGTAAGAATAAATTAATAAACGCACACAAAACGTCGTCACAGTTTTCCCTGACTGAGCTTCTGAACTCGCAGCGCCTTGTAGAAAATGTAAAGTACTCAAATTGATGAAGAACATCTGTAGACACAGCGAGACTTCCGGGTATGGATCGATGATTTANTTACAGAAAAGTGTAGAACGTGTAGTAATATTATTATGAGGGGGGANGTTGGTGATGGTACATTCTGACGACGAGGCTTGTAGTGCCAGGGCCGGATAGAAAAGAATCTATATACCTATGCCTGACTCTCGAACAAAGCACGAAGGATTTCCGGGGTGTGAAAAGTAACACCAATTTGATTGAGTGCATGTTGCGGACGTTGTCCGGCCTCCGTGTATTTGGGACAGACTTGGATAACGTGTTCTACCGTTTCTGGCATTTCACACTGTTCACAGAGTCCGTCAGGATGAAGACCAATGCGTGACAGATGATTGTTTAATTGACAGTGACCTGTGCACAAACGAAAAATAGTAGTAGAGAGGAAATGGATGGCCAGAGACGACCTCAGCGGGGCTGGAAAGATAGCTTTGTAAGCATTTCCTTATGCGTCGATCTGGTAGTGAAGATCCCACGCATGGAAACAGTGCTGGTATAGAAAAGAAAGCATATCAGAAAAGTCCGGTATTACATGTTTGCATAAAAACACATTTGACAATGGCGAGAGTACCTACAGCGATCGACGAAGATGTACAGCGCGCGCAAAACAAATCAACGCACAATGTGGAGTAAAGCATTTGCCGGCGAAAACCATGTAACAATCAGCGCCGCGGAATTTGTGCCAAGCTTGTACAAAGAACATTCGAGAAAAACAACTCTCGACAAGTTGTTTCACACTTTTTATTTTTTACCTGATTTCAAAATATTTACGATTTTTGTGGCATATCAATGGCAAGCGCAGTTTTGCCGTTATAACACCATGCGGTGAGGCTACTTTATCGGGAGTTGCTTATGCAGCAGTTCGAAGATCCTCTGAAATGAAAAACGAGGAACATTTCTATTACAGGTTTATCTTTCCCGAATGCGCGCAATGTTCACCTTACTTTTCAACCAAACTTTGCTACCATGTATTTGAGTATCCTTGTTGTAAACTTTTGACATAGTCAAAATCGTTTGTCACGTGCAATAATGTTGAAGCGAACATCTAAACGTACATTTGTATTTACACATTAGTATCTGGCGAGGGCACAACAAAGATGTCACCAATACTGTGGTGTTAACTGGTAGTGAATTTTATTTATGTTTATGAATTCTGCTTTCATGGGTTATCAGACAAAATATACTCATATATTTTGATATTTCATATGTTTGCGTTGTCGCGCGATTACGTGCAAATTATCCCGTACACTCGGATTGTACCTCTGCTTTTGTGCACACATTATTCAACTGCATTAAATAAGAGCAAGATTGAATGAGAATAAGAAAAGACGTGTGAAAAAACACACGGGGTGACAAATCGCAGTTTTGAAACAAATAATATTTTCCGTACTTGGTGCTCATTAAACCGATTCAGATTTGAGGCACGAGCAACATCTTTGTTTTCATGTTTTTCAGTTCAAACGTCATCCACGTCTGGCGAATGTGGTAAAGTTCACGTTGCACCTGAATTCACCTGGGTGAGTTACGAGAACTACTGTCGTAAAAAACGAAAATATGTGAAAATGCAAAAAAGGAAAAAATGAAGAACAAAATGCTCAAACCAGTGAAGAAAGTAAAGAAAAAACGTAACTATAGATGCTGTGCCTGACAACAAATTACCGAACATCCAAACAATGAAGTTTCCTTCTCAAATGTGCACCTGAAGCATTTGAATGTTTTTAGGCGATACTTTTGCTGCGGGATTACAAATATTTCTATGTTTCTCCAAAACGTTTCCTGAATATGTTACAAAATCATATTGACACAAAAAGTTTTGCTAACACTAAGATATTCATGAAGTGGGAAGGTTAACAATTGTACTGGAAAAGTAGCGATAGGTGTTACATAAAATAAACCGGAAACTTCGGCTAACCGTTAAAGAAAATCTCAAACTCATGGAACGTGTTCAATCAGCATTTTTCAATGTACAACACCCTACCCTGTATATGGTATTCGCACCAGCTTATATGCAATGCTTGACGCGCGCTTTGCATCATTTCAGTAACAACTTTGTCAGAAGTTAATGTTAGACATGGTTCATTATGAGACATCTGTGATTAATTTTCCATTGATTATAATAAACAAGTAATGCCATCGAACCGCTCTTCCAATTAAATAAGCCTTGATCAAACATTTTTCGAAATTTCACAATGTAA